>Ga0180435_10002568_pt1 | contig 18458 bp, 13 predicted proteins | sample SS_ome_3_FD_132467 | JGI IMG/M metagenome (GOLD analysis project Ga0180435, IMG submission 132467) | Hypersaline lake sediment archaeal communities from the Salton Sea, California, USA - SS_3_S_1 metaG | ecosystem: Environmental > Aquatic > Non-marine Saline and Alkaline > Hypersaline >...
GAATAATTGAGCTTTATATAATTGATTAAGGCTGTTACAGTTTTATAAACTCAACCCTGCGATTATTAGCCTTTCCTTCCGGGGTGCTGTTATTATCGAGTGGTATACTTTCACCAAAGCCTTTGCATGTAAGACGATCGGCAGAAATACCGGATACTGTCAGAGCCGATTTTACAGCCTGCGCTCTTTCCTCCGATAGTGTAAGGTTATCCGTTTCATTACCATCACTGTCTGTATGCCCCTCAATGCTGAAATTCAAATCCTTATGCTCATTCAATAATTTAGCTATTGTATTAATAACACCCATAGATTCGGGCCTGAGGGTGGCTTTGCCCACATCGAAACGAATACCATTTGTGATAAACTTGCCATCGGTAACTACTCTTTCATACAGATTCATGCTACCCTTTGCAATTCGTATGTTCTTTAAAAGTGCAGCCTGGCCACTGTGGCATTGCTTGGTCCTAATAGAAAAACCAGAAGGATTAGCCCCGAGATTTGGGATATTGGTAATACGTTTTTCACCGAAATATATCTTTAATGAACGGACATTAAATGAAATCGCAACGCGTTGCCAATAGGGATAGTTTTCGTTTTCGTCGAATTCGGTTTTCCCCTTGCCGTACACAAAAATATCTTTGGGCGAAATAATAATTTCAGGCAAATTGGCTGGCTTTTTTTGATTTACCTTATCGTATAGATTAATCGTGTACCTGGTGCAAAACTCACTGAAATAAGCATCAAATTCAATGGTGAACTTTTCTGGCAGATAATCCTTCTTCTCGCTAATTAATGGAACAATTTCAGCAAGTTTAGTGTCGGGGAAATTAATTACTCTTTGATCACCCAGCAAAGCAATTTCCACATTGCCCGACTTCAGGTCCCATTTAGAGGGGAACTCCCCGTTCTGTTCGTTTGTCAGCAGGTCTTCAAACAGGACTGTGTCGCCGGGCACAAAATCATATTTAGACCAGACATCCTGAACCTCATTATTAGCAGGGATTTCAGACACCTGCTCTGTATCTGCATCTTCGGTATTTGCTTGATCCGAAGCCTTATCCGCATCTGTATCGCGATCTTTCTTCTTAAAAAGACTGCCCGCTTTTTCAAATGCATTGTCGACTGTTTTGTCGACTTGTTGATCAACATTATCATCGACTTTATTATCTGCCCTTTGTTTTGCCCTTTCGGTTTTCTCACCGGCCTTGCTCTTTAGTTTTTTCAAAACCTGGGCTTCCGCAGGACTTGTTGCATGAATAAATAAGCCAATCATCAGCAAAAGAAATATTTGTTTCATTTGAAGAATTTTTTGATGGAATTTTATTTTAAACTCAGTAGGAATACTTATATCACCTCTTAGCTGTATCCATAACTATACATGTGCCTACAACTATGGCAGTACTGCTTTCCGCGTTTTTGCCAAATACACCGTTCTTACCCGTTAGGTGGTTTGTGATAGTCGACATTTGTCTTGAATTCAATGCCTGAACTTGCTTGTATTCGCTTGGAGTCAAAAAGGAGCTCATGGATTCGCTTGCCTTTTTATATTTTTTCTCGATCAATCCTTTTACCTGGCTCTTGGATTTGCCTTTCATCTCAGTATTTAATTTCAACAGTTGTTTGTCAAGCAGATCAAAGGATTTCTCAAGTTTGTGTGCTTTAGAAGCAGAAATTTCCAGTTTATGAGCTAACTGATCCCTTTCACTTTCAAATTTGCTTAAGGTAAATGTCTGTGCATTAACCAACATCGCCCAGGAAATTAGAACTAGTACGATTGTTACAGTCTTTCTTTTCATCGTTATGTGGATTTAGGTTATGTAATCAATATAAATACCTGTAGCCACAATAGTTAGGTAAACTTGAATTTGAGTACTTTGCTCTTGAAAGCGTATGAATTTTTGTAAGAAGCGAAATAAAGCATTCTAATTCTGACAGTTATTAATTGTCAGCTTAGATGGAGCTTCACACAAATAAGGGGGGAATTATAGCTGGATTCTGTTTAGCATCTCCAAAACTAATTGCTTTCTTCGCGATGAAATGGGGATTTCCATACCGTTCTTCAGAATCACAAATCCCCCATCGGATTTATCAATCCGGCTGATGGCATGAAGATTAACTAAATAAGATTGATGGGGGCGAAAAAAGTCGTATTCCTCCAGAATACCAGTGAATTCTTTCATGGGTTTTGACACCAGTATCTTCTCTCCTCCGGAAAGGTAAAAAGTGGTATAAGTATTGTCGCTCTGGCAGTATTCTATTTCAGATATATTTACCACATGTATGGCTTCGCTGGTGCGAAGAACTATTTTTTTAGCCTGGGCCTTTTTCTCATACATATCCACAAGCTGTGTCATCTGTTGTTCAATTTGCCCAGGTTCGATCAATTTCAATGCACTCTCGATGGCAGCGACAAATTCAAATTCGTTGATGGGTTTCAAAATGTAGTCGATGGCACTAAACTTAATGGCTTTGATGGCAAACTGGTTAAAGGCCGTAACAACCACCAGTTTAAAAGAATAGGGCTTAACCCTCTGCAAAATATTAAATCCGGTCCCTCCTTTAATTTCGATATCCATCAGCACAAGTTGGGGCTGAGTATTTTTAATCAATTCTACTCCCCCATCCACGGAATCGGTCTCTCCAACAATTTCAATCTCCCGGAAATTGGCATGTATCATGTTGCGGCTTAATTCTCTTAATTCCGGTTCATCCTCTATGATTATCGCTTTTATCATAACAGTCTAATTCAATACCGGTAAAAAAAGCTGTACCCTGGTTCCCTGATCACCCGATAAAGACCTGTCTTTGAGAGTGGGCAATGGCACTTTACTAGAGTGTTTTCTGTAAATCTGCATCCGCCTGTTGAATATGGAAAGGGCCATGGACTTATGGCCATCCTGCTTGGATTTTATCGCTGTATCAATACCTACTCCATTATCGCTTATCAGTACTTCCAGGTACGCATTTTTGTCGTTAAACGAAATTGTGAGATTTCCATCATCCTTTCCTTCCTTTAATCCATGTTTGATGGCATTCTCCACAAAAGGCTGTATCATCATGGGGGGAATGTCGATGAGTTCGGTCTCCAAATCATCGGGATATTGAATCTCATACACAAAGGAATTCTTTAAACGCATCTGTTCCAGATCAATATAATTTCTCAGCATCTCAATTTCTTCAGAAAGGCTGATACTCTTTTTTGAGGAATTGTTTAGAATGGAACGCATTAAAAATGAAAAACGAGCCAGGTAGCCTGCGGTTAATTCCGGCTTATTTTTGTACAGATAATTCTGAATACTGCCCAGGGCATTAAAAATAAAATGCGGATTCATCTGCGAAAGGAAAAGTTGTTGCTTCAAATTGGCTTCCTTCCATTTTTGCTGCCGCCTTCGCATGAAAAACACATATACTATCAGAAGCAGAAGAATAATCAGAATTGCCCCGGTGAGAAGACTGATACGAAGTCGCTGGCTGCTCAGTTCATTTTCAAAGGTCAGCAGCTCAATCTGCTGTTCTTTCACCTGGGTCTGGTACCTGGTTTCCAATTCGGCAATATTGTTCTTTACTTCCGTGGAGGAAATGGAATCCTGAATCGCATAATACTCCTGTAAAACAGGATATGCTTGTTCAAAATCACCCCGGGAACTATAATAATCGGCCATAAATTTCAGGATCTCGCTCTGCAGGAGTATAAAATCATATTCCACTGCCTGTTCCAGGGCTTTGTTGGCCAGGACCAGGACCGAATCATTCTTGTCCAATTCCATGTATAATTTGGCCATGCTCAGGTATTCCTCAGCGACACCCATACTATTTGAAAGCTCTTCAGAGAGCTTCAACGAATACCTGTGGTACATAATAGAGCTGTCGATCTCACCCATTTCCTGAAATAAATCGGCGAGGTTGCCAAGCCCTGCGGCAATTCCTGCCCTCCAGTTAATCTCTCTTGAGATTTGCACTACATTTCTGTTGTATACAATGCTGCTGTCATACATTCCCCGGTCCCTGTATATGTTGCCGAGTTCGTGATAGAACACCACCCGGTCAGCCGGCCTGATGCTATCCATCTTCTGAAGCTCCTGCCTGGCGAGACCGATGTAATAGTCCACTTTATCGGTTTTCAGTATATTTTGCAATGACGCCAGCTTGATATAAACATTGAATACCCTTTCTAGATTGTGCTCCTTTTTTATTTCAATGGATTTCAAAAGGTTCTCAACTGCGGATTGGTAGTCACCCATCTCGGTATAAATCTGGGCCAGATTTTCATACATGGCCGATACCCCGAACATATGCCTGAGAGCAATATCAATTTCCAACGCTTTTTGGAAATGATTGAGCGATTCTTCATTTTCTCCTTTCAGGCTACTGGATATTCCTAATTGGTTGTAAATATCCGAGAGTAAAGCACTGTCTCCAGTTTCTTCCTGCAAAAGGAACATCTGCTCAATGATCTGGTTCTGGGTTTCCCAATCGCCTTCATACCTGTAATGAACACAGAGCGAGTTGAGGGCACTCTTTTTAAGCTCCAGAACGTCGGTGGTTTCCACCAACCGAAGAAGGCTATCCACCCGTGCCTGTTTATCGTCCTGGCCTGAAACGTACCTAGGATTTACCAGGAAACAGACATGCAAAATGCAGAATATGAAAATTTTAGAATAGGGTCTGCCTGTCATTTATGCAATATAGCGATCCATATACATAAAACAAACATACTCTCCCAATCATGCCATAAGGCCAATATTAAGCACGATAAGGCAATATCAACACAGAGGACATATTAGAATATGAACCGAGTTTTGTTAGCCGATGTGCTTTTTAATCATTTCTAATAGCTCTTCCCGATCAATGGGTTTGCTAATATGTTCGGTACAACCGGCCTCCAAAGCCTTTTGTCTGTCATCCTGCGCTGCAAAGGCAGTCTGGGCAATAATGCAGATACCAGGTTTCTGCTTTTTAATCCTTCGGGTAGCTTCATAACCATCGATATCCGGCAAACGAATATCCATCAATACTAAATCAGGCGATTGCGAAATAGCTGTTTGAACCGCTTCCTCACCGTATTCGGTATGCAGAATGTTTAAACCGGTATGGGAAAGTATTTCATTAATGAATTTCATATTATAATGATCGTCTTCAACCACAAGAATGGTTTTACCGGCAAACTTATAGGGACCACTTTGCTTATCGGTAGATTGAACAGATTTATCCGAATCCACAATATCCACAGGAATTGAAAAGTAAAACGTAGTTCCCGCGTCCACCTTAGATTCCAGCCATAACTTTCCACCCAATAATTCAACAAGACCCCTGGCGATTGAAAGGCCTAAACCTGTACCCCCGATCGCTTTGCGATTGAGCAGATCGATCTGAGCAAAGCGCTCAAAAATTATCTCCTGCTTATCCTCAGGTATGCCAATGCCTGTGTCGGACACATAGAAAACCAGGTTCTTATCCGTACCAATATCGTATCCGACTTCAATTTTTCCATCATAGGTAAACTTGAAAGCATTGGTTAGCAGGTTGATAAAAATCTGACGTAGCTTGACTTTATCGGTTAGAATCGATTTTTCTGCCAGTGGACCTTCTGTAAGCAAAGAAAACTGTATGTGTTGCTTTCCGGTTCGTTTTTGATATTCATCAGAATAGGCTTTCAAATCAGCAAAGAAATCTTTCAACTTACCCTGCTCATAATTCACAGTCAATTGACCGGACTCTATTTTAGAAATATTCAGAATATCATCAATGATTTCGAGCAGGTCCTGACCCCGGCGATTGATAACATCAGCGTACTCCCCCAGTTTTTGCTTATCGTCGTAGCAATTCTCCAACAAAGAGGAGAATCCCATAATTGCATGCATTGGGGTACGAATCTCATGACTCATATTTTGAAGAAAGGCCGTCTTAAGGCGGTCGCTTTCTTCGGCTTTTTCTTTAGACTTAATTAACTCTTCTTCAACCTGTTTGCGGTATGTGATGTCGTAAATGTTGGAATGCAGTATCTTCTTATCTTCTATTTCAATGACACTGCTATATACCTCAACATCCCTGACCGAACCATTCTTGAGCGTGTGTTTGAATTCGAATTGAGCAATCTTCTGGGATGTTACCTTTTCAATATTCATCTTAAGCTCATCAGATGGCAGATTATTGATTTGGGAAATATTCATCCGTTTCAATTCGTTTCGAGTCCATCCATAGTAGGTGCTGGCAGATTTGTTGGCATCCACAATGGAACCGTCTTCCGGATCGATTAACAGTTTCACCCCCTTATGGTCTTCAAATAAGCGGCGAAACTTTTCTTCGCTCTTCAATAAGGTTTTTTCAACCTGCTTCCTTTCAGCCTCCACCTTTAACACATATCTCACCCTGGCAAGGGAATAGAAGAAATAGGTGATTACGATAAATAGCAGGGAGAAAACCAGGATTAAACGATTTCTCAGAGTGGCAATAGCGGCATAAATATCCTTCTCCTGGTAGGAAATCAGGATGGTCCAATAGGTATTCCCCAGCGGGGTGCGAAAGAAGGTGATGAATTGACCATTTGATTTAGCTTCATCGGGAACGCCCTCTTCAAAATGAATTCCTTTGACGGTGCCGCTACTCAGGGCTTTAATTTTGTCGATCAATTCTTCTGCCGAACCATCCTTGCTCATATTTTCAAGCAAGGGCCTGCCTATATGCTCAGAAAACGGGCAGTATATTTCCACACCGTTTTCACTTATAAGCCATACATTTCCCGTTCCCCTGATCTCGATATTTCCAAGATATTGTTCACCCAGTTTATCAATGGGAATTAAGATGGCAAGACTGCCATTATACACTTCTTCTTTAAAAATTGGAACATGTAAAGCGATGGCGAGGTAACCCTGAGCAGAAAAAAATACATCACTGATAACTGGTTTTTGAGTAGTAATAACCTGAGCAACATGGTCCTGATAGGAAATATCGCTCCCAATAACCGAAGGTCTGTATGGATAGGTATATACGATAACTCCCTCTGCATCGACCCTAGTAATAGCCTCTATATTGTTGCTATGACTGTTGAAGAAGCTCGACAATAATTCTTCACCGGACTCACTAAAATCTACGATATCGTCTAACTCCGACAGAAACTCAAGTATAGATTGATGCTCTTCGAAGAAAGAACTCATTCCCTGGGATGCAGTCCTGGCCAGTATTAATTGTTCATTATTGAACTCCTCAATGGTCCTGTCTTTGATATCTTCATACACCAGGAAGAAAATAAAGAAGAAGATGGCTAATACAGCCGGCATCAGGAGATCCCGTTTCGAGTAGTTCAATTTTGCCATTTCTGAAATCGAATAAAAAAACCAGACTGCGATAATACATTAAAAATTCTAACAAACCACCACTTCATCAAGGCTTTAACAATCTTCTATAACTCACTCTTTATAGTTTCCTGCATTAAAGTTCATATTGAGATAGATCGCTAATTGTTCGTCTGTGTATCTATTTGGATAATCAAATCTCCCCCCCATTGCAGTAAACCGTATTACCTCAAAGAACAAAATTAATTGGGTAGGTAAACATCACAGCTACATTCTTGCCCCTCAACTTACCAGGTGTCCACTTTGGAGAGGATTGAACGACCCGGATAGCCTCCTGATCCAATAGTGGATGAACACTCCGGACAATCACAATCTCCTGGACCGAACCATCGGCCATAACGGTAAACTGGATTATAACTCTCCCGGAAGCGCCACTTTCAGCTGCCTGCTCAGGATAGCGGAGGTTGCTTGCTATAAATTTCCGGAAGCCATATGCGGGATCCATTCCCATAAAACTGGGCATTTCTTCTACTATGTAAAACCTGTCTGATTTATCGGGATCGACAAACTGCACGCGGCATTTTAGGTTGACATTTACAGGTACTTTCCCCATATAACCTGGTTCCCATCCGCTAGATTCAAGTAAGATCCTCATAGCCTCAAGATTAACATCAGTAGGTGTGGATGATAGGACCTCAGGGGCACGGACTTTCCCCTTGCTGTCGAGAACAAACGCAATTTCAACATATCCCTGAAAGTCCATTGCATCTGAGTAGGCCGGATGTATTTGCGAATTAATTACATACTTGCCGTAGGAATCCTCAAGCTTTACATCATTAAAGGTGGGCATCATATCCACATAATTAAATGTACCCTGGTCGGACATATCTGTTTTATGTCTGGGTTTCAACCTGTCCTGCGAAACAGAATCTATTACCAGCATGCTTTCGCCAGAATTGAAATATTGCCAGACCGGATTGTAATCCGCAACGTCCGAAACCTGCATCAGGGAATCATAATAGGTCCAAACCCCCACCGGAAAATCATCTTTGTAGTGTCCTATTGCTTTTAATCTCCCCTTTTCATCCATGAAATAAAATTTCCCTTCCCTGATATCCGGTTCTACGGAACTCAGGATACCCTTGAATAAAGGCAGTGAATCTTTAGAGAACGCTTTGATTTCATAGGTGCCATTTGCCAGTTCTTTTATCTCTTTGTAGAATTCGGATGAAGTACCAACCTGGGCTTTGAGCGAGGTGCAGGTTAATAACATAGCAAGCATACACCAGAACACCAAGGTCTGCTTGGATTTAGTAATATATTCTAATCGCTGTTTCCAAACGGTCTTTCTAAGAATCATGAATATGGATTATTTATCAGAGGGATGAGTTCAATCTTTGAGGTGGTACTTGTAACAGATTTGCCCGATATTAAAACGCGCAGTTATTCTGTCCAGGTTTACCATTAAATACGTTTTACCTGCTATTTGGTTACTAAAATACCCCACAACTATTTAGCTGGATCCGTCCACAATACTGCGATATGTTAGCACCGTTCATTTCTTTTCAAAAGTGAAACTTATAGAGGTATCAGTAAGATCAATCGTAGCAGAGGTTTTTAGCTTTGCAGTAATTGGTTTTAGCATCCCTTTGAAGTATTCAACAAACTCTTCAATCGTAGCAATTGGATTTTCTTTCCCTAGAAACTTGGCAATCTCATTTTTAGGAAACTCCATCAAAACGGTATTCTCAGAAGCTTCCGTAATATTCAATCCAGCGCCTTGTTTTGTTCTCAGAGATTCCCAGGTGCGAATCAAACTATTTACAAAATCTTCGAAACCGATCTCCGGGCTCCAATAAGCAGCAAAAATGCTACCTACAAATATTCCATAATCATAGGGCTCTACACCTTGTTCCTTTGCAAAAGTAATTCCAGCTGCCATTTGCGCATAGGTTTCAGACAAAACTCTTACGTGTTTCTGGTTACTGCTCAATTCCGGTACAATGTACTTTTCCTGAGCAAAAATGCTACTCATGAAGAGAAGGCTTAATCCAAGACAGATACTACTTCTCATTCTAATGAATTTTCTCATAATAATTGGTTTTGGGGTTTAACTACAATTGAGACGCATGAGTCAGCTATTTTGTTGAATTACAGGGACTAGGCACCGAAATACAAACTCAATTACATTAAAAATAAATGTGCGTATCACTTGCCTTGCTTGCATCTCTTTAGACCGTGCAGAACATAAAAAGGATTTGATTGTTGTAATGTTTTAAATCTCCGGAGAATCTTTTGCGAAATTCACCGGCGAATTTGATGGCCTATGAAAGCAAGAGTTATTGCCGTTTTCATGCCCCTTCAATTTGTATTTAGTTTGCTTATTCATGCTGCTACTCCCTCAAACATCGACAGCAAGGAAGATAGTATTCTGAATGTTATCCATTCCTCAGACATCGACAGTGTCAAGGTTCAGAATTACATTAAACTCTGCGACCTCTACACTTACAACGAGACAAAAAAATCCATTGAATATGCCCAGCAAGCAGTATCCCTGGCTCAGGAGATCGAATATCATGAGGGGATTGCCAGGGGATTTGAACGAATCGCAAATGCCCACTTTCAGCTGGGTGATAATGTACGTGCTGAAAGCTTCTATCTGAAAGCCCGCGAGGCCAATAAAAAGGCAAACTATTACGAGATCGAGGCCTCGGTGCTCTACAATCTTGGGAATATTCAATACGAATTAGGCAATTACGACCGGTCGACGGAATATGCCCAGGAAGCAGGAGAATTATTTCTGTCGCACGACGATTCCATAGGTTATGCAGCTACGCGCTACATGATATCCGGTAATTATGGAACAACCGGCAACTACGACCTGGCAATCGAAACGGCCCTGGAGGCCCTGGGTGTTTTTCAACGCCATAATGTAAGGTCCTGGGAGATCTACACTTTTGATAAACTGGTGCATCTTTACAACATTCAGAAGAAATACGATGAAAGCCTTGAAATCCTCGAAACAAACCTTGCCTATCACAGGAATTCTGATAATGTAAAATTTACGGCCATTACATACCGGATGATCGGGGACATTTACCTCTTTTTGGAAGACTATGATAATGCCAGGTTGGCACTGGATTCATCCTATATTATCACTAATTCCTACGGATTCAAACAGGAGGAAATAAAAACCCTTTACTCACTGGGAATGCTGGAATACGAAACGCAGCATACCGAAAGGGCTCAAACACTGTTCGAGCGGGGATTAGCACTGAGTATGGAACTGGATGATGCCCTGTTCAAATGTTCGAATTACCTGGGATTGGGCAAATGCCTTTACGAGCAGAAGGATTATACCGGGGCCATTCGAAACCTGGAAGAATCCATTGAGCTGGCCGCTATGCTGGAGAATATGGAGAACCTCAGCGATGGCTACCTGTTTCTTTCCATGACCTACGAGGACATGGAGCAGCATGCAATGGCACTGACCAGCTATAAAAGCTATAAACAATTTAGTGACAGCATTGCTGCCAACGAAAACCAAAGGCAGTTTGCAGAGTTGACTTCAAAGTATGAAGCTGTAAAGAAAGAGCAGCAGATTTCCCAGCTCCAGGAAGAAAAAGACACGGTGCAAATGAATAACAGGCGCGTTATTCTGCTTTGGATGTTAACAATTATAGTCAGCCTATTGGTATTGGCCATCCTCATTCTTGCCTGGCGGAAAAACAAGCAGCTGCTGGCCAAAGAGAAAGAGCTCGATAAAATCAAATCCCGCTTTTTTGCCAACATCTCCCACGAATTCCGAACCCCGCTGACCCTGATCCTGGGACCCTTGCAGGATCTCATAAAAAAGAAAGACTCCAAGGCTTTTCATACCGAACTGGTTTTGATCGAAAATAATGCCAAACGTTTGTTGACGCTTATCAATCAGATTCTCGACCTCTCAAAACTGGATGCCGGGAAGTACCAGCTGAATATTGTTCGGGCCGATCTCATTGCCATGATGAAAAGAGCAGCCTGGTCCTTTCATTCCCTGGCAGAAATGAAAAAGATTAAGTTGTCCTTTGCTGCCGATGTGGAGGCCCTGGATGCCAATTTTGACCCTGAGATGGTGGAGATCATGGTCAATAATCTGATGTCAAATGCACTTAAATTTGAGCCTGAGGGTGGGCATATTGAGATGCAGGTACATACAAAAGAGAATGGTAAGACTGAGCAAATCGTTTGGAGTGTGACCAACAGAGGATCATTCATTTCCCCGGAAGATCAGGCTCAGGTCTTCAATCGCTTCTTTCAGTCCGAGAACACACAGGATTTCGGCAAAGGAAGCGGGATTGGGCTGGCCCTGGTCCGTGAGTTGGTGGAACTACATGGTGGAAGCATCCGGGTGGAAAGCTCCATGGAGAAGGGAACAAGTTTCGTAGTACGGCTATTGACCAATCTCAGGCCTTCCATGATTCCGGTAAGGAAAGAAACACCTCCGGACAGAAGGATTGAATCCTCCATTTCCGATTTATCCGCTTCCGGAATAAATGAGAAAGGGAATGACACATTGCCGGAGGAAGAAGAAAATGGAGGAAACTTACCTGTGGTTCTGGTCGTGGAGGATCATAGTGAAGTGATGCAATACATTCACTCGGTACTGGCAGAGGACTACCAGGTCAAAAAGGCCAGGAATGGCCAGGAAGGAATCGATCAGGCTAAAACACTCATCCCCGATGTCATCATCAGCGATGTGATGATGCCGGTAAAGGATGGAAATCAGATGGCCAGTGAACTGAAAAACCACGAGCTTACCAGCCACATTCCCATTATATTATTGACCGCCAAAGCATCCATAGAAAGTCGCCTGGAAGGCCTGGAATCGAAAGCCGACAGTTATCTGACTAAACCCTTTAACGGGGATGAATTAAAGATTCGTCTGCGGAATATGCTGGATGCGCGAAACAAACTCAGGGACAAATACTCCAAGGAATTAATCCTGAATTCACCGAATATGGTGGTGAAATCCATGGACGAAGCCTTTGTCGAGAAACTTTGCCAGAATGTGGAAGACAATATCGCCAACGAAGAATTTTCCGTGGAGGAACTGGCCAGGAATATAGGACTAAGCCGCAGTCAGCTACACCGCAAACTGGAAGCCATCTCCGGAAAGTCGGCCAGTCAGTTCATCAGGGAGTACCGCCTGGAAAGGGCCCGCGAGCTCATAGAAAAAAAGGTGGGAACCATCGCCGAGATTTCCTTCCAGGTTGGCTTCAGCAGTCCCGGTTACTTCAACAAATGTTTCAAAGAATACTTCAAAACCACCCCGGGAGAGCTGCAAAAAGTGCCTGATAATCAGTAGTTTTTATCGAGTGCAACATTTGTACCATTACATGCGACACAGCTGTAACGGAATAACGGACCCAAAGGTCTTTATTTGTATGAAAGTTTTATAATTAAAACCATCATCATGAAAAAGACCAGATTATCAATCCGCGTTAACTCCTTTATTTCGCAATCCTTGGTGATTGCCATGTTTGGAGTTCTGGCTGTAGGCTGCCAGAAAGAAGATATCTTCTCCAGTGAGGATATCAACACCTTTATCCTGAACCTGCCTCCGGTTACTTTTCCTGTTGAACAGGCCGCGCAACTGGATAGTACTGCATCGGATCAAGACCTTGAGTACAATTACACCATTGATTATTATACTGCTGCTGCCGGCTACGATGAGCAAATTGTACTTAATCCTCAAACGGATGTAATCTACCCCGGGGCCCTTATTAAAGGTGAAAGCATCCTGGATGGAAGCTATGTCCCCATCACCGCCGACCGCAAACCCATTACCATTTCCACTTCGCTGCAGGGTGCTGAAATAGTATCCGTAAAGGTAGATAATCCGAAGTTGAGTAATGTCAGGGAAGCTGTCAACGGCCTCATGAGCCAGGAGTATGATGTACCCCCGGCCAATCTGGGCTTTACCGTGGAAAACATTTACAGCCGCGAACAGATGGACCTGGCCCTGAATATCAGCTATTCATCCGGGATCAGTGACCTATCCAGCAGTTTCAATTTTTCCAATACCGAGATCAGGTCCCGCGTGGTGGCCAAATTCATCCAGAACTATTATACCCTGGATCTTGATTTGCCTTCGCAACCCTCCGATCTAATCCTTGGGGATCCAAATGGCTCGAACTTTGGCTCGCTGATGCCCATGTATGTATCCACAGTTACCTTCGGACGGATGGCTTTATTTACGGTAGAATCCGAATTATCCGAAACCGAAGTCCGTACCTACCTCGAAGGATCTTACGGCGCGGTGGACGGTGATGCTTCTGCCGATTTTGAAAAACTGAGCGCAAAATCAACCATGAAAGTATATGTGCTGGGAGGTTCCGGCGATGATGCCAGCGCCACGATCAATGGTTTCCAGGATTTCAAAAAATACGTCACCCAGGGAGGAAATTTTTCAAAAACATCGCCCGGAGCTCCCGTTTCCTATAAACTGCGCTACATACACGACAATTCCATCGCGAGAGTGGTTTCCATGGCCTCCTACCCGGTTCGAAACGCTATTCCAAGAACCGACAACCTGCGATACGACGTTTCGGTCCGACTGTACTCGATGATGCCAAAATTTTCAGATCAGAGCGGGGCCAACGATCTTTGGGGTTCCATAAAATCCTATTTGAACAGCAATCCTGGCGCCTCTCAATTCAACTGGAACATCGGATCGGGTGGCACTAATCTGCAAATAGATAAAAACCAGACCCACACATTTTCCGATAACACCACCACCAACAGGACTTTCAAAGGCATCAAATACGACGATACGATGATTATCCGGATTGATGTTAATGAAGATGACGGCATCTGGGGAGACGAAGACCTGGGAGTCGAATACTTCAAAGTCCCCATTGGCGATATTGTGGGCGCCGCTCCGGGTACCCTGACCCGAACCATCGAAAACTACGGATCCGGGGACAATTTCATGAGGATCTCCTTCAGATTAAAGGTACTGTCCTCGTATCGGATCTAATCCATGGCCCCGGCCATTGGTTTTCAATAGACTCTAAGCTCAATAGTTCCTGATTATGTTAAGGCCATCTGATCCACCGGATTGGATGGCTTTTTTTTTTACACCTCATAAATCCAATAACTGGATTGAATGCTTGCATGGTTATCAAATAATGAGGGTTTTGATTTCAATGCTTTTTGTTCCGCAAGTCAATTCCCCAAATAACTATGCATTATTTCCGATAATTTATCGTGGGTTATGGGCTTTGATATATAGTCGTTGCAACCCGATTCCATGGCTTTCTCCCTGTCCTTCAAAAAACCGTAGGCAGTTTGAGCAATTATAATTACATGCTCGTTCAGCTTTCGAATCTGCCGGGTTGCTTCATAGCCATCCATTCCGGGCATTTGAATATCCATCAGAATCAAATCAATGTCGGGATTGCTGCGATAAGTCTCAACCCCTTCTGCACCCGTTTTTGCAACAAGAACATACTCACTAAATTCTTTCACAAGAATTGATAATAGCATTTCAGAAGTTTCATCATCTTCTACAATAAGTATTTTCTTTTCCTTGAGCGCATCAGCCCTTTTGGGTGCTGAAGTACCTTCCACGTTATCCGCAGTTGGCTCTTCATTTAAATCGTGTGGAAGTGTAAAGTAAAAAACGGAGCCCTTCCCCACTTCACTTCTAAGCCAAATTTCACCTCCAAGCATTTCAACCAGAGCTTTTGAGATTGACAAGCCCAATCCGGCTCCCTGACGTGCCTGTAATACTACATTTTCTGCCTTAATAAATCGTTCAAATATGGCTTCCATCCTGTTCTCAGGGATTCCAATACCGGTGTCTTTCACATAGAATTCAAGCACCTTCTCTTTTTTCCTATATCCAAATTCAATGGAACCGTGGTCGGTATAATTTATGGCATTCCTCAGCAGGTTTGTTATAATGGAATAAAACTTATCTCTGTCTGTGTTTACAACTGTTTTATTTGAAGGCAATTTGTTCTGGAAAGAAAGAATAAGGCCTTTTTTCTCAGCCTCAGCTTCTAATAGATCATAGGCCATTTCGAGCTGTTCATCGATATTTGTCTTAACGGAATGCACTTCCATCTGTCCCGATTCTATTTTCGAGATATCAATAATTTCATTTATAATGTTAAACAAACGTGCACTGCTTTGCTCTATCAACCTGATGTAATTCTGTTTTTCTTCAGCATTTACTTCCTTCCTGCCCAATAAGGCCGAGAAACCAAGTATACCATTCATGGGAGTTCGGATCTCATGACTCATGTTAGATAGGAATGCCGATTTTAAACGGTCACTTTCTTCCGCCCTTTCTTTTGCATGAACCAGTTCATTTTCGATCTTCTTGCGAACAGATATGTCCTTCTGTATGGATATATAACCAATAAGTTCCCCTCTTTCATTTAGAATAGCATTTGATGTAGCCTCGATGTGGATGGATCTTCCTTCTTTAGTCGCATTGATTAGTTCTCCATCAACTATTTGCCTCTGCTTCAAGCTCTTCCAGAATTCTTCGTAGTACGCATTCGCCAGCATCCCACTTTTTAGGATACGCGGTGTTACTTTTCCAACTACTTCTTCAGCCAAATGCCCATAGACCATTGAGAATGCGGGATTAACATAGGTAAAAATGCCTTCGGTATCAGTCATAAAAACCACCTCACTGGTGCTTTCGACTGCAAAATTCAGCATATTAATCTTTTCCTCGTTTTGCTTGCGCTGAGTGATATCCTGTATGGTTCCTATCATTGATAAAGCGTCACCTGCATCATTAAATTTTGCCTGACCCTGACCATGAACCCATCTGACCTGACCGTCGTTTTTACGCACAATCCGGTATTCTTTATCAAAATTCAGGCGTTTTGTAAGAACATCCTGCATCAAATACTCATGCATCATTTCCCGGTCGCCAGAATGCACCAATTCAAGCCAGCCCGGTATAGTTCTTTCATACTCATTGTCGATGCCAAAAATCTGATCAAGTACCTCTGAAGATTCCCAAGTCCCTATGAGGAAATCAGATTTATAGGAGCCAATAAAAGCGGATCTTTGCGATTCCTTGAAGAAGTATTCGCTCTCCTTTAAAGCTTCCTCCACCTTTCTGCGCTCGGTAATATCCGTATCCACCCCCTGGTAACCTAAAAGCTTCCCCTCCTTATCAAGGATGGGACTTCCTGTGGTAGAGAGCCAAACCTTAGTTCCATCTTTATGTACGTTCTGGTTCACAAAATCTTTGAGGATTTCTTTTGACTTGAACACCTGCAGGGCCCGCTGTTTAGTTTCCTCCCTGATTTCCGCATCAAAAAACTCATAGAAATGCTTTTTCCCCACAATGTCGTCAGGTGTATAACCCAGCATCTTTTCAACCATGGGACTGGAATAGGTATAAAGTCCATTGGCATCCACCTCCCATATCCACTCACCGGCACTTTCGGCCACCTGCATAAATCTTCGTTCGCTCTCACTAAGCTCAGCTTCGGCCAGCCTTCGTTCCTGTAAAAGTTTTTCTAGCTCCCTCTCAAGTTCAGCTCTTGATTTTTCCCCATGCTTCATCATCTTGCCCTTAATAGTTAGGTCCAAAGATTTTTATAAAGCCCTAAAAGTAAGAATAATACTAATATGAAGAATTGCTGCCAGGTCCTGAAACGTATCCCTGGTCCAATGGAATTAATGCTTATTACCGTAAAATGACAAGGGTAAAAAGGTGCTTTCAGTGAAGATCTGGCGATTTTTGCTCAGTGCCTGTACTGGAGAATTTCTTGATTAAAACTACTTTGGCTCTGTGACGATATGCCGATGGTAAAATCTGCAGGGCCTCCTTCTCATTTTCAATCTCCGCAACAAACCAGGCTTTGTATTCCCCATCGATAAATCCCCAATCAGCGTGTGTTACAAAATGAGATCCCGAACGTTTAAAAATGTAGGACGCTCTCATATTTGAGAGCTCGTATGAGCTTTGCGATACCTCTATCAGATATTTATTCATGATTAAGTCCTCCTGCAATGTGTAAGCCCCAAATAAAATTAAACAACCTAGGGGAACCGGAATCATAAGGCCGGGATTTAACACCCTATTTAACAATCCATTACAATTAATCGCCCTAAGCTGGTTGCACCTTTTCAGTTAAAAAAAAGTTAAGCCGCTCTGAATATTGACATTTGGTCCATGGATTGCGTTATATCCTCATTAAATCAACGCAATCATGAAAAAATTCATCCATACAATCCCGGTACTGCTTACAGCAAGCATAGTATTTCTGTACAGCTGTGAAAAAGAAGAAGATCCAGAATCTGAGAATTCATATACCGATGTAATGGCTACCCAGGTGAAAGGCGATATTGTAGTTGATGCATCCATTACCCCTTATGAAGCCATATTCGATGTATCGCCCTTATACAGTCAGGGCCACCTGGCTTTTGCCAGTAACGCCGGAAGTGTCAGCGGTTTGGGTACTATGCTCGACGGTTTGGATAAAAGCCTCAGCTATCTGGTGTATTGTCATTCCGATGCGCCATCCATTGCAGGAGCTAAGCTCATGGCTGATAATGGATTTACAAATGTTCATCGCTTAGAAGGCAACTTTGGTGCATGGGACCTGGTTTCATTCATTGATATTGCTGCCGACGTGGCAAAATCCAAAATAGATGCAGGCGATTTTGAGGCGATTTTTGATGTATCTCCCCACTTCGACTCCGGGCATCTACCGGGTGCTACGAATGCCAAGGGAAGCGCCGGAGGAACCGATCTTTCCGATTTGATCACTGGTATGGACAAAACTCTTACCTATTTGGTCTATTGTCATGCCGACTCCCCCGCCATGGCAGGAGCTCAGCTTATGGAAGATGCCGGATTTATGAATGTATATCGCCTCGAAGGCAATTATGGCGCCTGGGTGAATGCAGGTTATGCTGTTGAGTAGTAGATTTTCTTTTTTGAATTTTACTTTTTCGTTCCCATTGTAGTATCTTAAGAGCCCTTCTGCTAAGGTATACCCCAATATTTTAGACAGTACCAGGCCTTGGCACACTCTCCCTGGATTGGTATATATTACAATGCCCGAAAACGAAATTGAGTGAAAAAGACAATACTTGTATATCTGCTATCCATACTTTCATTGAATTTCTTGCTGAATAAAGCAC
>Ga0180435_10002569_pt1 | contig 18453 bp, 16 predicted proteins | sample SS_ome_3_FD_132467 | JGI IMG/M metagenome (GOLD analysis project Ga0180435, IMG submission 132467) | Hypersaline lake sediment archaeal communities from the Salton Sea, California, USA - SS_3_S_1 metaG | ecosystem: Environmental > Aquatic > Non-marine Saline and Alkaline > Hypersaline >...
GCCGACTGAGATCTGTGATATGCATCGCCGTGTTGGCGACCGAGTGCTCTTGGATCTGCCACAGGAGGCCCACAGCTGGGCACTCTCCCACGGCATTCCGCTTTGGCTGCCCGACGAAGGCGAGCCGCCCGGTGAGAGCGGCCTGACGCTGATCAGCCCCGATCCCGGCGCCGTCTTCAAGATCGATCCGGGTACGCCACGCGCGCAGCAGCGGATACGCGTCTCGGCAGCCTCCGATGTGCCCTTGGCGCGGGTCGCGCTCTTGGTGGATGGGGAGCCGCTGGCGACGTTCTTGTCGCTGCCCTACGAGGCGCTGTGGCAACTGGTCCCCGGCGAGCACAGTTTTCAGGCGCAGGGCGAGGACGGGGAAGGTGAGGTGACTGACACCGACCTCGTCTGGATCACGGTGAAGCCCTGAAGGGATCTTCATATAACGGGGATCGGCGCCGATATACTGGCATATCTTGTGGACAAGTGCTTAGAACTGGGGATAACGGACATCCGGCTGTACTGCGCGGCGGGCAAGCGGGGGTTTTCGGAGAGGCGTGGCTTCGTCGCGCGCCCGGATGATGCGCCGGGCATGCAGTATGCACCCTAGCCCAGCTCCGTAGAGACGGCACACCGTGCCGTCTGCTGTTGTGAGCGCGAGGTTCGGCTCAGTCGCCGAGTGCCAACCATGCGGCGTGGCTGAGGCGGGTCAGTCCCAGCTCGGTGCCGAGCCAGAGATTGCCCCGGCTGTCCTGCAGCGCTGCCATGACCTCCCAGCCCGCCAGCCCCTCCTCGGGCGTGATGATCTGCCAGCTATCCGCCGCCATTCGCGTGGTGCCGTTGTATTCCGAGCTGGCCCAGATGACACCGGCGTCGTCCTGGAAGAGCGACTGCACCTTGGCGCCCGCCAGCCCGTCGTCCTTGGTGAGCGTGCGCCACATCCCGTCGTCGATGATGGAGAGGGCGCCCTCGGCGCTGAAGCCGGTGCCGAACCAGAGCGTACCGTCACCGGTCTCCAGCACAGCGTTGAGCATGGGATGGCCCAGCCGGGCAAAGTCAGGCATAGGTCCCCAGACCTCGTCTTCGAGGACCGAGGCGCCCGCCTCGGTGCTGCGACCGTTGCCGCACCACAGGCGATCGTGGCTGTCCAGGAACAGATGAGCACACCCCTCGGTCATCAACCCGTCGGCCTTGGTGAAGCGCTGGGCGGCACCATCCCACAGGCGGGTGACGCCCTGCTCCGTGCCGACCCAGAGGTCGCCATCAGGCGCCTCGACCAGGGCCATCGCGCGGCCCCCGGTAAGGCCATCTGCCGTCGTCAGCGTCTGCCAGGCGCCCCCATCGTACCGACTCAGCCCACGCATGTGGCTGATCCAGATGGCGCCATCGCGTGCCGACACCACGATGTCGGTGACGTACTCGAAGGGGACATCACCCTTGATCTCACGAGTTAGTTGCCCGGTCTCACGGTCGATGACGACGAGGCCATCGCGACCCCCACTCCAAATCTCACCGTCGATCTCGGCAAGCGCCATCACGTCGTGCGGTGGCGCGATGCGCATCCATCCGTCGGGCAGGGCCTCTCGTGGCCAGACCCGCATAGCCACCCAGCCCAACGCCGCCATAGCAGCGATCCCCGCGACGAAGTAGACAGCCTGCAGCCAGCGCGGACGGGCCTCAGCCACGGGTGTCGTCCGTTGACGTTGTGAACACGCCGTCGACCAGCTTCAGCAGCGTGCCACCGATATCCCGCGCTTCGCTAGGACTGTGTGTCACGTAGACCAGGGTGCTTGCCTCTTCCCCGGCGATGCTCAGGATCAGCTCGATCACGCGCACTTTCAGCTCATCCTCCAGGTGGGTCAGCGGTTCGTCCAGCAGCAGGCGCCTGGGCCGTGTGACCAGCGTGCGGGCGATAGCTACCCGGCGCGCCTGTCCGCCGGAGATCTGGTTCGGGTAGCGCCTCGACAGCCCGTCCAGTGCCATATGAGCAAGGATTCGACCAACCCGCTCCCTGATCTCTGACCGCGGACGGCCCAGTAGACCGAAGGCGACGTTCTGCGCCACCGTCATATGCGGCCAGAGTGATGGTGTCTGAAAGACGAATCCGACACCACGATCGTGGGGTGGCTGCATATGGTCAGGGCTGCCGGCAAGCGCGCCTCCGATGTGGATCTCGCCGTTGGAGGGACGCTCCAGCCCGGCGATCAGGCGCAGCAGCGTCGTCTTGCCGCTGCCCGACGGCCCTTGGATCACCGTGGTGGTGCCGGCGGGCATCTCCAGAGAGACCGGGCCCAGCGCCTGCACGTGGCCATACCGTTTCTCGAGGTTGTGGAGTGCGATCATCGCGCGCTGTCTCCAGAGACGGGCACGCCGGGTTGAGGATCGATGTCGGTCAAGCGTGCCCACAGCGTCTGCACCAACACTGTGATTGCACCGAGGGTCAGTACCAGGGCCGTCATCGCCAATGTCAGGCCGGCTACCGTGTCCGAGGCGCCGTAGTGGAGGTAGTTGTAGATGCGCATCGATAGGGTCGGGTGACCGGGCGCAGCGACCAACAGTGTGGCGCTGAGCTCGCCCAGCGTGAGGCAGAAGACCACGGCGCCGGCTGCAAGCAGTCCTGGCGCGAGCATGGGCAGGTGTACCAGCACTAGCCTCCGCCGGCGACTGGCCTGCAGGACCCGCGCGGCGTCAATCAGCGAGGGATCTGTGCGGCGCAAGGCTGCGGTCATCACGAGCGCGCCCAGCGGGACATACCGCGCCAGAGCCGCCAATACGGGCATCCACCGGCTGCCATAGACGGACGTGAACGCGATCACAGGGCTATTCCAAAGACGGATCAGCCCGATACCGACCAGGGGGCCGGGTAGAGCCATCGGCAGCGTCACGGCCAGCCACCAGGCTCGGCCCAGCGGCGTCCCGCCGACGATGCGTTGCGCGGCGATGGCGGCCAAAGGTAGGCTGAGGAGGGCCGCTGCAAGCGACACACCGAACGAGTAGACGATCTCACCCCGCCCGCCGTCCAGCACGGCGGAGAGCTGCTGCCATGACCCCACCTGGGCGGCAAGGCTGACGATGGGGCCGAGCACCGCCGGCATCACGATGGCCACTGCGCCGGTTGAGAGCGCCACCAGCCACCTGGGCCAGCGCTCGGTGGTGACGGCCTTGCGCCCGTGGACCGGTGGTGCCATCGCGGCATCCCGCAATCGGCCCTGGGAGAGTGTGATCGCGCCGACGGTGGCAGCCAGGAGCGGCACTGAGACGAGCAAGGCTCGGTCCGCCTGGCCATGCACCGAGAAGTCGGCGAAGACATCGAGCGCCAGGACGTTGACCTGGAAGATGGACGGGATGCCGTAGTCCAACAGGCTGAGGAGGAAGAGCACGCCACCACCGGCCAGGAGCAGTGGGCCGGCGAGCGGTAGAAGCACTCTCATGAGGGGATGTACGCTCCCGTGCAGCAGGTGAGCGGCCTCCAGGAGGTCCGTGGGGACGGCGTCAACGGCTACCAGCGACACGGCGACGGCCAGTGGTACGAGCCACGTGAACTGCACCCAACCGGCGATGAGCCAACCCGAGGTGGGCAGGGCCTGCATCCCCGCACCTCGGAGGAAGAGGTTGGTCCGGGCCAGCACCCAGGACCAGGCCAGCGCGTGCGTCATCGGTGGGAGCGCAGCCAACATGGCGAAGAGCCAGGGCCAGCCCGCCCATCGTGTATGCCGGCGGAGTCGCAGTGCCACGAGGGTCCCCACCGTCAGGCCGCAGACCGCGACCGAGGTCGCCAGCCCTATGCTGCGCAGCCAGAGGGCCAGGCGACGGCCTGTGGGGAGGACCAGTTCGGGCCAGGTGGCGGGCGGGGGGCCGTCGCCCAGCAGGAGGCCCGCGATCAGGGCCAGGACGGGTCCGAGGACGGTCAAGCCGTAGAGGAGGACGGGAAGGGGCCCGGGCCGGCCGTCTGCGGCCGGATGAGGCCGATCCCAGATCGGGCACTCGGTCATCGGACGAAGATCTCTGTCATGTCGGTTCTGGCCGCTTCCATATGTGCCACCACATCGGCCAAGGGCACGTCCATGCCGCGGATGGCGACGCCCTCCAGGCACGCGGGGGTGGTCTCGGACGATCCCAAGACCACGTGGCTCCAGCCGGATTCGATCATCGCCGCGGCAACAGCCTCGCTGAGCAGGAAGTCGATCAGCCGCTTTCCTGGGTCCGGATTGGGGCCGCCGGCGATCAGGGCTACGGTGTTGGGGATGATCAGCGTGCCGATCTCGCCCCGACCCTGGTCGGGGATGACGATGCGCACGGGGGCACCGTTCTCCACCGCCGTGCAGGCGTCGTCGGTGTCGGTCAGGCCTACATCGAGCCGTCCGTCGACCACCATATCGCGGACGACGGAATTGCCGTCGACTACGCGGACTCCGCTCTCAGCCAGCGACGCGAAGTAGTCGCGCGCCGCTTCCGGCCCCCAGTGTGCGTATAGCGCGGCGGCGTGCGTCGCCGTGGTGCCAAAGAGCGGATAGGCGATGCCGATCCGGTCGCCGGGGCGGGCCGGGTCTGCAAGGTCGTGGATCGATCTGGGCATAGCTGCGTCTGCCACCAGGTCGGTGTTGACCAGGAGCACGCGCCCGCGCCCGCCGAAACCGGTCCAGGCACCATCGGGATCGCGATAGGCCGGCGGGACGGCTTCTGCATTGGCGGGTCGGTACGACGCCAGGACGCCCTCTTCGGCGAGGCGCACGGTCTGGGCGAACTCACCGTTCCAGAAGACATCGGCCTGCGGATTGTCCCGCTCCGCGATCAGACGGGTGACGAGGCCCGTCGTCTTGGCCGCCTCCACGTCGTAGACGGCACGGACCTCGATACCAGACACTTCCTCGAATCGCGTCAGGATGGGCTCGGAGAAGACCTGGTCGACCGACGAGTAGACGACGACGGCGTCGCGGTCGGCGATGCAGGCAGCAGTGAGCAAGACGAGAAGGCTGATGAGGGTGGCGCGGATCACGCTCGTCTCGACCTGAGAACACGTCCGGCGGGGTGCGCGCGCACCCCGCCGGGCTCTGAGTCTGCTTGGCATCAGGGGCAGGCGGCCTCGCGCCTAGGGGTTCAGGGTGTACGTCAGGCCGTCGTCCGGGACAAGGACATTGTACTGGTTGTCGATGATGCCGCCATTGCAGTCCTCGGCCTGGATGTCGACCGTCTCACCCGAGGTCAGGTAGAAGGTCATCGTGGTGCCCGGCTCGATGATCCCGCTGTCACCCAGCCAGTCATAACCCCAGTCCTCGCTGGACGCAGAACTGATGTAGAGATAGCAGACGTCATAGCTCAGATTGTTGATCACGTCGATGGGTACCGAATTGCCGCCCGTGGTCCCGCCGCTGGTGTACGGTGTGTCGGGGTTGATCTGGTCCAGTATCTCCGGCAGCACGGCAGCGCCGGCGACGATGACCACGGCGCAGATAGCCAGGACGACGGCCACGATGATCGCGATCAGGCAGCCCCGCTTCTTCTTCTTGGGTGGGGCGGCGGGCTGTGGCGCCGCGTACCCGGACCCACCTTGGCCATAGGCCGGCTGGACCACCGAGGGTTTTTGTGGCGGCGTCTGGGCATAGCTTGGGGTGACCGGCTGTTGGTAGGCCGGCTGCACCACCTGTTGGGGAGGGGGCGTGTAGGCGTCGGACGAGCCGCCGGATGGCGGCGGAGGTCCCGGCATCGGCGGCAGCGGAGGCTGTCCCGAGGGCGGCGAGCCGGCCGGCTGGGTGAGCCGCTGCCCACATCCGCTGCAGAAGACGTCGTCGGTGGTGGCGGGGGTCCCGCAGTTGGGGCACGTGGTCATGGGTGGATGCTCCTGTCCTCTGTTAGGTGCGTGAGATCGTGGCGCCGCACTTGGTGCAGAAACGCCATTCGGGCTTGAGCTCGACGCCGCATTGGCGACAGAACTTCGGGGAGGGCGCGCTGGCCTGTGCCGGCGCGCTCTCGATAACGGTGCGCGCGGCGCCAACTATGGCCTTCGCCGCTTTCGCCGCCGCGGCACCTGCGGCACCGATGGCGCCGGCAGATAGCAGTGTCTGCTCGTCCTCGTCGTCCTGCGCGGCCTGTCGATCCAGGTCGGCCAGGAACTCGGCAATACTCCGTTCGGTCATCGTCTACTCCACGTACTCGCTCGCCACGACCAGGCCATCGAGGTCAACGTTACCCTCGGTCGCGGCCTCATAGGCCAGCGCCGCAGCGATGACCACATCGTACTGGAAGGCGATGATGTCCGGCATCGTGCCCAGCCACCCCACCATCAGTCGCAGGACCGGACCAAGCCTGTCGGCCCAGTCGGCGGCCTGGAACATCATCACGCTGCCGACGGCGCCGACGCCGGTGAATACCGCGAGGATGGCCCCCAGGCGTAGACCCCAGGCCAGCGACCAGCCCAGCCACTCGATCGCCCCGTCCCAATCCTGGAACGTCGAGTTCTCCGCGAAGGTTCCGATCGACCACAGGTAGTCGCTGCCCTGGGCACCTGCTGCGGCGAAGGATTGCTCGTACTGGACCATCGGTCTGGCAAGCTGACGCCACACCCCGCGTACCGTGCTCGAGGTCAACTGATCGGGTGCCGCGCTCTCCAGTCGCTTCGCATCCAGCGCATTGCGGCAGAGACTGGCGAAGGCGCGCCGAGCCTGGGAGCGCTGAGCTGCGATCTCCTGTTGCTGTTGATTCTTGGCCGGTTCGCTGATGCGCGCCTTCATCGCTGCCGCGGATCCGCTCTTCCCCATCGCCACAACCTGGCGGGGCTTCAGCTTCTGCGCCAGCTGCGCGGTGGCCTGTGGGAAGTTGAAGAAGGCGCCGTCGACGCCATTGGCGAGCGCCGTGGACTGGCCCCGCCCGCGCACGTCGCCCCTGATGCACGAACGGCGCCAATGATGGCTGTTCATGAAATCGAGCACGGCGTTGAGTGCATCGTTGACGTACCCGAGGGCGCTATCGATGGCCAGGATCAGCAGGTTTTCGGCCTCCCCCAGCCACGGGAACTGCTTGACTGCGAGGTCGTGGAGCCAGACGATCTGAGCTATCGACCAATCCATGAACCACCAGAGGGGTGAGAGCAGTCCCTTGTAGTGCTCCCAGGCGACGTTCTGGTAGCGGATGCCCTCCGCCTCCTTCTTTGCCTGCTCGGCCTGCGCCTGGACACTCTTGAGTTTCTGTCCCAGGGGGCCTTTCGCCAGCAGGTCGTCCCGCTGGTTGGCGTTGAACTTGGAGAGCGCGTCGACCTGGCGCAGGAGATCGGTGTGTTTGGTGACGGCATCCGACAGGCCCTGCAGGTTGCGTCGGGCCTGGCCCTCCGGCATCTCCGCCAGCGTCTCGCGTATCTGGCCCTGGAGGGCCTGATACTGGGCCAGGTCGCGGCGGCTCATCTCCTCGAGCTCTTTGATCAGTCCGCTGAGCTCGGGATTGTCGGCCTGTGCGATCGCCCGTTCGCGTATCTTCTCCAGGAACTGCTTTTCCGTGGCCTCGGCGGCGTTCTCCTTGATCTCCTGGACGACAGCCATATCGGCGTTCACACCCTGGAGCTGCTGGACCCACGCGTCGCGTTGAGCGAGCAGTTGGTTCTGCTGTTCGAGGAGTCGCGTCTGTTCCGCCAGAGCCGCGCCGTGCTGCTGCATGCCAGCCGGGGTGGGATCCGCGCGGATCTTGGGCCCGAGGTCTTCGAGGATCTCCCCAGTCTGCTTGAGCTCACCATTGAGTGACTCGATGGACTCTCGTGCACCCCGGATGTTCTGCTCGAGAACTTCCTTGTTGGTGGCGAGCTCGCGTGCAGTTGCCTCCGAGACCTCCTCCACCATCTCCTTCGTTGTACCCTTCAGTGCTTGCTTTGCGCTGCCGGCGCCCGAACCGACGAGCTTCTGTATCGGGTCGAAGAGATAGAAGACCACCTCGATGACGAAACTGATGAGGTTGTCGCGCATCCGGTCCGAGGCCGTGGTGAACAGTGCCAGCCCCTTGTTGAACATCTCTGTCGCGTTGTCCATGAACCCGACGAAGTACGAGGTGTTGAGGATCCAGATGTTGAGGTCGCGGCGGCGCTCGGTCAGTTCGTCCTCGGTCTTGACCGCGATGTGGTCCAGGCATCCCTGGACGTAGGTTCGGGCCAGATTCGGTACATCGGGCGCCAGACCCGTGCCGATCTTGCGGGCAGCGGCGAGCAGCTTGCGGAGTTGGCGCTGCCATCCGTCGTGGGGCTGCACTGTAGGCTTGACCGTGAGCTCTCCCGGTGCGCCTGATGGAGGGTCGCCCTCCTGGCTGGCCGTGATCTCGAAGACGTAGCCCTGGCGTGCGTCGTCCCAATCACCTTTGATCACTTCGCCGTTGCCCCGGTCGATGGAGCACTCGCGAGCGTGCGCGATGGTCTCCTTGGCATCGATCTTGTCGTTGCCTGCCTCGTCGACGAGTTGTCCCCTAGGCTGGAGGATCAGGGTGCCGCCCCAGTTTCCCAGAGCCTGGAGCGCTCTGCGGTCGACGCCGTCAACCTTATTGAGGTCAATCGTGCCGGCATCGTCCCATAGGGTCTTGCGCAGCGTCAGGTCCCACGTCTGGGGCACCTCGACGACGATCTCGGTGATCCCCTTAGCCGGCGGGCCAGGCTTGGGCGGCTTGCCAATCGCCAGGTTGAGGTCGGGACGGAGCGTGACCTGGAGCTTGAAGCGCGCGTTCTTGGCGAGGATTTGATTGATGCGGGCATCGTCGTCGTTGAGGCGTAGGTGAAGCTTGGCGACCTCACCTGAGCCGGCCTCGGCGACGATCTCGGTGTTCTCCAGCAAGAGTACGCTGTTGGTCAGGGCCGGATAGCGACTGGTGTCGGCGTCCTGGACCAAGACGTTGGGATCCAGCTTCTGGATTTCCTTGTTCGCCTGGTTGATCACCTGGGCGCTGACAGTGAAAGTGTCCCAGCGCTTGGTGTCGTAGTCGTAGGGGAGAGTGTAGGTCTTCGTGGCCATAGCGCCCTTCCTAAAGGAAGATGACCTCGTAGTCAGCGGCCTTGAGGGTGATCTCAACCCGCTTGTTGAGCTCGGTCTTGTCGGGGTAGATGGCTGTGAAGCTGAGGTAGCACAACTCGCTCTCCTTCTCGGCGTTGACTGCGGTGATGCTCAACACCACGCTACCGTAGAGCTCGTTGGCGCCCTTGGTGTAGGGCGGGGGCGGTGACCACTCGAAGTAGTCCCGCTCTGTGGGCAGCCAGGGGCGAATGCGCGTGTTCGGCTCCTCTTCCCAGATGCCCAGGTCGTTGCGCTTGAGCGCGCGGACCCTGAGTTCGACTGTCTCACCGACGGCAATGTCGAAGGCCTCCTGGCTGATCTCCAGCTTGTACGGGCTGGTCTGCACATCGACCTGCACCTGCGCCGACGTCTGTGCCTTGGGCGCGGTGCCCGTGATGGTCATCGTGCGAACGCCGCCCATCGCCTCTTCATCCGCCGTGAGCTTGACCCGCATCTCGCCGGCGCCGGTGCGCGGGACGACCTGGAGGTCGGGCGACTCCGGGCTCATAGACAGCTGGATCTGCACCTCCGGGGCCGGTGCCCAGGGCCTTCCATCGACTGACTTCCACGCCTTGAGGGCAAGTCCCCCCGGCTCCTCGGGTGTGACCGTCACGGTCTGGCTGTTCACCTGGACCACGTAGTGGATGGTGGGTTCCGGTTTGGGTTGGTCGGGTTCCGTGGGCGTGGTCTGGCCGGGCTGTGCCGGCGGTTTCCCGCCCACCAGGTTGGGGATGATGGCAGCGACGGCGGGGAGACCGCCGAAGATGATCGTGATGGTCTGGCTGTAGCCGGGCGTGCGCATGCAGTCCGCCGCGTTGAGCGGGTCCTCAAGGCAGTCGTGGGCGCTAACCACCGGCGGCAGGGCCAGGACCATGAAGGTGTACATCGCGCACAGGATCAGGATGGCTTTCTGTACGGCGGACAGGGACCTCAGCAATCGTCTCATGCCATCCCCTCCGGTCGCCGCGTCAGGACATAGCCGAAGAGCACCGAGATGAAGGCGGAACGCCGTATCCCCTGATAGCCGCCGTTGGCTCGCGTGAAGAGTACGGCGATCACCACAGGGACGGCAAGGGCAGCCCCCACCAGCAGGGGGCGGGGCAGCGCGTTGAGGATCTTGTAGATCGGTGCCAGCAGCTTGTCCAGCGGCTTCTGCAGCAGTCGCATCGCCAGGGGCATGCCGGCGATCACCAGTGGGGTCAACAGATCGGTACCCTCGGAACTAGGTGAGAGTGAGGAGTAGGCGAACCAGATCAGCGCGGTGCCCACCGAGAGCAGCAGTGTGACGACCGGTGAAGCGAGGCAGCCCGGCTTACGGGCAGCGGTCCGTTGCGGCTGGGGTGATCGCTGCGCTTGGGTGGCTTGGATCACCTGTGGCGTGGGTTGCGCGGGCTGCTGCTGCGCAACCGGCTGCTGCGCCGAAGGCGTGGCCACGACCCATTCACCTGACGTGTAGGTGAGGTATTGGCTCGTCTGCGGGTCGATCGTCCACCAGTTGCCGGCCTGATCCTGGGCCTGGAGTTGACGGACCGCGGCGACGAACTGGTCGTTGGAGAGGTGCCGGCTCTGGAGCCGTGCTCTCAGGCGGCCATACTCGTTGTAGAGCTGCTGTAGGTTGAGTGGCGGCATTGTCGGCGTCCCCGGGAGTCCTCGTCAGCCTAGCAGAACGTGCCCATTGTAGCATAGATCGGACCTGGGGCGGAACGCATTTGACAGCCTGCCGGATGTCCTCTACACTTCCTCACTGTCCGAAGCCCATAGGGGCTTAGCAGGGATCGTCCTCTGATAGCCCTCTGGATCCCTTTCAGATGTCAATCCACCAGAAACGGGAGCCTCGATGTCCGATCTTGCTGTCTCAATCAAGGAACTCAAGTTCCGATACCGCGGGGAGAAGGCGCTGGCCCTTGACGGCATCTCGCTGGATGTGTCGAAGGGTGAGTTCCTGGTTGTTATGGGCGCCAGCGAGGCCGGGAAGAGCACGCTGGCGGCATGCATCAACGGCCTGATCCCCCACTATATGAAGGGGGCCATCAAGGGCGACGTTGTCGTTCTAGGCGTGAACACGGTCGAGTCGAGCGTGCCGAAGCTCGCTGAGAACGTGGGCATCGTCTTCCAGGACTTCGAGGCACAGCTCTTCTCGACCAACGTGGAGCTGGAGGTCGCGTTCGGGCCGGAGAACTTCGCGGTGCCCCGCGAGGAGATCGGACGACGCATCGATAAGAACCTCAAGTACGTTGGCCTGGAGGCGTTCCGTGATCGCCCCCCGGTCACGCTTTCCGGGGGTCAGAAGCAGAAGCTGGCCATTGCCTCGGTGCTCGCGATGGAGCCGACCATCTTGGTGATGGATGAGCCCACCACCGATCTGGACCCCATCAGCAAGCAGGGTGTCTTCGACATCACGGACCAACTGCGCAAGCGCGATGATATGACGCTCATCGTGGTGGAGCACGAGACCGAGGAGGCGCTCAAGGCCGACAGGATTGCGCTGATCAAAGACGGCCAGATCGTGCAGGTCGGGCCGACGGCTGACATCCTCAAGCAGGTCGACCTCCTCGAATCCCTTGGCGTGATGCCCTTGGGTATCCCCCGTTTCTTCTCGCGCTTAGGCACCGAGACGGGTGCGACGGATCTGCCGCTCACCCCGGAGGAGGGTGTCGCAGCCTTTGGTGCTGCGGGATGGACGATCTCTGAGGAGGCCTACGCCCAGTTGACCGAGGATGAGCAGCGCGCGGCGCAACATGAGGACGAGCCGCTCATCCGATGTCGGGGCCTGGCGCACACCTACCCCGGCGGCGTTGAGGCGGTCAGGGGCATCGATCTGGATATCTATGAGGGCGAGATCGTCGCCATCGTCGGCCAGAACGGCAGCGGCAAGACCACGCTGGTCAAGCATCTGAACGCTTTGTTGGAGCCTACAGAGGGAGACGTGACCGTCGATGGCCTGGACACCGTGGAGCACGGTGTCTTCACGATCGGGCAGAAGGTCGGTTACGTCTTCCAGAACCCGGACCATCAAATCTTCTCTGAGACGGTCTATGACGAGGTCTCGTATGGCCCGCGGTTGCGTCAGGTGCCCAAGGATGAGATCGACCGGCGGGTCGAGGCAGCTCTGGAAGCTGTCGGGTTGGCCGGCATGGAAGAGGAGGATCCGTTCAGCCTGACCAAGAGTGGGCGCCAGCGCGTCGCCGTTGCCTCTGTCCTGGCGGTCCAACCGGAGGTGTTGATCCTGGACGAGCCCACGACCGGTCTGGATTACACAGAGCAGCGCAGCATGATGGATATGGTGCGCCGCCTGAACGATCAGGGTAGCACCATCATCTTTGTCACCCACCATATGTGGGTCGTGGCCGAGTACGCGCAGAGAGTCTTCGTGATCAAGGACGGGCGCGTGCTCTTGGAGGGGCTGACGCGCGAAGTCTTTGCTCAGGAGGAGGTCCTCCAGGAGTCATCGCTGAGGCCACCACACTTTGTGCAGTTCAGCAATCGGCTGGGCAAGACGTTCCTCAGCCCGGACGAGATGATTTCCTGCATCGAGAGGGGCTAGACCGTGAATATCGACTTCTACCTCGACATCGATACTGTGATCCACCGGATGGACGGACGCACCAAAATTCTGCTCTTCCTCTTCTCGTTTGTCGCCCTGGTGCTCTTTGAGGATCCCCTGTTCATCCTGCCGCTTGTGTCGCTGATCCTGCTGCAGAACCTCCTGGCCCGGGCGTGGCGCAACATCTGGCGCATCCGCGCGCTCTTGACGATCTTGACCCTCTCCAGCGTGATTATGTGGAACGTTTTCGCCAGCGGCGAGACCCATCTCTTCTGGTTCGTGGACCTCGAGTCGCTCAAGTACAGCCTCGCCCGTACGATGGTGATGGTCTTCATGATCATCAGCGGGCTGAACCTGCTCAGCACCACGCGGAACGAAGAGCTTGTTCTGGGTATGATCAAGCTGGGGTTGCCCTACCGTGTCGGCTTCGCGGTCTCCACGTCGCTGCGCATGGTGCCCACAATCGCCTCCAATATCCACACGATCTCACAGGCGCAGCGAAGCCGTGGGCTGGATCTGGAGAGCGGTAACGTCCTGGAGCGTCTAAAGAAGTACATTCCCCTCCTGATCCCGGTCTTCATCTCCACGATCCGCAGCACCAACGTCTTCGGCATGGCGCTTGAGGCAAAGGGCTTTGGGGCACGGAAGGACCGGACCTTCTACCTCAAGATGGAGATGGAGCGGCGGGACTACACCGTTATGGCTTTCACCGTCTTGCTGGTGGTGTTCTGTCTCTATCTGGACTTCAGCGGCTACGGGAACATAGCAGGGCTGACCAAGTTCTAGGTTGCCGACAAAGGAAGGAGCCCAATGGACGCGAAAGCACTGGATGAACTGCTGCCATTTGTCCTGAAGCGCCACAATGTGGCCCGCTACGAGGGGGGCAGCGTCTACATTGGCGACCGGCGCAAGTACCCCTTTGAGAGGACGTTTCTGCGCTGCGACGACGTCGAGGCGGTCGCGCGCGCGATCGAGAATATGGTCACGCAGGGCGGTGGCCCGTGGGTGGCCGCGGTCCTGGCGATGGCGATGGCGGCAGACGAGGTCCAGCGGAAGCCCCAGGATGAGGTGCTCGACCATCTCAGCAAGGCCAAGGTCCGCCTGACGAATACGCGCCCCACCAATACCGCGCTGGCCCGGCGGCTCGACGATGCGATGAAGGTCGCGGTGAAGGCCGTCGGCGAGGGCCGCCTCATCTCACAGTCGATCCTGGACTGGCTCAGGGTGAGCCGTGACGAGATCTACCGCAACTACGAGGTGCGGGGTCGCCTCGGTGCCGGCCTGGTCGACGACGGCGATGGCGTCCTGACTATGTGCTTCGCCGAGACGGCCTTTATCCTGGCGATGGCATTCGCTCAACAGGACGGCAAGAATATTCACGTCTTCACGCCGGAGACGCGCCCCTATCTCCAGGGCGCCCGCCTGACGGCCCCCAGCCTCCACGAGCTGGGCATCCCAGTCCAGATCATCACCGACAACATGCCCGCGCACGTGATGTCGCTGGGCAAGATCCAGAAGTACTTTACCGCTGCTGATCTGATCACCCTCGACGGCCACGTCTGCAACAAGATCGGCACGTTTCAGAACGCCATCGCCGCCCACCACCACGCGATTCCGTACTTTGTCTTCATGTGGGGTGCGGATTTCAAGAGCCCTGATCGGGCCTCCATCGAGATCGAGAGCCGTGACCCGGCGGAGATACGCGCGTGCCGCGGCGTGCCCACCACCATCGACGAGATCGATGCCTTCTATCCGGCCTTCGACATCACGCCGCCCTATATGGTCGCCGGCGTCATCACCAAGTATGGGGTGCTGAGCCCCTATGATCTGGAACGTCACTTCAGACAGGCTTAGGCGCCAGGGAGATCAGACATGACAGTGGCAATCATCGCAGGGACCGCCATCTACGACGTGCCCGGCAAGACGTTGGTCCCTGAGACGGTCGAGACGCCCTATGGCCCCGCGCTGGTTTATCGTGTAGAGGGCGAGGACCTGGTCTTTCTAGCCCGGCACGGCATCAGCCACGACACACCGCCACACAAGGTGAACTATCGTGCCAACATCAAGGCCCTTGAGATGCTGGGGGTGAAGCGCGTCCTGGCGACCAACGCGGTGGGGTCGATCAACCCCGAGATACCGCCCCTGGGGCTGGCTTTGCTGACTGACTTCCTCGATTTCACGTCAGGCCGAGCCCATACCTTCTTTGACGGTGGGAAGAGCGGCGTCAAGCACGTCGACGTGTCCATCCCCTACTGCCCTACGCTGAACAAGCAGCTGCTGGCGCTGGCCCCCAAGCACGGGCTCGACCTGCGGCCCAACGCGATCTACGTGTGCACCAATGGGCCGCGGTTGGAATCTCCCGCAGAAATCCGCATGTACGCACAATTGGGCGGCGACGTGGTGGGCATGACGGGCGTCCCGGAGGCCACGCTGGCGCGCGAGCTGGGCCTGTGCTATGCGGCAGTGGCCTTTTCGGTGAACTGGGCTGCCGGCATCGAGAAGACGATCCAGTTTGTGGGCGATTCCGCCGGCTTTGACAAGATCAAGTCCGGCATCTTGGGACTTTTCCTTGAAACGTTGGTAACGACATCCGATGTTGGGTGTTGTGAATCGTAGGCACGAGCTTTAGCGTCAAGAAGGGAAGGGAGGGACTATCGAGGCGATCTCGGTCTAGGTGTTGCGCAGAGCCCTCAGTCATTCTAGCATCCATTCCTAAGGAGATCTCAGATGAAGGAAGTCGTTACTATGTGGAAGAACACCAGGATGATCATCCTGGTGGCGTTGTCAGCAGCCATCTATGCAGCTTTCCTGATCGTCTTCAAGGGCGGTATCGTCATCGTTCCCGGCATCACTGAGGTTCGTCCGGCCAACGTGTTCCCGCCGGTCTTCGGCCTGCTCTTCGGGCCTGCCGGTGCCTGGGGCGCTGCCATCGGGAATCTGATCGGTGACATCTTCGGCGGTTCAATGGGCATCGGCTCGATCTTCGGGTTCTTCGGCAACTTCTTCCTGGGCTTTGTACCCTACAAGATGTGGGGTGCCTGCTTTGGCCTGGTCAAGAAGGATGATATGGCCCTGAAGATGGACAGCTGGCAGAAGATCTTGGCGTTCGAGATCGTGGCACTGGTGGGTTCGGCAGCCTGCGCCATCATCATCTCCTGGTACCTTGATCTGGCCGGCATGATCCCCTTCGCTTTCCTGGCCATCACGATCACCATCAACAACTTCGCAGCCGCTATCGTTCTTGGCCCCATCCTACTCGGCCTCTTCGCCCCGCGCGTGAAGCGCTGGGGGCTGCTGTGGACTGATGTCATGGATGAGGAAGACGTCGCCAAGGGCTTCGCCGTCAACCTGGGGTCCATCGTGATGACAGTCGGCGCGCTGGGCGGTCTGATCGTGGGCATCCTGGTGGCTGTCGGTGCCGCGGGCCAGCAGGTATACGGCTTCGCCGGTGACTCAGGCCAGGCAGCCGTGTGGGCGGCAGTGCTGCCCTTCCTGATCGCACTGGTGGTCGGTAGCTTGATGCTCTCCGGTCGTGAGCAATTCACGGCTGAAGAGGAACTGTAGGCAGAAGATCCAAGACCCTAGACTCTGCCTTCGGGCAGGGTAAGATGCACAGGACCCTAGGTCACAGACACCTTTCGGGGCGGGCGTGTCCCGCCCCGAATTCTCTATTATGACCACGCAAGATGGGAGGCCACCTATCGATGACAATAGCAGGCTCTGAGCGGCAGTGTGACACGCTAGTCACCGGCGGCACGATCATCACGATGGATGCGGAGCGCCGCATCATTGAGGATGGTGCCGTGATGATCTCCGGCAACGCGATTCAGTCTATCGGCCCTGCCGATGAGCTTCCTCGGGATATCAAGGCGAGCAGGATCATCGACGCCGCCGGCAAGGTGGTCATCCCCGGCCTGATCAACTCCCATAGCCACATCCCGATGACGCTGTTCCGTGGCCTGGTCGAGGACCTGGTTCTGCGCGAGTGGCTGGAGAAGGTCTGGCACTACGAGCTCTCGGGGCTCTCTGACGAGAGCTTCTGTGCCGGGGCGAAGCTGGCCTTTGCCGAGATGATCCGCAGCGGCGTGACCTGCGTCCACGACATGTACTGGGCCTATATGGCGATCATGGATGTGGCCGAGGGGATCGGATTCCGCCTGCTGTCGGGTCCGCCCATCACCAGCATCGGCGATCCGGATGTCGAGCAGATGTTCGGCGCGGCCCGTGCGGCGCTCGACCGGATCAAGAACTACCGCTTCACTCAGCCCGTGGTCCAGGCGCACAGCACCTATACGACGACGCCGGCGATGATGTACCGGGTGCGCGAGCTCAAGCATGAGTATGGCGTCCAGTTCACGACCCATGCTGCCGAGAACCAGGCTGAGGTCGACGAGGTGGTCGAGGCGTTCGGTCGGCGGCCGGTGGAGCAGCTGCACGAATACGGTCTCCTGGAGCCGGGCACGGTGCTGGCTCACTGCGTCAAGCTGCTGGATCACGAGATCGAGCTGCTCAGCGAGACCACGACCAGCGTCGCGCACTGTCCTGAGAGCAACCTCAAGTTGGGCTCGGGCATCGCGCGCGTCGCCGACATGCTTGCCGCAGGGGTCAACGTCTGCCTGGGCACCGACGGTGCCGCCTCCAACAACGACCTCGATCTTTTCGGCGAGATGCGCACCGCGGCGCTGCTGCAGAAGGGCTACAATGAGAACCCCGAGCTGCTTACCACAACGCAGACCTTGGAGATGGCCACGATCAACGGCGCCCGGGCCTACGGTATGGGCGACCTGATCGGGTCGCTAGAAGCCGGCAAGCGAGCCGACATCGTGATCGTCGACTTCGACAAGAGCCACCTGACGCCGTGCCACGACGTCCCGGCGCACCTGGTCTACGCGGTCAACAAGGCCGATGTGGACACGGTCCTGATCGACGGTACCGTTCAGCTGGAAGACGGCGAGCTGACCGTCCTGGATGAAGACGCTATCAAGGCTGAGGTACGCGCCATCGCGGAGACATTCGAGTGAGATACCAAGCAGCGCGGGAGCAGCTTCTAGAGGCAGTGAACAAGTCAACTGAGGTCGATCTGGTCCGGCTGTCGGCGGGCAACATCAGCACGCGGACTGAGGATGGCCTGGTTGCGATCACACCCAGTGGGGTGAAGTACCGCGGCATCACGGCGGCGGATATGTCCATCGTGGACCTCAACGGCAACCTCATCGAGGGGCTGAAGCCCTCCTCCGAGACGCCGATGCACACCGCCATCTACCGGGCGATGCCCGAGGTAGGCAGTGTTTTCCACACGCACTCATTGTTCGCGATCACCTTCGCGATGCTCTCGGACACGCTGCCGCCCGATGGCGTGCCGAACGTGAACCTGGAGCTCTTGGTCTGTGGTGCGCCCATCCCGGTAGCGCCGTGGGCTTGTCCGGCGACGGTCACGGCGGGCGAGGTGACCGTGGAGCTGCTGAAGGCACGCCCCAGGCTGAAGGTAGTACTTCTACGCAACCACGGTCTGGTGGCCGTGGGGGGCGACCTGAATCAGGCCTTTGACATGGCCTTCAACGCGGAGATAGGTTTCCAGAGCTACTATCAGGCGTTGACAGTGGGGACCCCGACCCTGATCACCGACGACCAGTTCGCCGAGGTCAAGGCGGTGTATCACCTGTAGGGCGGTGCGCGTTCCCCTGCAGATCTTGTGCACTGTCATCCCGAGTGGGTAGAGCGAGTACCGACGGCTGCCAGCAACGCCAACGAGGGATCTATGGCATCGGAGACACAGAGTCTCCGTGGTCATAGATCCCTCGTTGGCGTTGCTGGCAGCCGTCGGTACTCGCTCTACCCACTCGGGATGACGGTGCACAAGATCTGCAGGGGAACGCGCACCGCCCTACAGGTGATACCCCGCCTTGA
>Ga0180435_10002572_pt1 | contig 18443 bp, 26 predicted proteins | sample SS_ome_3_FD_132467 | JGI IMG/M metagenome (GOLD analysis project Ga0180435, IMG submission 132467) | Hypersaline lake sediment archaeal communities from the Salton Sea, California, USA - SS_3_S_1 metaG | ecosystem: Environmental > Aquatic > Non-marine Saline and Alkaline > Hypersaline >...
ATGTTTCAGTCGGTGGCAAAATACGCCGGGGCCAATGCCGTGGGGGCAATTCTTACGGGTATGGGCGCTGACGGTGCCAAGGGGTTGCTCCAGATGCGCCAAAGCGGTGCCCCAACCGTAGCCCAGGATGAACAGAGTTGCGTTGTCTTCGGCATGCCCAAAGAAGCCATTGCCCAAAACGCCGCCCTGTATGTAAAACCTCTTTCTGATATTGCCGAAACGATGCTTGTTTTGGCCAGGAGGAATTCTTCAACATAGATAGTTTTAATCGTGACGGATAACTTCTTCGAAAGGCACCATTATTTTTTCCAGGAGAATCTTGTGAAAATCATTGTGAATATTTCCGATGCTCGTGTGAGTAAAGACCCAGGCGATGAATTGGTAACCTACTCGCTGGGATCCTGTATTGGCGTGGCCGTTCACGACCCGGCTTCCAAAATCGGAGGGATGCTCCATTACCAGTTGCCCAGCGGGCGAATGGATGCGGACAAAGCCAACAAAAATCCATTAATGTTCGCGGATACCGGAATGAAATTCCTGATTGATAAAATGCTGGCCCTTGGAGTAAATAAAAAACGACTCAAAATCAAGATCGCTGGCGGTGCCCAGGTAATGAACGATGCAAAAACTTTTCAGATCGGAAAGCGTAACTACGCCGCTATCCGGCAAATACTCTGGAAAAACGGCATGTTTATCGACGCCGAGGATATAGGTGGTCACAATGCTCGAAATATGTCCCTGCAAATCTCTGACGGAACCGTTCAGGTGAAATCACAGGGAAATACAAAACAGTTATAAGAGACTATAAAATAACCTTTTACTTGTATCAAAAAATTAGCAGAAGGGAATATAGACGATGGCCTTTACAATACTTATTGTGGATGATTCTGCTACTATGCGCAGTGTAATCAAGAGAACGGTAAAAATGGCCGATATGCCGGTGGGAATCTTCCTGGAGGCCTCCAGTGGTCGCCAGGCTCTGGATATCATGCGGCAGCAGCAAGTCAACCTGGTGTTGGCCGACATCAATATGCCCGAGATGAATGGGGTGGAAATGATTGAGCACATGCACGCCGATGAGAACACCTGCAACATCCCCGTTGTCGTTGTCTCTACCGAAACCAGCACAGCCCGTATCGAACAACTAAAGGAAAAGGGTGTCGTTGGCTATATTCATAAACCTTTTAATCCCGAAACCATTCGAGATGTAATCTATGAAGTGATAGGAGCTTGTCATGCCCAAAGTAATGAATAATGTGTTGATTGAATCCCTGACCGAGGCTCTGGAAACGATAGCTTTTATGATGGCCTTGCCCCCTGAGGAGGAACTGCCCACCCCTTCCAAGGGTGTTCTTGTTCGTATCGACTTTGCTGGACCGGAAAGCGGTACGGTCGAATTGTGGGCCGATAATGAATTTGCACAAATGATGACCGCTAATATGATGGGGCTTGAACCTGACGACGAAGAAGCGCAAAACAAGAGTCTCGATGCCGTCAAAGAACTCGCAAACATAACCGCCGGTATTTTGCTGACTAAACTGACCGATTCTCCCGCCGACATGTTCAACCTTACTGTACCCCAGGCCCAGGAACAATTGGACTCCCTGGCATGGGAAACATTTGTCAATCAAAATGATGTTACCGTCCTGGATGTGGATGGATTCCCGGTTGCCACACGCCTCCTGATGAACTCCTGATTACAGCGCCGATTAATTCGCCAGAGACAATAGGATCTGTAAATGGGCGACATCATCTTCCACCACTCCAATCAACTCACCGATCTTCTCGTGAATCAAATTGAACTGCTCGCGTACTCGATGATCATAAGCGAGACTGAGATTGGCGCTGTCGCCCTGATTATGCATATGACAAATGTAATCGTCTTTGTGCACCGGTTTTACCAGATATTAGAATTGCTCTTCAGGGTATGCCAAGGGATAGTGATGCCAACGCACCACGTCCTGGATGGTCTTGTTGATATTCCATCCTTGGACTAACCAAGCCCCCGCTTGGACGTAGCCCATCCTTATCATTCGACTTTCCTCTTGGATCAAGGGTACATTCTTTCATCGGGCACTTTCAATCGCTAAGTTAGATTCTTGATTAGCATATTGCTCAAATAATATCTTGCCTATATCATGCGCAATGCTGGCAAGGTGCACTACAATCCGCATAATTCGCTGTTCTATCACATTGGCACAATAATCATGCAACACCGATGCCACTATCGGCTATTTGAGAGCCCCTGTTGAGCCGGTATTCATAATAGAAATCAGATTTTGTTTGAATGAAATACAGGACTAACTTCTTGGAATTCCATACTATATTTCTTATGATTCTTGCTACAAAAGGTAGATCAACCCAAGCCGTTGTGTGCGCAACGAAGCGCGCAATAAGGCTACCCTTTTTGCACTATCTCATACTTCGTCACGACTACACCTAACATCATAAGTTCCGTAATTACAAATATTAACCATTTTGCTACAATCAACAACAACCATGCGCGTCGGGTTGAAGAACCGGGTTATATGTAATCGGGTAGGAGACGGGATTGCTCCCGCCGTCCTCCCACACCACCGGGCGTACGGTTCCGTACCACGGCGGTTCATGTAGTACATTGCAAACGTTGCAATTGATCTAGCAGTGACACAAGACCAAGTTTGTCAAAATAGCTCTTGCGATAGCATGCATTCATATGGGAAGCCCCGGAGTTCCACCATGGGCCACGACCATTTATAGCTGATTTCAATGCACGATCCCTATCCAAACCACATCGCATCAGGTTCTTAGCACGTGTGTAGGTACGTTTCCATTGACGCCAGAGGATACACCGCAGTTTCCGACGTATCCAGCCGTCCAATTCCTCGAAAACACCCTTAACCGCCGCCAGACGGAAATAATTTACCCAGCCTCGCAATACCGGTGTCAACTCTGTGATGAACTTTGCCAGATTACGGCCTCGACCTATGCGAAACAGTTCCTTAAGCTTACCCTTAAAACGTTTAACACTGGCAGGTGCAACCTTAAGTCGCGGCTGCTTGTGAAACGTCATGCTGTAGCCTAAGAACTTACGTCTCCATGGTCTGTCGACCGCGCTCTTGGTCTCGTTGACCTTGAGCTTGAGCCTTCTTGCAAGAAACTGTGTTACTGAAGCCAGAACACGCTCACCGGCTCGCTTTGACTGTACATAAATGTTACAGTCATCGGCGTATCGGCAGAATACATGGCCCCGCATTTCCAACTCTTTGTCCAAGTCATCAAGTAGTATATTGGACAGTAATGGCGAAAGTACGCCTCAAACAATCTTGCAAAAAGTCCGATAATGTTAGAGGCGGTCATATCGAGAGCCCAACTTCGAGCTTCGTACGGACAAGGCTTTGGAAGTAGCGGCCATGGCGCCTCCGCGAATGGGCTAAATGTCTATCATGGAGGTAGTTATGGCAATGGATTGCAAGAAGGTAAAGGATGTAAAAGGCTTCAAAGTCGAACGCGTATTTGAGACCTCTCGTCTGGCAAGCGAGCTGATCGCAGGTGCGTACGAAAATCTGATTCCGATCTCACGAAAATCCCTGAATCCGGCACCACAGTGGAAATCATCACACGGGTTATGTGGGCAAATTAGTAAGGAGAAACGACAATGTCTGATAGGAATATAAAAACAGGCAAAAATGATGATTTTAGAGCCGCTATTTACGCTCGGGTTTCCTCTGATCAGCAAGCGCAGGCGGGTACCATCGCCAGTCAGATAGGGGAATTACAAGAACGTTTGACTCAAGAGGATCTGAAATTAGAGCCAGAGTCTTGTTATATAGATGATGGCTATACCGGTGCTACCTTCATTCGCCCGGCATTAGAACGTTTACGTGATGCTGCCGCCGCCGGGGCGATTGATCGAGTCTATGTTCACTCTCCGGATCGGTTGGCCCGGAAATATGCTTATCAAGTACTACTGGTTGATGAATTGGAGCGGTGCGGCGTTGAGGTAGTATTCTTGAATCGTAAGTTGGGTCAAAGCCCTGAAGATGATCTTTTATTACAAGTGCAGGGAATGATTGCCGAATATGAACGAGCCAAGATTCTCGAACGGAGCCGCCGAGGCAAGTTACACGCTGCTCGTCAAGGATTGGTGAATGTCCTTAGTGGTGCACCTTATGGTTATCGTTATGTCTCTTGCCAAGAAGGGGATGGGCAAGCCAGTTATGATATACTCTTGGAAGAAGCCCGCGTAGTACGACAAATATTTGAATGGATTGGCCAGGATCGTCTTTCCATTGGTGAAGTTACTCGTCGTCTGACAAAACAGGCAATTGCAACTCGAACCGGCAAGAATTTTTGGGATCGAGCCACGGTATGGGGTATACTAAAGAACCCGGCGTACAAAGGCATGGCTGCCTACGGAAAGACCCGTACCGGGCCTATGCTGCCACGTTTGCGAACTCAACGAGGAGATCCTGACCAGCCGCGCCGAGCTTATTCAACTTTTCATGTTCCGACGGATCAATGGCTTTATATTCCGGTGCCTGCCATTGTTAGTGAAGAATTGTTTGAGGTAGTCCAGGAACAATTGATTGAGAATAAAAAGCGTAATCGGCAGACAGCGCGTGGCGCTCGTTATTTACTGCAAGGATTGTTGGTCTGCAAAAAATGTGGATATGCTTATTATGGTAAGCCGGTTAGTCTTAGTGGCGGCAAAGGCAAGAGACGTTCTTATGCTTACTATCGTTGCATTGGTACCGATGCCTATCGTTTTGGGGGGCAACGTCTCTGCTATAATAAACAGGTGCGAACCGATTTGTTAGAAGAATCGGTTTGGCAGGATGTATGTTCCCTGCTGAAAGATCCTCAACGCGTTGAGCAAGAATACCAACGGCGCTTGACTGCCAGGAAAAAAGGGGTAGAATGGAACAGTATCGAACAGCTTCGGACATTGATTCAAAAAGTTAAACGCGGAATAGCTCGTCTGGTCGATGCGTATCAAGATGGCTTAATCGACAAACCCGAATTTGAACCACGTCTGCGAAAATCAAAAGAACGTTTGGCGAAACTTCAGGTAGAAGTTAAAACGCAAGAGAAAGAAGAATCTCGACAAAATGAACTAAAGCTGGTAATCAGTTGTATGAAAGAATTTGCCAATAAGGTTAACAACAATCTAGAAGAGGCCGACTGGATGACAAAACGGGAGATTATACGTTCTTTGGTGAAGCAAATTGAAGTAGATGAAGAGTCCGTAAGGGTAGTGTACAGGGTGCCTCCACCCCCTTTTGTCCAAGCTCCTGAAAAGGGGCGTTTGCAAGATTGTTTGAGGCGTAAGTGGCCCGCCTTGTGGTGTCCCTTCTGTTCGTTGGGATACCACGCCGCCAGCCAGCACACCTGCTTGCAGGTACCGGCGGATTAAGCCGAGCAGGCGTTTGTCTTTGACTTTGCGGGCTACACGTGACATAAGCACATCATGATTGACCCGGTCAAAGAACTTCTCCAAATCCATGTCAACTACCCAGCGACGCCCTGATGCTACATGAGATCGGGCGGCAAGTACCGCTTGATGGGCACTTCTGCCGGGACGGAATCCATAGCTTGATTCGGAAAAGTTGCCGTCAAAGACAGGCTGCATTACCTGATGTAATGCTTGTTGGATGAGCCGATCAATTACCGTAGGAATACCCAATTGTCGCATCCCTTTGCCACCCGGCTTGGGGATATCCACTCGCCGGACCGGACTCGGTATGTATTGACCAGCCAAAAGCTGCTCTTTGATATGCGGCCAATGCTCACGAAGATAAGACCTTAGTGATTCTACCGTCATCTTATCGACTCCGGCGGAACCTTTGTTGGACTCAACCCGATGCAAAGCCGCTATCATGTTCTCGCGTTCGACCACCGCTTCCATCACCTGCATCGTCTGTGGATAGGAATTGTCTGTCCTTGCCGTGGGCCTTGACGCACCATCGCCATAATCTCGCCGATTCCGTCGGCTACCATCCGGGGCGGTGACAGGCATCTCAGCCTGTCGGTCTGCGTCTGCTGACTCCATCGAAATTCCAGATTCCTTACCAAATACTACATGTTCGGGCCTTCTGTCCGGTCGATAGACCTACTATGCCCTCTGCTGACTTCTGCCTGCCCATCCTGCCGCCTTGCGGCGACAGTAGCACTTGGCAAATAGACAGACCTCCCCGGGTAATGCACACTCACCTTCACGCTTATGCCCGCCGCATCTACGACCATGCCTTCCGTACAGCTATTGGACTTTGAAGATAATGGCCTTCTCATCCAACATGGCCGCCTTATATGCGATTTCTGTTCGTCGAGCCAGCGTTTTGCCTGCGGCTTCCTTCAGATTCGGCCTCACGACCGACACCCTTGCCGTCCGGCTAATGGTTCCCACTGTCGGGCCCATAGAGGACTTACACCTCCAAGTAAGTGTGCCCTGCCGGGCACACCACTAGAAAAAGGGGCCGACTTGAATGTCGAACCCTTCTCGTATTTGAAATTTACGCTATATTTTTAGCGTTTCCGCCTTCTTAGTGACAGATTATGACTTTTTATGGAACCCATTTCTAACCTCCATCAGAAGTTTCCCAAGATTATTCTCTCCATTTTTGTCACGGCCCCATCCCCAAAAAGAATCCGTTTGGGAGTCTTCAATTAGAATGGCTTCTTTCGTAGCCAGAATCATCTTGCGGAGATCCTGATTCTGAGTAAACTTGGCCCAGATAGCACGTTTCATCACCAGAAGTTTAATTTCATTCCAGTCCGTACGTAAAAGGTCCGGCCGTTTACGGAACCACGACTGTTTGGCCATCTTTGAGGATTCTATACGTGAGTCACCTAAGCGTTTCGCCTTGCCAGGTGATGAAGCATTCATCACAACTGCATGATACTCTGCATCGGTCGACTTCTCCGATTGGTAGTAATGCTCAACATCAGGCCAAACAGCCTCATTGATTTGTATCTTGGAGGGATAGAAATTAGATAAAAAACCAAAGTTGTCCCGATCACGTCTGGAGAACATAATATTTGAATCGGATGGTATTGGTGCATAAACCAATGGGTATTTACCTATTACCTTTCCTATCCAGTTGATGATCCGTCGAACCATTGTGTTGTGGATATACATAGCTCTCCTATTACGCCTAACCAAGAAGGTGTTCTCTGTTGCACCAAGACCACATCGGATAAATCGATTTAGCTGAACATCAAGTTAACAAACATCCATGCTTACTTCAAGCAAATTAGAAGTGTTCTACTGTGGCGTTAGATTTCTTGGTAGCCTGGCCGTACAAAGGAAAAAAGAAGACATCGCTAGTGCAAAATAGATGTTAATCACAGTATCATTTTCCAGTCATATTCATTAACTGTTTGTCTAAGTTCATGAGGTAATCTTTTCCAAATTTCCTTTTTTTCAGTTTCAGAATTAAAATCATTGGGATGTCCTGTACCATTTCTCGACAGCAGGAACCTGCAGCCATGGCAATAGCCGCAACCGTATCAACATCACCGCAGAAAGAGATACAGTTTTTCAGTAGTGTACTAATCTGAGTATCATCAGTGTAACATCCAGGTTTGATGCGATGATGTAAATGCTTAACATAGCCCGAAAGGTTGTTATGATTGCGTACCATAGCTTTGTCTACATATTCAAGGCCCGCACCGTAGGCATCACCAATTCTAAGTCCAAGTATCATAGTAAACACCTGTCCATTGACCGCTGTTAGTGATCAAGAAATTCTCCGTTGCATTGTCTGATTTTACACATGTCCTTTTGCTTCATAAATTCGATTAGTTCGTAAGGTGTTTTGAACCGATTTCTCAGTTTTTCAATAGTCAGTTCCCCTTTACGAGCTAAGTGTAGGAATTGGGATAAAGGAGAATTACCAATTGTTGCGGCATACTTCGACCCCTGCTCCTTGGGAGATAACGTGTCAAAAGCACCTTTACAACTCAAGTCGCATAGTATTCGCTCATTTTCTGATTCTATATGGTTGAAGAGAGCGTTCAACAGCGTATCGGCTTCTTCGGCAACAATCTTCAGACGTGCTAGTCGTTTGAGTGTCGAAGGCGATATATTCATTGTATCCCCCCTGATCGATAGAAGCTTGTTGAAATCACTCCAGCTAAGTGTCTCGTCAGGTTTTGATCTTAAGGAAATATCTGCATTGGCTTCTTTTGCCTCATTCCAGTAATCCTTCTTACTCCTGACTGAAATGAGACGAAAACTCGGCAGTAGCAATCCTGTCAAAGCTCCCCCATGACAGCACCCGGTATCTATGCAAAAAACGCGGTCCTGATAGATGAACGGTTGCCCGTTACGAGAATAGTCGAGATGCCCAACGACAATCGGCTTGTCTTCGTTATAGTATTCATACCAAGGGCGGTCGTATGTTTGCTGTAAATATATGTCGCCTCTCATAGCCCCTATCAGAACATCTTCTTTCTGATCTGACAAAGGTATATTCGGTTCGAAAAATCCGTGGGTTAGAATAGCCTCGGGGAGTTCCAGAAACCGGACGAAGGAATCCATAAAAGTGCATAGGCCGGGATATCGCTGCTCCCCGATTTGCCTGCGGCTAATAAGCTGTGATAGCGCCGGACGTATTCTTCCCTGAAAAGAACGTATATGCTTCCGCTCATGATTACCCAATAGCGACCGAGTATTGATTTCCTTTTGAAAGAACTCTAACACTCGAACTGTATCTGGCCCCCGGTCCACAATGTCACCGAGAGCGATAATCTCATCGTCTGCGGCAAGACCGGCCTTGTCAAGCAGGGCCATGAATTCTGCGTGACAACCATGAATGTCGCCTACAATGAGTGTTTTTTGTGTCATATCCAAATTTCCTCAACACGGCATAGTCCGATAGGATTCAATTGTGTTCATTATATCTGCTTACCACAACCCAGGTCAAGGCCATAAGACTATATCAACCTTCTTGATTTGCAGAGCTATCGCTACCATAGGAGGAAATTCGCGGCCAGAAGAGTGGCCGCGAAGAAAAAACATTGGTGACTGGGGAAGAACACAAACCGTTGATGGTTATTGTCAATGTCGATACTAAGTTCACTATCTTTTAAAATAGATCAACACTTGTTGCCTTCTTGATTAGAAGTTAGTCATATCTCAAAGTTGTCGTCAAATGCAAGTTGTAGTCTTCTGGTTCTCTTTGTAGAGAGCTTGCTGTCATCACTTATCTATCCGCCATGCAAATCACTTCCTGATCACTTTTTCCAGGTTGTGCTCCTCAAAATGTCCCGCTACGATATCCAACCAGGTGAACGAGGATGGGTATATTAATCAAGCGGGGTCCACCCCTTTACCACACCGCACACCACCACTGTGGGTTGCTGCTGGCCAATAACAGCCCTTGCCTCATCTGCAGTAGTGGCTGCCACCCAACTGGCGAATGGACTCTGACAATCGGTACGGTAACCGAAAACTGTATAGCGGTTCTGCTGGCCTGGAGGCACAGGATCGATCTGAGCCAGAATGGCAGCCATATGACGCACCGCGCCGGCCAAGTCGCCTGACTCCCAGTTTTCAATAACTCGGGTTGCTGCCTGCATCAAATCACAAACTGCTACCATCGAGGGCAGGGTTTTTATTTCCGCTTTGGTAAAGGGAATGTGGTTATCCGGAAGATTTGGCTCGTCGTCGTAGTCCACAAGGACATATTGCCAGGAGTCATCCGGTAAATTGGTGACAACATCGAAACACATCCCGCCTCGAACATAGACGACTATCTTAACTGGTTTTTCCATCATCATCACCGCCTTTCAAAATGTTCATTTCCATTGACAGCAAATTCACCTGAATATCCGCGTCAATGGGTAAATTCCGTAACCATTTGGCAAACTGGGTTATCATGAATCCTGCTGCCAGATTGGCACAGTAAATGGTGGTCTTGGCTGTACAGGGACCCGCATAAGCTTCATCAGCGGTAAAGAGGGTGGTGGGATAGTGTTGCCGGGAGGCAAGGTCGCATGCTGTCAGGATTCGGAACACTTCGGCTGACATGCGTCCGTCCACAAAAAATGATATGCGATCCTTGACCGATTCCCAGATCAAACGCCGGACGTCAATTTTATCAACACCACAAAATACAACATTGCCAATATCAACGCTGCGTCTAAAGCGGTCGTTGACTTCATGAACTTTAAACTCACGGTTCAGCTGTTGTGCTAAATCAGCCGTGGCCTGAACCTTAGGCCGGCCAAGATCATGTTCCAGGTAACCCTGACTAGCCAAGTTGCTTTCTTCAACATAATCAAAATCCACGAGTTCTAACCAGGAGATGCCCATTGCCGCCAGTTGTAGCGCCACCTGACGACCGATAGCACCAACACCAATGACAGTCGCTTTGCACTGAGCCAATCGTTCTGCCGGGACAATATTCTGCTGACGACTATAGCGTTCCTTCATTTGTTCTTTATTCATAATTGTGTAAACTCCTTATGATTTGTGTCATTTGAAAATGACGGTTTTATGGTTCTTCATCGTGTTCTTTCGCTTCGATGATAGAATATCCCATATTGCTGAGTACTATTGTCAGGGCTTCTTCTAAAGATGCTGCTTCAATGGGCTCTTCACATTCGAGCGAACCAAGCACATCATTGTAAAGAAGGTATTTTACTTTCTGTTCTCTGCCTTGCGGTGATACCATCCCATACGGCTGGTACGAATGCTTCGGGACCTCATTCAAAGGTTCGCCATTGGTATCTTCGTAGCTACACTCATCGCTGGCAATGAATGCCTGCTCGGCGCAGACAAATTTGCCATCTGCGTTCTTTTCGAACGTTTGATGGACGAAACCCACAGTGATTTTCACAAATGTGTCAATCATAGAATACCTCCTCCTCTTCGCTACTCCAAAGGTCGGATCGAACAGCCAACTCATCTAAAACGGCTTCTCGTTCTGCTGGCTCCATCTCTTCCAATTGATCGATGATGTCTTGGGGAAGACAGTAATCGCTATTATCCGCATCTTTGGCATCGCCCAAAATGTCATCATCATATACAAGGCCGTGAGACCAAGTGCAGGTTTTGATATTGGCCTTGTACTCGGCTTTCCAGGCTTCTTTCTCGCTGGGGCCAAAGGGCATTGAGTAATCCACACAAACGGGGATCAAGACCTCTCCACCAGGACCAACATTGAAGCGAAGCCTCGCATAGGTCTTACCTTCCTGTGCCACCACGCACATCACAGCCCAATCACTTTTTCCAAAAACTCGGGCAAACGTTGCCTCATCTGTGCTGCTGGGAGTTGGTGAATCACCCGGATGGCTATGCAGCCACAGTCGAAAGAATTGCTCCGGTTTCCTGCCGGCATCCACTTGCGCGTCAAAAAAGTCCGCTATGGACTGGTCATCCAGCGAGATGCTTGCTATTGTTGCATCCTGCTTGATTGTCTGAAAGTCAGTAACATACAGCAAATCATCAGGATCGCTGATGCCAAACCCGCTGATTTCAGTTTCGCCACAATCACGAAAAAACACAAACTTTGCCCAGGCGGTAGGCGAAAAACGTAATACCGATTGTCTTGGTCTTTCGTACTCAAGCAACTTGCTGTTCTGATTCGATGCTTTCTTTTTCATTGTCAGCCTCCATTTCTTCCTTACAAGAGGAACATAACCCATCTTCCAAACACGAAACACACATAGATTCACCGCATTGGTTACACGCTGACATGCAGTTTTCACAAACCGGTTCTTCGCACCCGGGGCATTCAGATAAACAGCCCCGACATAATGACGTGTCACAGGATCTGCAATAACTAAAGCACTCATCACAAAAACTTTGGTCACAGGCTTCGCAGTAGAAGCTGTTTTCCTCATCGATGACATATCCACAGTCATAGCAGGGAAAACCATACCAATCATCCAGCGACACATACGGAGACGAAGGATTGTAGGTTTCCAGAACTGATTTCACCAAGAGAAAGGCATCGCAGATTCGTCCTGTTGCCAAGGCCTGAACCAAAGCGACGCTGGCATCACCGGCACAGAGATATTCTTCGCTGACGTGTGGATGCGTCACACAATCATTAGTGGATGCCGGGTGAGGATCCTGGGCGATCACCCGAAAGGCACTGCTGTCTCGCAGTTGAGCCAATTTATCCACCTCCAGTCGCAGCTCAAAATCACCAAGAAAAAACCCTTCCAGTTCAATCGGGTCAGTGAAAACTGAGACCGTTCGTTCCTGAAGATTACACTCGACACGTCCGAACTCATCCTGAAGCTGTCGTAAATCCTCAACAGCCTGTCTTGGTGATGGTAGTTGAGTTTTGGCATGGTTCATCATTTGCAGTGCCTGTTCGATTGAATAGGGAAGATCGCGCAATTTGTTTTCCAGCTGTGAAGTCAAACGAGCCACCGCTCCGCTCCAACCACGATGGGTGCATTTTTCCAGATTCCTTCGACTGCTTTGCAACTGGTCAAGATTCGTACACACAACATAGACAAGCCGCTGCACTTCGCCGAAGCGATGAATTTGTAGTGAATGCAGCTGTTCTCGAATCGCCTGAGCGATTTTGATCATTGGTTTATTCAATGTATCCATGATCGATCCTTTCTAAAAAAAGGGGGCATCTGCCTTGGCAATCAAGCACAGATGCCCCTAAGACCTTGATAATATTAGTTTTATACCGCCCCCTCGACTTTTGTGGGGGTGGCGGTAATACGGTCACCTTCCTGCAGAACGTAGTCCCGCGGTACCGGTTGACGGTTAACGCGAATAAGGTAATCATCAGCTTGCCGGCCGGGCAATTGCTGACTGAAGAACTTCTCCACTGTTGTGTTCTCAGCGATGTTCACATAATTGGCAAAGCCGCCCAGATCATTATTTATCCATAAGATTTTCATGGTTCTATTCCTTTCTTTTTTTGAATTGATTGTTTTCGTATTCGAATACTGTTTGTGTCCGCAACGTAGCTGATATTATTTTTGAGGCGGACTGCGCGCAGAGATTCTTCCGTTTTGCATAATGGTTCCTTTCCATTTGAATGGTCTGAGAAATTTGGGGTTGTTATTGACTTTAGAGGTGAGGCAAGACGGCCTAGGCCACTTCTACCTTAAGCAGCAAATGAGCATTAAGAATTTCATCCAATACTCTGCCAACCGTGTTTAGCACAGCCAGGCAAGCTCGTTCGATGCTCTTTTTGGATTGCTTGGCATATCCTTTGACATACTCGTATGAGAACCCAAGATTAGTCTCCGGACAATACATCTGTGCCAGACTGGCAGCGGCAAGTTCAGCGATGATCTCCTGACTTGGTATCTGACCGCCCTTGAGATCACCCTCAACACGATGGTGGGCGGCATGAGCTAATTCATGGAAAAACACCTGTGCGGAATGGGTGGCCAAAACGATTCTTTTAGCATCCCCCTGGTAGCAGCCATAATATTTGCTGGCAAAGGTTTGATAGCTTACCGACAGCCCAAACTCTTCTGCAACATCCACTAATGGGGGAGGATCCGCAGGTTCATACGGCAAAGATTCACCATCGGTATCTTCAGCTCGAAATACTGGTATAGCATGAAATCCCGTCACTATGACTTTTTCAACTTCCTGGCCATTATCATCAGTCTCTTTGATCGTTCTGGAATTTGGTCCCAAGATACAAAAAGCCCTGGCTCCCTTCTTGACTTTACGGCCGGCTCTCTGCCACTGTCGAAACCCACGGGCATCCGATGTGTCGGCCAAAAACTGTAATACTCTATTGCCCACACTCCATTTTGCCGATGGAATACCAGCCTGCGGCGGTATGGTTGCCACCGCCAACGCCTTGGGAATATTGCCTTCTTTAAACAGATCGACAATTCGCTGCAGGCATTCTTTTGCTTTTTTCGAATCATTCATTGTTATTTACCTCCCTGAACTTCTCAGGGGCAATTTCCTCAAGCATCTTTGGCTGCCAATATAAATCACGCTCAATCGGCAACCCCATAGGCCCGCGAACTTCTTCGAGTTCACTGAGCATGAAATACCCCAACTCTCTTTCATGGCCGTCAACCAGGCCAAAAAATTGGTAATCGATCTCGTGCGATTGATCGTCAAGCACCGGTTCTCCCGTCAAAACGTACCAGGTCCATGAACTCGATGGTGCGAAGAATTTCGTGTGCACAACCGCTTTGCCACCTTTACCGTCCTGATCATAAAGAGGTGGCAGTATGTCACGAATCTCTTTCGTCAGCAGTTTCATGCCCCGCAGCTTGTCATTAGCGATAACCTTTTTAGCTCTTTCCACCGATACTGTATTGCCGGTGGAGATTGCCCTCTGCTGGGGTATATCCAGACTATTGGCGAGTCCACAGAGAAACTCTGCCATGTTCTCTGCCTGACCTTTTCTGCTGACAGGATCCGATTCGCAGGCGGGTATAGGTTGAGATAAAATCTCAACCTGTTCCGGCTCCAGTTCAATGACACATCTGCCGTTGACATCGCTGTACCATTCAAAGTACGGGTATGGGACATAGTCGACCGGTTCTTTTCCCGCGGTCATGTCACCGACTTTACCTTGCTGCAAAGTTGCAAAACCTTGCATATACTTGGCGGCCTCTGTTTCCTTCGCCGCTTCACCATCTCCGCAAAGCTGTATCTTTGCTCCGCGGATGTCCCTGTGGAAGTTACCCTCAAGATAAAAAATCACCTTGTCCTTCATGCCGGCGAATCTCATCCAGCCGGTCACTTTCCCGGGTACGGTATTATCCAGTACCCCTGCTACAAACTGTTCATTTGGTCTCCATGCCATTTGTCTCACCTTTCCTTTCTTATATGGGTTAATGAAAAGAGCCCATCTCTCAACCTGAAGAGATGGGCTTTGTCGAGCGGTAACGCCTCTGTTACCTGGCTTTTTTTAGTGATATGCTTGTTGCTGTTTTTGCTACATAATTATACCTCCAGTTGATTCAAAGGCGAAGGCACGCTCGCAATACGCAGAACGTGCCTTCAGGTTTTTAAAGAAATCCTTACACTTTATGATTATCACTGATAATCGATTCAGGCTCCGGAGCAAGAGATCCGGATTCTGGCTGGGCACTTATAATAATATAGTTCCAAGAATCCTCAGGTGGGCATATGTTCCCATACGGGAACGCCCACCCAACACATATTTGTGAGGAGTGTTAAGTGGTAAACGGGAACTGATTTAAAAGGATTGTCATTTACAATCCACAGTGCAAACAGACTCAGACGGATATGACAGAGTAATCGGTCAGTCATCCGGCTTTACTACAGCTTACTGCCGCAGTCACCGCAGTATTTCTTGTTACCTATGACCGTATGTTCGCACACCAGACAACGCCGGATGAACTTGGCGGATTCGGCACGGGGCCTGACCAGCAGGATCATCAAGACCACAATAATAGTCAGTGCTGTTGGCGTCAGATACACCCGTCGAAAGCCATCGGCCCAGTCAATCGCGCCTTTACCTTCAAGCCAACTTACCACCAGCCAGAGATTTCCCAGCAGGAAGATTCCACCGATCAGAGCGATCACGGTTACCTTGCGAATTCCCAATGAAAACATAATGCACCGCCTTTCTGAATATAATATATATCATCCAGTCTAGCGCGATCTGCCGGATCGCGCAAGTACAATTTCAAGAAAAAGTTTTGTATTTGCGTAAGTGGCGCGCAGCAGCGCAGTTATGATGTAGAAAATATCATCTATCCCATCTCTTCAAAGACCATGGCGGGGCTTGTCGTGCCAAGTTGCGGGACATTCTGCCGCTACGGGCAAAGTTAAATGCGTACTTCAAAAACAACAGGCCACAGGCCAATGTCGCATTGCCTGTTTTGAAATCCTCGTCGAGAATCATACTCTTACGAACTCTAAGAAAACCATCTATACAAATCTCGGCTGACCATCAAGTCAATCCATTTTTCTCGTCGAGGAATCGCTTCAGAATCGCCTTCCCTGAAAGGTGGCGTATTTCTGTGCGGGACTTCCCCATTTGACTGGTGTCTTTTTCGAGGAAAAAGATTTCTCACCAAAGTCAATTATTATGATTGTAAACAGGAGTTAATCTAGCAGCGCTTATAAATATTGTGGTTTGAAGTTCGATAGATCAATCTTTCCAATCAAGATTGTCTGCCAGGCTTCTTGATTCATTAAACGGTCTGATATGGACATTGGTGATGTTCATGGACTCAACCAACCGGTCGGCGCATTCGGGATATTCCGCTACAAAACTAATAGGCACCGCCTCACAAGGCAGAGCCGAATCGGCAGGTTTACATTGAGCTCCTGATAATATAAGGCCAAGTGTCAGCACGATATTGACCGTTACCGCGATCAACACCAATAAGGGTATGACCCACCTCAATCGTTCGTTCTTTCTTTTCAACATATCTCACCTCAAATCATTCTATGAACTATCACGGGCGGAGGAACTCCGCTAGCACTTCCTCTTTTTCCAAATGTCCCGGCCGCCGATCGCTGCGCCAGCGGTCCATCTTGTCGGCCAGTTGCCGCAGGGCGGTACTCATACGCCCGGACAGCTTCCAGCCCTGGCGGCCGCCGTAACGGCGGTTCATCCACGAGATATGCTCGATCAGGCCCAACCGGGCCAGCTTGGCCCGGGTCCGCTCCAAGGTACGCCGGGATATGCTGTATTGTCGTTGGATATCGCCAAATGAAGTCACAAATTCCGTGCCGTTTTTGAGCGCCAGCATGATCCGCCCGGCAGCATGCTGCTGGTTGCGGTTACCCGGAAACATCATCACAACTAAATCGGTAATATCATCGATTTGCTGAATTCGCCGATGGTTAAACTCGATCTTGCTAAATTCGCTCATTTTCTACCAGGTTTGTCAGGCATTTGTTTCGTAGATTTAGGCACCAGGGTATCGGCCGATTGAAAGCCGATCTGGATGATTTCCTGACGCAATTCATAGCGTTCCCTGCTGATACGGATGGCGTATTCGCGCAGATGGGTACCAAAGGTCTTTTCGATCATAAGGATAGTCTCAAATGCGGAGACGTAGACATCACTGAAAAGTCTCTGAAAACGCCATCTTACTCCCTGCCGGGTCGTTCGGAAGGTCTTGTGGATCTTCTCGCCATAGGTCCCGCGAAGAACCATGTAACTGGGTCTATTGCATTTCAGTTCCACCGATAGATCCCGGGAATCCATCAGTACCTTAAGTCGCGATAGAAATTCTCTGTCTTTTTCAGTCAGTTTCATTTTTCGCTATCACCATAATTTCAGTACCTTCATGAAAAATCTCTATCTGCCCGGCATGGGCCATGAATATGATCGCGATAAACCGCCAAATCCGGTCCAAACGCAGGTTTTCTTCTAAGGTGGGTATATCATCAAAGCCGATCTCAATCGGCCCTATATGGGCCTGTAAATGGCTTTCATAACGCTTCAGATCAAAACCTCTGCACAAAGGCAGCCATGCCTTGACCTCCGGTATTGCCGCCAGAGAATCAAGAGCCTCCGCGAGGCCGGGTATGGAATCCAGGTCTATTGCTGGCTTCTCCAGGATCTCGGAACGATTGGCGGCCAGGATTTCTTGCCATCGCTGTTGTTTCTGCTGCTTGCGCCGGCGTGATTGAGCCATACGATCCCGGAAATATTCCCGGTCAAAGACCCGCCCGTCAAATACAAAACGGGTAGGTATATCCCTGCCGCAACGCCGGCACCGGTACCGGCAGATATGCAGGCGGGGCTTGCCACCGCAAACGGTACATCGCTGAAATGTGACTGTCGGGTCGAGGGTGTGGCGGCAGGAGACACAGCGGCATACACTTTCCGCTACCATTACCAGGCTGGCGCCACATTGAGGGCAGGTATAGCCGGAGAGCATTACCTCGTAATAATACTGCCGGCTGTGAGCCACGAAGACGCGCGTGGCCTCGGCCAGCTCACCTGCCTGAACTATGATGTTCATTTCGTCTCCGGAGCACGGGGCAGAAGATTAGCGATTTGGGCCGTTTCTGTGGCGTCCTCCGGAGATTCGGACGACTCTTGAGGTATTTTCTCATCTTTCACCATGTTTGTCACTTGGTTCCTGGGTGTGAATTTTCGTTTACATTTCTTGCAGCGGCGCAGTTTGCGTTTGCCCATCGTCTTGGTCACACGAACACCTTTGCTTACTGTTTGATGTGAGCCGCAATACGGACATTTGAACGGTCTTCCCATGAAAATATCACCTCTCAGGACCGGTAAGGGGCCTGAACTTATAAATTTTTGTAATAACTGGCCCGTACTACCCCCTTACAGGACCCGCAGAGATCACTTCCTGGCACATACATATTGATACTGAGCGGTAGTTTTCGATATAAGACTCTACTTGTTACTACCGTTTAGCCGTGTCAAAAAACGAAACATTCTATTATTACAGTTTCAACTAATTTTTATAAAAATTTTTAAAATTTTTCTGCTTATATTGCATCTTTTTTCTACGCGTATTTTCCCTGCAGTTGAAGTAAATAATCTTCC
>Ga0180435_10002573_pt1 | contig 18440 bp, 18 predicted proteins | sample SS_ome_3_FD_132467 | JGI IMG/M metagenome (GOLD analysis project Ga0180435, IMG submission 132467) | Hypersaline lake sediment archaeal communities from the Salton Sea, California, USA - SS_3_S_1 metaG | ecosystem: Environmental > Aquatic > Non-marine Saline and Alkaline > Hypersaline >...
CGATCGCTGAGCGCCGGCCAGCCGGTTGAGCAGCGAACTCTTGCCGACGTTGGGCTTTCCGACCAGCGCCACCCGGCGCGGCCCGCCGCCGCTGCGGGTCGATTCGGACACCTCGGGAAGCGCTGCGACCACCTCGTCGAGCAGGTCGGCCACTCCCCTGCCGTGCATCGCGCTGATCGGGTAGGGCTGTCCCATCCCCAGCGACCACAGCGCTGCCGCGTCGGACTCGCCTTTCTCGTTGTCGACCTTGTTGGCGGCGAGGAACACCGGCTTGCCGGAGCGGCGCAGAATCCGCGCCGCGGCCTCGTCACCGGCGGTGGCGCCGACGACGGCGTCGACCACCAGGATCACCGCGTCGGCGGTCTGCATCGCCACCGAGGCCTGTTCGGCGACCAGTTGCTGCAGGCCTTTGGCGTCGGGCTCCCATCCGCCGGTGTCCTGCACCACGAACCGCCGTCCGGTCCACGCCGCGTCATAGGACACCCGGTCCCGGGTGACACCGGGGAGATCCTGCACGACGGCCTCGCGGCGGCCCAGGATCCGGTTGACCAGAGTCGACTTGCCGACGTTGGGCCGGCCCACGACGGCTACGACCGGGGGTGGCCCGCCCGATTCGCCGTCGGGCTCGCCGGGTTCCGGCTCGCCCAGTTCCCACTCGGACTCCTCAGACCAGGTGCCGTCCTGGCTCATCGCGACGCTCCCGTCCGTTCGGCGACCAGCGCCCGCAGGTGCGCGACCACTTCGTCCTGACTCATCTCGCTGGTGTCGACCACGACGGCGTCGGCGGCGGGCCGTAGCGGCGAAACCGCCCGGGTGGAGTCGAGGTGGTCGCGCCGGCGCACGTCGGCCAGCACAGTGTTGTAGTCGTCGGGCAGTCCGGCGGCGACGTTCTGGTCGTTACGCCGCCGGGCGCGGGTCTCGGCGGAGGCGGTCAGAAAGATCTTCAGGTCGGCGTCGGGGAGCACCACCGTGCCGATATCGCGACCTTCGACCACCACACTGCTTGGCCCCCGCGTCAGATCTCGTTGTAGCTGGACCATCCGGGCACGGATCTGCGGGACGGCCGAGACCGCCGACACCGCCCGGGTCACCGCATCGCCGCGGATCTCCGCTGAGACGTCCTCGGCTCCCAGGCGGGCCTGATCAGCCTCCGGATCGTGCCCGACAGACAGCGGCACATCAGCCATCGCGGCGATCCCGGCGCTGTCGGCGGGGTCGATGCCGGCCCGCAACACCGCCAGGGTGGCGATCCGGTACATCGCGCCGGTGTCGAGGTAGCGGGCGCCCAGTGTGCGAGCTAAACCCCTTGCCACCGTTGACTTTCCGGTGCCAGCGGGTCCGTCTATGGCGATCACCACGGCGTCGCTCACAGGCCCACCGCCCGGTGGAGCTCACCGATCTCCTTGCGGGTCAGCGGGCGGATACTGCCGGGCCGCTGTTCTCCGAGGCTCACCGTCCCGATGTCGGTGCGCACCAGTTCCTGCACCGGGAAGCCCACCGCGGCCAGCAGCCGGCGCACGATCCGCTTGCGTCCTTCGTGCAACGTCAGCCGGACCAGGGTTTTCCCGGGAACAGCGTCGACGACGGCGAAATCGTCGACCCGGGCCGGGCCGTCCTCGAGTTCGACGCCTGCGCGCAGCGTCCTGCCCAGCCCGCGCGGAACCGTACCGGCCACCGTCGCCAGATAGGTCTTGGGAACCTCGAATGAGGGATGCATCAGCCGGTGGGCCAGCTCGCCGTCGTTGGTCAGCAGCAGCAGGCCCTCGGTGTCGGCGTCGAGCCGCCCGACGTGGAAGACCCCCTTGTTACCGCGAACGCGCTGTGCGACCAGGTCGCCGATGCACGGCCTGCCCTGGTCGTCGGACATCGTCGAGTGCATACCGCGGGGCTTGTTGACCGCCAGGTAGACCATCGATTCGTCGAGGACCACCCGGGTGCCGTCCACTCGGATCTCGGCGGTATCGGGATCGACGCGGGTTCCCAGTTCGGTGACGATCTGCCCGTCGACCTCGACACGGCCGTCGACGATCATCCGCTCGGCCACCCGTCGCGAGGCGACGCCGGCCTGGGACAGCACTTTCTGCAGCCGGACGCCTTCGGACTCGACCACGCCGATCACCGGTCGCTGTCGACGTTGAAGGAAACCGGTGTGTCTTCACGGTGCTGTCCGGCGAGTTTGGCGAACCGCGGTTCGCTGTCCAGGGATTCGCTGAGGTCGTCGATCACGTCGACGTCGGGCAGCAGCGGCGCGATGTCGGGTAGATCGGTGAGCGAGGCCAGGCCGAGTCGTTCGAGGAACAACTCGGTGGTGGCGAAGGTGGTGGCTCCGGTGTCGGGGTCTGCGCCGGCCTCGGTGATCAGCCCTCGGGCCACCAGGGTGCGCATCACCGCATCGACGTTGACCCCGCGCACCGCGCTGACCCGAGCCCGGGTGACGGGCTGGCGGTAGGCCACCACCGCCAGGGTCTCCAGCGCCGCCCGGGTCAGTTTCGAACGCGCCCCGTCGAGCAGCAATCGCTCGACGTAGGGCGCGAAACGGGCCCGGGTGTACAGCCGCCAGCCGCCGCCGGTCTCGCGCAGGTCGAATCCGCTGTCGCGTTCGCTGAAGCGGCCGGCCAGATCCGCCAGGGTCTCGCTGACGCGGTGAGCCGGTTGATCGGTCGCCGAGGCCAGCGTCTCGGCGCTGACCGGGCTGTCGACGACCAGCAGCAGCGCCTCGAGGACACGGCCGAGTTCGGCGTCGTCGAGGTCAGCCTTCTCGGCCCCACCGGCATCCGCCGGCTCACCCGCCGCGGTGTCCTCGGATCGGGCATCGTCGGTCATGCGCGGCTCACTCTTCCCATTCCGCTCTCACCAGGTCCTCATTCATCGCGGTGTTACCGGTCCACGAAACCTGCAGCGCGCCAAGTGGTTCAGACTGCTCGAAGGCTATCGTCCTGGCCCGGTACAGTTCCAGCAGGGCCAGGAAGCGTCCGACGATCTGGATCGGCTCGGAGCACTCAGAGACCAGTTCGGCGAAGGACGTCCACTGACCGACGCCGCGCTGTGCGAGTAGCTCCATCAGCCGTTCGGCCTGTTCGGGCACCGACACCCGCGAGACGTGCAGGTGGTCGGTCGCCACCGTCGGCATCGGGCGCGGGGTGAAGGTGCTCGCCGCGATCTCGGCGAAAGCGGCCGCGTCGACGCCGAGCATCACCTCCGGCAGCAGTTCGGCGTAGCGCTCCTCCAGTGCCACCGAACGGGGGTAGCTGCGCAGGGCCGCGGCCTCCAGTTCGGCGAACATCTCGGCGACGTGTTTGAAGGCGCGGTACTGCAGCAGTCGGGCGAACAACAGGTCCCGGACCTCGAGCAGGGCCAGGTCCTCCTCATCGGAGACCTCACCGGCCGGCAGCAGACGCGCCGCCTTCAAGTCCAGCAGGGTCGCGGCGATGACCAGGAATGCGGTGGTCTCGTCGAGGTCGAGCAGGGAGCCGATGGCCCCGATGGCCTTGGTGTAGGCGATGAACTCGTCGGTCACCTGGTGTAGCGCCACCTCGGTGACGTCGAGCCGATGGGCGAAGATCAGCTGAAGCAGGAGATCGAACGGGCCTTCGAAGTTGGTCAGCCGGACGTGGAAGCCCTTGTCGGAGCCCTTGTCGGAGCCCGCGTCAGAGCCCGTCTCAGAGCCCTGGTCGGAGCGCCTGTCCGGGGTGTCTTGTGATTCGTTCCCGGGACCGGCGGTGTCCAGCCCGCGCTCGTGGCCCGTCGCCGGGGCAGCCTCGGCGGTCACTTGCCGAAGCGGTCGATGACTTCGCGGGCCAGCGCGCGATAGGACTGCGCTCCACCGGATTTCGGCGCCCATGTCAGGATCGGCTCTCCGGCGACACTGGTCTCGGGGAATCGAACAGTGCGGGTGATGACGGTGTCGAACACCAGGTCCCCGAACCGCTCCACCACCCGGGCCATCACCTCCCGGGCGTTGACGGTGCGGGAGTCGAACCTGGTGACCAGGATCCCGCTGATCGCCAGTTTCGGGTTGAGCCGGTCGCGGACCTTCTCGACGGTGTCGGTGAGCAGAGCCAGCCCGCGGAGCGAGAAGAACTCGCACTCCGTCGGGATGACGACGCCGTCGGAGCAGGCCAGGGCGTTGACCGTCAACAGGCCCAGCGACGGCTGGCAGTCGATGAGCACATAGTCGTAGTGGTCCAGAACCGGGCGCAGGGCCCGGGCCAGGGTCTGCTCGCGGCCGACTTCGTTGACCAGCTGGATCTCGGCCGCCGAGAGGTCAATGTTGCTGGGCACCAGGTCCAGGCCCTCGATCTTGGTGTGAATGAGGACGTCCTCAATCGGGACTCGCGGGTCGACGAGCAGGTTGTGCACGGTGCTGGCCAACTCGTGATGCGGCACCCCCAGGCCCGCGGACAGGGCGCCCTGCGGGTCCAGGTCGACCAGCAGGACGCGGCGGCCGTATTCGGCGAGGGCGGCGCCGAGGTTGATGGTGGACGTCGTCTTGCCCACCCCGCCTTTCTGGTTGCACATCGCGATGACCAGAGCCGGGCCGTGCGAGGCCAGCGGCTGCGGCGTGGGTATTTCGCGCGGGGGCCGACCGGTGAGACCGACCGCCGCGTTCTCGGGCTGGTCGGTCACGCCGTGCCTTCCGGGCGCGCACACCAGGCCAGGCGCAACGACGGGGTGGCGAACATCGGCGAAAGTCTATCCATGCCCGGCTGCCTACTGTGGTCACATGGCCCCTAACAAGCCGATCCCGTTCCTGCGATGGTCGTTCTGGCGCCTGGTCGCGGGTCTGCCGAGCGTGGTGCGCACCGGGCAAGTGGGCGACGGCCGGGAGGCCGCGGCCGTCCGGTACGTGCTCGGCCAGGCCCTGCCCGGCGACCTCGACGGGGCGATCGAGGCCCTCGACCGCTTCGCCTACCAGCAGGCGATCCTGATCAACGTCGGTGACGAGAAGGGCCTGCTGCTCGACGCCGCCGTGCGCCGGGCCGACCCGGCCCGGGCCCTGGAACTGGGGACCTACTGTGGCTACGGAGCCCTGCGGATCGCCCGGGCGGCTCCGCGGGCGCGGGTCGTCTCGGTCGAGATGTCGGCCGCCAACGCCGACAACGCCCGGCGGATCTGGGCGCACGCCGGCCTCGGTGACCGGGTGACCTGCGTCGTCGGTTCCGTCGGAGACGGCGGGGGCACACTGGACCGACTGGCCGCCGAGTTCTCGCTGGGTGCCGGAGGTCTGGACGCGGGAGGTCTCGACTTCGTGTTCATCGACCACGACAAGAAGGCCTACCTGCCCGACCTGCTCAGCATCACCGCCCGCGGCTGGCTGCACGCGGGAAGCATCGTGGTGGCCGACAACGTGCTGGTACCGGGCGCGCCGAGGTACCGGTCCTACCTGCGCCGCCATCAGGGCAGGTCATGGAACACCGTCGAGCACAAGACCCATGCCGAGTACACCGGCATACCCGACCTGGTGCTGGAGTCGGAGTACCTGGGTTGAGGCCCATCCGGCGGGGCGGGCCGGCGCGATCAGGCCCGCGGGTGGGCGCCGGCCCAGACTTCGCGCAGCGCATTGACCGTCACCAGGGTGTAGATCTGCGTGGTGGTCACCGAGGCGTGGCCGAGCAGTTCCTGCACCACCCGGACGTCGGCGCCGCCGTCGAGCAGGTGGGTGGCGAAGGAGTGCCGAAGGGTGTGCGGGGACACCCCGGCGGCGATCCCCGCCCGCTCCGCAGTGTCCTGCAGGACCTGCCATGCGCTCTGCCGCGACAGCCGGCCGCCGCGGGCGTTGAGGAACAGCGCCGGCACTCCCCGTCCGCGGCGGGCCAGGTCCGGCCGCCCGCGCACGAGGTAGGCCTCCAGCGCGCCGACCGCCGGCCGACCTATGGGCACCAGCCGCTGTTTGCCGCCCTTGCCCCTCAGCAGTACCGAACGGGCCTGCTGGTCGACGTCGTCGACGTCGAGGCCGACCGCCTCGGAGATGCGAGCCCCGGTCGAGTAGAGCAGTTCCAGCAGGGCCCGGTTGCGCAGGGTCAGCGGGCTGTCGGTCTCACTGTCCCCGCCGGCGCATTCCAGCAGGCTCAGGACTTCGGCGAGGGTGAGGCTCTTGGGCAGCCGGCGGCCCGGCGTGGGCGGACGGACGGCGCGGGCGACGTCGGCCTCGACCAGTTCCTCGGCGGCGGCGAACCGGTGCAGACCGCGCACCGCGATCAGGGCCCGCGCTGCCGAGACCGCCGACAGCGCCGATGCCCCGGTTTCGGGATCTCCCCGTCGCAGCGCCACCAGGAATTCGCTCACGTCGTTCTCGGTGACCGCCCGCAGGTCGGCGATCCCGCGCAGTCCGAGGTGTTGGGTGTAGCGGCGCAGGTCGCGTCGGTAGGAACTGATCGTGTTGGCGGCAACTCCGCGCTCGATGGTCAGGTGGTCCAGGTAGCCGCGCACCTGTTCGTCCAGCACGGTCGGCAGGCCGGCCCGGGCGTGCCCGGGGAGGTCGGTCGGCAGAGTGGTCACCGGGCCCGCCTGCGTGCCGCGAAGGCGGTGGGACGGTCCGGCCAGCCGGCGTCGGTGGGACGGGTCGGTTTGCCGTCGACGATCGCGGCGTTCGCGGCCAGCACACCGGCCGCGGCGGTGGCGTTGACGATTTCCCCGGAGAGCACGCGGCCGACGGCATCGGTCAGAGCCATCCACTCCACGATCAGGTCGGCTTCCTCGTGGTCGGCTTCGGGACGGCCGACGTCGGTCAGCCCGCTGGCCAGGTAGACCCGGACCGACTCGTCGCAGAAGCCCGGGGACAGGGCGATGTCGATCAGCACCCTCCAGCGCGCGGCCGCCAGGCCGGTCTCCTCGCGGAGTTCGCGCGCCGCGGCCGTGGTGGGGTCCTCCCCCGGCTCGTCGAGCAGTCCCGCCGGCAGCTCCCACATCCGGTGGCCCATGGCATGCCGGTACTGGTAGATCATGGCAAGGCGGCCCTCGTCGTCGACCGCGGCCACCGCGACGGCGCCGAAATGCTCGACCACCTCCCGCCTCGCGGTGACCCCTCCCGGCATGCGCACCTCGTCGGTGCGCAGCGCCAGGATGTCCCCGCAGTAGAGGGTTTCGGAGCCGACGGTTTCGAAGGTGTGCCTAGCCACGCGCGTGCTCGGGCATCGGCTGGCCGACCTCGCCGGCGTGCTCCCTCCCGTTGTGCTGTTTCTCGGGAATCTCGACCGGCAACCGTTCGGCGGCCTTGTACTCGATTGCCGCGCCGACGAATGCGATGAACAGCGGGTGCGGCCGGGTGGGTCTGCTCTTGAGTTCCGGGTGTGCCTGAGTGCCGACCAAAAAGGGGTGCACCGCGCGCGGGTACTCGACGAACTCGACGAGGTGCCCGTCCGGCGAGGTCCCGGAGAACTGCAGCCCGCTCTCCGCGATCCGGTCGCGGTAGGAGTTGTTCACCTCGTAGCGGTGCCGGTGCCGCTCGGAGACCCGGGTGGACTGGTAGGCCTCGGCGACAATGGATTCCGGCTTCAGCACCGCAGGATAGGCGCCCAGCCGCATGGTCCCGCCGAGATCGGCCTGGCCGGACACCGCATCGCGCTGATCGGCCATCGTCGAAATCACCGGGTCCGGTGTGGCAGGGTCGAACTCGGCTGAATTGGCCTCGGCCAGCCCCACCGAACGGGCCGCTTCGATGACAATGCACTGCAGTCCCAGGCACAGGCCGAGGAGGGGCAGTCCACGTCGGCGTGCGTAGCTGATCGCTCCGATCTTGCCCTCGATGCCGCGGATGCCGAAGCCACCCGGGATCAGCACCGCGTGCATGTCCCCGAGAGCGGCGGCGGCACCGCTGTCGGTCTCGCAGTCGTCGGAGGCAACCCAGTGCATCTCGACCTTGGCCCGGTGGGCGAAACCCCCCGCGCGCAGTGCCTCGGCCACCGATAGATAGGCGTCGGAGAGGTCGATGTACTTGCCGACCAATGCTATTCGTACGACCTCTCCGGGCTCGTGAACCCGTTTGAGAAGGTCGTCCCAGGTGGTCCAGTCCACGTCGCGGAACGGCAGGCTAAGCCTGCGGACCACGTAGGCGTCGAGTTCCTCGCGGTGCAGCACCTTGGGGATGTCGTAGATCGAGGGCGCGTCCGGTGTCGAGATCACCCCGTCGACGTCCACGTCGCACATCAGCGCGATCTTGTCTTTGAGCGCCTCGGGCACATCCCGGTCGCAACGCAGGATCAGCGCGTCGGGCGTGATGCCGATGCTGCGCAGGGCTGCGACCGAGTGCTGGGTCGGCTTGGTCTTCAACTCCCCCGACGGAGCCAGGAAGGGAACCAGGGAGACGTGCAGGAAGAAGCAGTTGTCGCGGCCGACCTCGTGGCGCACCTGGCGGGCCGCCTCCAGGAAGGGCTGTGACTCGATGTCGCCGACGGTCCCGCCTATCTCGGTGATGACCACGTCGGGCCGACGGCCGCCGGTCTCGGGTTCGGCCATCGCCAGGATCCGGTTCTTGATCTCGTCGGTGATGTGCGGGATGACCTGCACCGTATCGCCCAGGTACTCCCCGCGACGTTCCTTGGCGATGACGGTCGAATACACCTGTCCGGTCGTGACATTCGCCGATCCGGGCAGGTTACGGTCCAGGAAACGCTCATAGTGACCAACGTCGAGATCGGTTTCCGCGCCGTCCTCGGTGACGAAAACCTCGCCATGCTGGAACGGGTTCATCGTGCCGGGATCGACGTTGAGGTAGGGGTCGAGCTTCTGCATCGTCACCTGCAGTCCGCGGGCGATGAGCAGCTGGCCGAGGCTGCTGGCGGTGAGGCCTTTGCCTAGTGAGGAGACCACCCCGCCGGTCACGAAGAGATGCTTGGTGGCGTGCTGCTGGTGCTTGCGCAGATTCGGCAAGAGCAACCTCCGTGACGGGCGCAGGACTTGGGATTCCGCGCCGGGAGCGGAAGCTCTCGACCCGGATGGGGCCTGCCGACCCACGGAAATTCACCCTAACACCGACCCTGGCTGGACGCGGCTGACACACCGCAGCGGGGCTGGTTCACCGGGGGGAGATCGCCGAAGCTCCCGGGCCGGCCCCGTAGCTGCCGGGTTGGGCCCCGTCCAGCAGTGCCTGCAGGGCCAGGACGACGGTGATCCGGCCCGCCTCGACGTCGACGTCGTCGACGGTGCTCAGGTCGCCCGATATCCCGGGGTCGGCGCGGGCGATCGCGACCGCGGCGACCCCGCTACCCGATCCGGTCCGCCCGGCCAGCACCGTCCCGGAGCCGTGTCGACCCAGACCGGAGGCCAGTCTGGCCACCGAGAGGCCGCGGTTCCCGGCGTCCTCCGGCAGCGCTCCGCCAGTAAGGACGACCGCGGTGTCGGCGGGGCCGCTGAGTTCGCCGTAGCGCAGGAACCCGGTGTCGCGCAGCGTTGCCAGCACGGTGTCGCGGGCGGCGTCGTCGACAGTCGGCGCGGCCGGGTCGGGGGCGTTCAGCAGGACGATGCCGAGCAGGTCTCCGGCCTGGGCGGTCCCCTCCGTCAGGCCGGTGTCCAGCTGTGTGCCGGCCGGCACGATCGGGGAGTTCACCACCGAGTCCAGCTTTTCGGCCGAGTTGGCCTCGACGAACTCGTCGGTCAGGCTGACGGTCCCGGTGACCGACCCGCCCGCCCGGCCGATGAGGTCCATGACCGACTCGATGTCGGCCTCATCGGCGTCGGGAGTCCGCACCAGCACTACGGATTTCCCGGCCAGGGTGCCCCCAACCACCTTTCCCGAGATCCGGGAGTCGAAATCCTGTGTTGCCGAGAGTCTCTCGGTCAGAGCTTTCTTCTCCGCGGTCAGGTCGTCGATCTGGGCGCGGAGTTCGGAATCCTGGCCGCGCTGGGCGAGTCCGGGTACGGCGACCGTTCCCGAACCCAACACCAGCCCGGCGGCGAACGTCAGGACCGCCAAGGCCACCGAAACGATGACAACGCGGCCACGACGCTGGCGTGCGGACACGACCGACCTGCCTCTCTGCTCTGGGCTCTGGGCGGGGCTGGGGCGGGGCTAGGCGGGGCGGGGCGGGGCGGGGCTAGGTCACCCAGCTCTGGACCCACAACAGGAGCCGGTTCCAGTAGTCACCGACCCAGGCCAGCGCCGCGGTGTCGGCACTGAAGACCCACAGCGCGGCGATGACCGCGATCAGCACGGCGAGGATGAGCAGCGCGATCGCCCCACCGGAGATGTGGCTGCGATAGAGGGTGGAGACGGCTTTGGCGTCGACGATCTTCTCCGAGACCTTCAAGCGGGTGAGGAACGTCGAGGGATTGCTCTGGGCCCGGGAGCGGTCGAAGAACTCCTCGATGCGGGCCGACTCTCCGACGGTGACGATCAGCGCCGCACCATGGTGATCGACCAGCAGCAGGGCTAGATCGGTCGCCGACCCGGCGGCCGGGAAGGTCATCGCCCCGATACCGAGGTCCTGGATCCGCTCCAGGCCGCTGGCATGCCCGTCGGCGTCGGCGGGCAGGACCACCTGCGCCCCGCACTTGAGCACCTCCGCGCTCATCTGGTCGGGGTTGCCCACGATCAACTGCGGGCGGTATCCGCCCTGCCTCAGCACATCGGCGCCCCCGCCGACGCCGACCAGCACCGGCTGGTACTCCTTGATGAACGGTTTGAGCGCATTGAGGTCGTTCGCGGCTCCGGGGCCGTCGGTGACCACCACGACATGACGGCGGTACACGTCCACCTCGATGTCGGGAATCCCGATCCCGTCGATCAGCAGTGGACTCTCGCTGCGGATGAACTCGATGGTGTTGCCGGCGAAGGCCTCCAAGTGCGCGACAAGCCCGGTCTTGGCGTCATGCATCAGGTCGGCGATCTCCTCGTCGGTGCGTTCCACCCCGTGCACCAACCGGCGGTCACCCGAGTAGACCCCGCTGCTGTGCAGCCTGATCTTGGACCCGTCCTTGACCTTCTTGAAGACCTCGGGCCCGACGTTGTCGATCAGCACGATGTTGTTGGCCACCAGCACCTCGGGTCCGAGGTTGGGGTACCTGCCGGAGATCGACGGCGAGGCATTGACCACTCCGGCGATCCCGGCGTCGACGAGGGCGTCAGCGGTGACCCGGTCGAGGTCGAGGACATCGAGCACGGCGATGTCGCCGGGGCCGATGCGCCGGAGGAGACGGTCGATGTCCCGGTCCACCCGGGCGGTTCCGGTGACCCCGGGGCGTGCTTGGTTACGCGAGAGCAGCGCTGACATCTTCATGCGCCGATTTTGTCGGCGCGGGCTTGGATATCCGGGGAGGCGCGCCGTAACAACAGCCTCAGAAGTTTAATCCAGTAACACTGGTCACTCGCGAAGAGGGGTCATCGAGACCCGGTGCCAGCGCGGTCGGCGCGGGCGGCGGCGAGCAATTCGCGGGCGTGCGCCCGACCGGTGTCGGACTCCCCCAGACCGGCCAGCATCCGGGCCAGTTCGGCGACCCGTTGCTCGTCGTCCAGGCTGCGCACGATGCTGGCACCCGCGGCGCTGTCGACGATGAGGTGGGTGTCGGCATAGGCCGCCACCTGCGGCAGGTGGGTGACGACGATGACCTGATGGGTTCGGGCCAGGCGGGCCAGCCGACGGCCGATCTCGACCGCTGCCCGGCCGCCGACACCGGCGTCGACCTCGTCGAACACCATCGTGGTGCCCGCCGCCGCGGAGGCCAGCACGACCTCCAGCGCCAGCATCACCCGGGACAGCTCCCCGCCGGATGCGCTCTTGCTCAGCGGCAGCGCGTCGCTGCCCCGGTGGGCGGTGAACCCGAACTCGACGACATCGGCACCGTCACCGCCGGCGTGCACCAGCGCCCCGTCCGGCAAGCGCAGTGGCGCGGTGTCGCCGTCGCGGGCCGGCATCGGGGTGACCGTGACGCTGAAGTCGGCCTCGGCCATCGCCAGCCCGGACAGCTCCGCGGTCACCGCCGAGGCCAGGTCCTCGGCTGCGCCGGCCCGGGTGGCCGATAACCCGGCCGCCGCGTCGGCCAGCTGTCCGGCCAGTTCCTCGACTCGGCGCGACAACGTCGACAGCGCCTGCTCCGAGACGTCCAGGCCCGCGAGTTGGCGCCGGGATCGCGCCGCCCACGCCAGCACACCGTCGATGTCGGCCGCGTATTTGCGGGTGAGCCCGCGCAGCTCGGCCTGGCGGGCCAGTTTGGCCTCCAGGGTGCTGGCGTCGGCGGGCAGCCCGGCCAGGAACGTGCTGAGTTCGGCAGCGGCATCGCCGACGATGTTCTGCGCCTCACCCAACTGCCCGGCCAACGTCGCCAGTGCGTCGTCGTCGACCGCGACCAGCCCCGCGATGGCCCTGGCGAGGCGGTCGGCCGCCGACCCTTCGCTGATGTCGTCGGATCCGGCCAGCGCGTCCCGGGCGCCGGCGGCCGCTTCGCGCACGGCGCCGAGCTCGGTGAGCCTCCGGACCTCGGCCACCAGTGCCTCATCCTCACCGGGGCGGGGGTCGATGCGGTCGATCTCGGCGAGGGCGAACTGCAGCCGGTCGGACTCCTGCTGTATCTCCCGCGCGCGCTGGCTCCGGTCCAGCAGATCGCGTCGGGCGATCAGCCATTCCTCGCGCAGCTTGCGGTAGCGGTCGAGGGCGTCGCCGACCGCGGCGAAGCGGTCCAGTGCGGCGCGTTGCTCGTCGGGTCGCATCAACCGCAGCTGGTCGTTCTGGCCGTGCAGGGTGAGCAGCCCGGTCGTCAGTGCGCCCAGCGCCCGGGCCGGCACACTGCGTCCGCCGAGATAGGCCCGCGACGGGCCGGTCCTGCTGACCGTCCGCACGGCGATGACGCTGCCGTCGTCGTCACGGTCGGCACCCGCGGAGTCGATGACCTCGTCGATGCCCCGCGCCACCACCGGATCCAGTTCGGCGGTGCTGAACCGCCCTTCCACCACGGCGCGGTCCGACCCCGACCGCACCCGGGCCGCGTCGGCGCGCGCCCCGCCCAGGAGGTGAAGCCCCGTGACGACCATGGTCTTGCCGGTGCCGGTCTCGCCGGTGAGCACACTCAGGCCGCGGTCGAACTCGGCGGTGGCCGCGCTGATCGCACCCAGCGACTCGATCCGGATCTCGGCCAGCATCACTGCTCTCGCCAGCTGGTGACCGGCAGCCGGAACTTGCGGACCAGGCGGTCGGTGAACGGCGCGCTGTCCAGCCGCACCCACTTCAGCGGTGCGCGGCACTTGGTCACCTGCACCCGGCCGCCGGCCGGCACCACCGCCTCCCGGCGGCCGTCGCACAGCACCACCGGGTCGGGATTTTCCGGATCGACGTCCACGGTGATCACGGCGTGGGGGCTGGTGACCATGGGTCGGGCGAAGAGGGCGTGGGCGTTGTTGGGAACCACGATGATTGCCTCGAGGTCGGGCCAGACTACCGGGCCACCGGCTGAGAAGGCGTAGGCCGTCGATCCGGTCGGGGTCGACACCAGCACCCCGTCGCAACCGAACGCCGACACCGGACGGCCGTCGACGGCGACGACCACCCCCAGCACCCCCTGATGGGTCCCCTTCTCCAGGCTGGCCTCGTTGAGCGCCCAGCCTCGGTAGCTGATCTCCCCGTCGAGGCTGACGGTGACGTCGAGGGTCATCCGGTTCTCGATGCGGTAGTCACGGGCGATCACATGGCCCAGGATCTCGTCGATGGCGTCGGCTTCGGCCTCGGCCAGAAAGCCGATGCGGCCGAGGTTGATTCCCAGCACCGGGATCTCGGCGCTGCGCGCGAGGTCGGCTGCCCGCAGGAAAGTGCCGTCCCCGCCGAGGATGAGCACCAGCTCGCAGCCCTCGGCGGCGTCCTCGGTCCCTGAGACGACCTCGATGGAGGCCCCGGTGGTCGCCAGATCCGCCAGGTCCAGGTGCAGGGAGCCGCGATCGACGGCCTCGGTGTCCAGCACTCGCAGCGCGATGCCGTGGGCGCCCAGTGTCTTCCCCACCCGGCGGGCCGTTTCGGTCGCCTTCCCGCGCTCCGGATGAACGACGAGCAGGACGGTCCTGTCCTGGCCGGTCACCGCGGCCCCTCCGCGACGGCGCGGCGAACCGCGCGCTCGAGACCGGAATCCGCCAGCGCGCCGGCGGGCTGAGCGCGCAACCACAGGAAGTACTCGACGTTCCCGGACGGGCCCGGCAGCGGGCTGGCGGTGACGGCGGCGGTCTGCCAGCCCAGCGCCGCGGCGCGGCGGGACACCCCGACCACCGCCTGGGCGCGCAGTTCGGGATCGCTGACCACTCCGCCGGCGCCGACGCGCTCCCGTCCGACCTCGAACTGGGGTTTCACCATCGGGACGATATCGGCGTCGGGAGCGCTGCATGCGGTCAATGCGGGTAGCACCGTGTTCAGCGAGATGAAGGACAGGTCGGCGACCACCAAGCCGACCGGCCCACCGATGGCCTCCGGGGTCAGGTCACGAACATTGGTCCGCTCGATCACCCGCACGCGGGGGTCGGACCGCAGTGCCCACGCCAGCTGGCCGTATCCGACGTCTACCGCGGCGACCTCGGCGGCACCGCGGTCGAGCAGCACCTCGGTGAATCCCCCGGTCGACGCCCCGGCGTCCAGGCAGCGGCGGCCGCCGGGATCAATGCCGAAGGCCTCCAGAGCTCCGAGGAGCTTATGGGCGCCACGGGAGACCCAGGCTCGCCGGTCGGGATCACTGACCGCCAGGGCGGCTGAGGCGGCGACTGCGGTCGCCGGTTTTGCCGCCGGCATCCCGTCGATGGTCACCAGTCCGGCACTGATCAGTTCGGCGGCCTGCTGGCGGGAACGGGCCAGCCCGCGTCGCACCAACTCGGCGTCAACCCGCGCCCGGCGCGTCACGGCTCAGCCTCTCTCCACCGACTCCAACGCGTCCACCAGAATCTGGTGCGCCTGCTCCAGCCGGCGTCCCACCGCGTCGATGTCCCAGTCCTGTTCGCCCTGGCCCTGGTGATCGCCCGAACCTTCTCCGGGCGTTCCTGCCCGCCCGCCGGGCAGCCCGGCCAGCACCGCCTCCACGTCGGCTCGGATCTGCTGCGGATCTGTGTTCATGTCACCGTTCACGCTAACTGATCGACCAGCGTTCCAGCGCTTCGCGGGCGGTCGGGTCGCCGGCGCGGACCTCCCCGCCCGACACGCCGTCATCGGTGGCCGTCCACACCGCCCGGGCGACGGCCCGCACCACTGACAGGCCGTCGGGTCCGGGGTCGGCACCGGTCGCGGACACCGTCACCGCACCGGCGTCGACCTCGGTCCGCCACGCCGGGTGGGCACCGACCGTCAGCGCCCGTGCGTTCCCGAGCAAGGCGCGCAGGTCGGCCCCGATGTAGGTCGGCCGCTGCCCGGGCGCGCTGTGGACCGCGTCGCGTGCGGTGCCGACACCGGTCAGCACCATCAGACTGGGAAGGCCCGCGGCCTCGGCGCCGGCGATGTCGGTGTCGAGGCGGTCGCCGACCACCAGCGGGGCCTGGAAGCTGCCGCGCCCGAGCGCATCCTCCATCAGCGCCGGCGCCGGCTTGCCCGCGACGAGAGGCTCGGCCCCGGTCGCCGCGCGCACCGCCGCGACGAGGGACCCGTTCCCAGGCACCAGTCCGCGCTCGGTGGGCAGGGTCACGTCGAGGTTCGAGGCCACCCAGACCGCGCCCGCTCGGATGGCGAGGGCGGCCTCGGCGAGCTCGGGCCAGCCGACGGTCATCGACAGGCCCTGGATGACCGCGACGGGGCCGTCCTCGAATCGCTGAACCGGTGTCAATCCGACCGCTTTGACCTCTCCGGCCATCGCCTCGGTGCCGACCACGAGCACCTTGGAGCCGGCCGGAATCCGTCTGGCCAGCAGCCCGGCCGCGCTCTGGGCGCTGGTGACGACGTCGTGCGCGGTGGCGCTGAAGCCGAGGTCGCGGAGGTGTGCGGCGACATCCTCGGCCGAACGGGTGGCGTTGTTGGTCACGAACAGCGAGCGGGCGGCGACCCGCCGGAGGGTTTCGACGGCCCCCGGGGTCGGCGATTGGCCCCGAAACAGGGTCCCGTCCAGGTCCAGCAGCAGGCAGTCGTGGAGCGCGGCGAGTGTTTCCATGTCAGGCGATCTCGCCGACCCGTTCCTCGGCATCGGTCACGCCGTCGACGTCGGCGGCGGCGGCACGCAGGAACCACTCGAGGGCCTCTCCGGAGCGGCCGAGGGCCAGCAGGATCTCGGCGTGGGCGTAGCACAGCCGGGCCGCGGTGGCGCCGGTTCGGGACGGGTCCGGCGCAGGGCTGGACAGCACCGCCAGCGCCTGGTCGAGATGCCCCAGATCGGCGCGCGCTCCGGCGGCCACGATGCGCATCTCGTCGGCGTCGTCGCCGGCCAGCTCCGCGGCTTCCGGGCTGCGCGCCAGTTCGATGGCACGCTCGGGCCGGCCCACTCCGCGCTCGCAGTCGGCGATCAGCGGCAGCAGTTGGGATTTGGAGCCCATCCGCCGTGCGGCCCGCAGCTCCGAGAGCGCCTGCGCCCAGTCCCCGCAGTGGTAGGCCGCGATGCCGACCGCCTCCCGGATCGCGGCGATGCGCCCGGATCGGGTCCGGGCGGCCTGGGCGTGCGCGAGCGCGGCCTGCGGGTCCTCGTCGAGCAGTTCCCCCGCGGCGACGAGGTGGCGGGCGACGGTGTCGGCGGTGGCACGATCCAGGGTCGCCAGTTCGGAGCGCACCTCGGGAGCGAGTTGCCGGGCCTCGATGCTGGCCGGGATCGCCGGACCGCTCTGCGACGGGTTGTCAGGCTTGGTGGTGTCGGCGCCGGTGGATTCGTCCGGCCGGCCGGGGCCGCGCGGTCGCTCCCCCCGGCGGACCGGTCGGTGGCCCGGCTGTGGCTTCCGGCGCGCCGGCCGGCCGGCGGAACCGCGCTGCGCGTTGGTGTCCATTGCGTAGCAGGATACGGCGCAGGGCGGCGCCGGCGTGGCCGGCACGATTGCCGCCGGGCTTGCGGGCCCGAAGCCGAGGACGGGCGGGGGCCACTCCACCTCTGCGGCTATCCGGTTCCGTCGCCGAACAGCCAGGACTCGGCCGCGGCCACGGCATCGTCGATCGTGCCGAACACCACGTCGTCGAAACCGCGGCCCGGGACGATCACCGCGGCGTCGGGATCGACCAGGAAACCGTTCTTACCCGCCGCCCTGAGCGTGGTGCTCATACTGGCCAGCAGCGACCGCGCCGGGTCGTTGATGGTGTCGACCCGGGTGACGTCCAGGATCGCCACCGAGAACTCCGCGCTGTCGCGGTCGACGCTGCGTAACACCCTTTCGACGCCGGCGAACATCAGGTCGCCATGCATCTCGTAGACCCGCACGCCCTCGCAGGCCTCGTAGACGGCCCGGATGGTGGCGCGGGATTCCCGGCCCACGGTCAGGAAGTGCAGACCCAACCGCTCCGAGAGGGCCCGGCACAGCAGGACACCGCGCACGCTGTTGCCGCGGGAGTCCAGCAGTGGTGAGTGCACGCCGATACCAAGCTGGCCCGGCAGCACCGCCGTGATCCCCCCGCCGACCCCGCTCTTGGCCGGCATGCCGACCGCGCTCACCCAGTCCCCCGCGCCGTCGTACATCCCGCAGGTCACCATCACGCTGAGCGTGCGGCGCACCACCCTTGAGCCGGTGATCCGCCGGCCGGTCTGCGGGTTGATTCCGCCGCGGGCCAGGGTGGCGGCCATCCGGGCGAGGTCCACACTGGTCACCTTCAGCGAACACTGCCGGAAATAGGTGTCGAGGACGTCGTCGGGATTCTCGAGCACGCCGAAACTGGTCAGCATGTAGGCGATCGCCCGGTTCCGGTTGCCGGTGGCCTTCTCCGAGCGGTAGACGTCCTCGTCGATCTCCAGCGGCCGACCGGCGCAGGCGGAGTAGAAGTCCTGGATCCGGGCGAACCGCTCATCGGATCCGGCGCCGGGGATGAGCGAGACCGCGGCGATGGCACCGGCGTTGATCATCGGGTTCTTCGGTGTCTTGGTGCGCTGGTCGACGCTGATCTCGTTGAAGGCGTCACCGGAGGGCTCGACACCGATCCTGGCGTCCACCGTGTCCTGCCCGGCCAGATCGAGGGCGAGAGCGTAGGTGAACGGCTTGGAGATGGACTGGATGGTGAATTCGGTCCGGGAGTCGCCGGATTCGTAGAGGAACCCGTCGGCCGATGACAGCGTCAACCCGAAGGCCGTCGGGTCGACCTGGGTCAGTTCGGGAATGTAGTGGGCCAGCGCACCATCGGTGACCGGGGCGAACTCGGCGACCAACTGGTCGAGGTAGCGCTGGACCAGGTCGGCCATGCTCGGCGCCGGGCCCCTACTCTTCGGCGGCGGCGTCGCGCCGGATGCGCTCGTCGTAGGCCGAGCGGGCTTCGGTGTCCAGAGTGCGCAGCACCCGTTGCCGGGTCAGCCGGCCGCGGACCGCGCCGAGAACCTTGTCGGGCAGAAGGGCGGCCGCGGCTTCGTAACTGCGCATCCATCCCGGCACCGCGACG
>Ga0180435_10002574_pt1 | contig 18437 bp, 17 predicted proteins | sample SS_ome_3_FD_132467 | JGI IMG/M metagenome (GOLD analysis project Ga0180435, IMG submission 132467) | Hypersaline lake sediment archaeal communities from the Salton Sea, California, USA - SS_3_S_1 metaG | ecosystem: Environmental > Aquatic > Non-marine Saline and Alkaline > Hypersaline >...
CGGCATTCCTCTGGCCCATGCAGTAAGAGTATGTGCCCCCAAGTATTTTCAGGATGTAAATGTCGCTATTACGGTTGGGAAAAAATGGTTCTGGGGTGGTCCGAATCTCACAGAGCTGCGCCAGACCCCTTGGCAACCATTCCCAGTGGCAGCAACGCAAGCATCTGACATTGCCGCCATTTTGTTTACCTCGGGCAGCACGGGGCCGGCCAAAGGTGTTGTCTATACGCATGGTGTCTTTAACGCTCAGGTGCAACAGATTAAAAACTTTTTTAATCTTGAGCCCGGTGAAATCGATCTGCCGACTTTTCCCTTATTTGCCCTCTTTGATCCGGCCCTGGGGATGACCGCCGTGATTCCGGACATGGATCCAACCCGGCCAGCCAAAGTGAATCCAGAGCGCATCATTGAACCCATACTCAACCACGGCATTACCAACATGTTTGCTTCACCGGCCCTGCTGAATCGCGTGGGGCGCTATGGCCGGGAGCGTGGTATCAAACTGCCTTCCTTAAAACGCGTCTGGTCAGCCGGTGCCCCGGCTTTACCCGATAACCTTGAACGATTCAGTACGATGTTAAATCCAGAAACTGAGATTTTTCCAGGATACGGGGCCACAGAAGCCATGCCAGTGGCCGTGATGGGGAGTCAGGAGATTTTAGAAAAGACCCGTCAATTGAGTGAACAGGGATACGGGATTTGTGTGGGTCGGATACTACCGGGACTTTCGGTCCGCATTATCGGTATCAGCGACGATCCTATATCGCAATGGTCGCAGGATCTGGTGGTGCCAGATGGAGATATTGGTGAAATTGTCGTGAAGGGCGAATTGGTAACCCGCCAGTATTACAGAAGAAAAAAGGATGACTTGCTTGCAAAAATTGAGGAAGGCCCTGTCGTTTGGCACCGTATGGGTGATCTGGGTTGGATCGATAGTGAAAAAAGACTGTGGTATTGTGGCCGCAAAAGTCAGCGCGTCATCACACCGGAACAGACGCTGTTTACGATACCCTGTGAAGCCATCTTCAATTGCCATGCCGATGTATTCCGAAGTGCCCTGGTGGGTGTCGGGCCCCGGCATAAACAGAAGCCGGTTATCTGCATTGAGCTTGAACCAACTGGCAAGCGGAAAAATAAAAAGAAAATCATGGAAGAACTACGGACATTGGCTCAGGAATCGGTTCTCACTAAAGATATGGACACTTTTTTATTTCATAAGTCATTTCCAGTGGATATACGCCACAACTCAAAAATATTTCGGGAGATATTGACCACCTGGGCGGAAAAGAAGCTGAAATAGTACAGATAAAACCAAGAATGGACTTCTCAATTATTAGTCGAAATTTCTTACGATTTTTCCGGAGGATTCGAGAGGCCAAGGATCCAAGGATTCAAGTGTGCTTCCACGCGGATAGCTCAGAGCAGCTTCCAGGCATCCAAGCGTCCCAGCTTTTAAGCCTATCTGAAACCGGAGTGAACATTGCCAAAAGAAGATGACTGAATTGAATATCAAACATTTAATCGACAAGCGCGTCCTGGTAACCGGTGGTGGCGGCTTTTTGGGAAAAGCCATTATCAATCAGCTCCTAGTCTATACGCCCCATATCCGCTCACTGAGTCGGAAATATTACCCGGAGTTGGAGAAACTTAATGTTCAACAGGTTCAGGGCGACATTGCCATTGCAGATATTGTGGATAAAGCTTGCCAAGATCAGGATATTGTTTTTCATGTGGCCGCCAAGGCCGGTTTCTGGGGACCATATGGGGAGTACTACCAGGCCAATGTTACCGGTACTGATAACATTATCAACGCCTGTGTTAAACATAAGATCGGATATTTGATTTATACCAGCACCCCTGGTGTAGTTAATGGTGGCAAGGAACCCATCGAAGGGGTCGATGAATCCTCCCCCTATCCGGATAGCTTTCCAACAGCCTATCTGGCAACAAAGGCTTTGGCCGAACAAGCGGTTATGACATCCGCAAGCGATACCTTAAAAACCATCAGTCTGCGCCCGCACCTTATATGGGGTCCAGGTGAAAATCACCTCGTTTCCCGAATCATGGCTTGGGCTGGAAAAATAGTCAGGGTGGGTGATGGCAAAAACTTGGTGGACACAGTTTATATAGACAATGCGGCTGAAGCCCATCTGCAGGCGGCAGAAGCGATTCAGAAAAATTCAGCCCTGTCCGGAAATGTTTATTTCATCAGCCAGGGAGAACCGGTTTATATGTGGGATATAATTAACGCCATATTGAAGGCCGGGGATAAACCGCCTGTATCCCGCTCCATTCCCAGAATCCCGGCCACCATTATCGGAGCCCTCTTGGAATGGGTCTACAAAAGCCTGAGGTTAAAATCCGAACCCAAACTGACGCGCTATTTAGCGCATGAATTTTCTTCGGCTCAATGGTTTGACATCAGCGCTGCCCGCAGGGATTTAGGGTATGCGCCTCAGGTCTCCATGGAAGAAGGATTAAAACGACTCACAGAATGGATGAAAACATGCAACTGACAGATTTGATATCATTGGAAGATTGGGTAGCGTTTGAAAGGGAGATTCACAATCGATTTGGCCTGGACAGCAATGTGTTTAATACCGACGGGATTCGGATCACGTCCCACAAGGCCTGGGTGAACAAGCTTTGCCCTGCTATTAAGGCCACCGACAAAGGCCAGAGCTTTATTTGCGCTGTGGCCCACATGAATCTGGCAACCGTGGCCAGCAACACCAAAAAAGCCGTTGTTGAGGAATGCGACGCCGGTATTGCCAAGATTGTCGTACCCATTTTTGTTGGGGAAACATTTCTGGGCGCCGTCGGTGCCTGCGGTAAGTGTCTGCCGGATGGTGAGGTGGAATCATTTTTGGTGAATAAAATTACTGAAATCGATGACGATACCATCGAGGCGCTCGCAAAAGATGTCGATACCATATCTTCCGAGACCGTTGATGAGTTGATCCGGTTTGTGGAGCAACGGATCGGGGAGATTGTGGCTAACTATAGCGATAAGGTATAAGCTATAGGCGATCAGCCGCTGGTCAAGTCCTGATTAAAAGCTGTCAGCTATCAGCCAAAGGCAAATACTGGATCCCCGATTTCTCGAGGATGACGACCGAAAAACAGCTTTCAGCTCTAGGTTATAAGCCATCAGCGGCTATCGGCTGCTGATTACTTATAGCCTATACCTAATAGCTCATCAACTCCCAGACAGTCTAATCTGGAAGTTGATCATAAAAGTAAAGCATCGTATCCGAGCGGGTCACAATGCCGATTACCTGACCGTTTTCCACCACCGGCAATCGACCCACATCGTGTTTGACCATCCGGCGTGCAGCCTGTAAGGGGCTCTTGCCGGGTGTGATACTGATAATCTTGCGGCTCATGAAAGCTTTGACCGGTGACTTCAGCTGTTTGGCTTTTTTAATTTTGTGAAAATCACGCCGCGAGATAATTCCCACAAGTGCATCATTTTCCAGCACGGGCACGCCCGTACACCCTTTTTGTCGTAATACCTCGGCCACATCTTCCATCAGATCACCTGCCTGTACCGTCTGTACCGGAAACGACATGATATCGCTGATCTGAGCTGATTTTGGTTGGTGCTTTTCAATCAAGGAGAGTACGGTTTTGGACACATCTTCCCCTTGATCGGTTTTTATGACGGCGGATCCTGCCCCCGGGTGGCCACCGCCACCGAGGCTACGCATAATTTGTCCGATGTCGATGGCTTCGATCTGGCTGCGGCCGATAATCATACAGCGCTGGCGCTGATCATCAATAAAAATTCCCACGGCCGCATCCACATTCACAATTTCGCGATACATGCGCATGACAACCGCCAGACTATCCACATGGCCGTCAATATTCACGCGACCAACACTGATGGTATGGCCATTTATATTTAGCCGTTGGGCGTTTTGCAGCATTTCAAACAGAATCTCTTTTTGCTTTTCGCCATAGGCGGGGCGTAGGAAGGTTGCAGCCACCGATAAATCAGCCCGGCGTTCAAGTAAGTACGCAGCCGCGTAAACATCCTCGGCGGTAGTAGATGGAAAGGTCAGATTGCCCGTGTCTTCATAGATTCCCAAAAGAAAAAGGGTAGCCTGAATCGGTGACAAAATGATGCGCTCCTGCTTGAGTCTACGAATCAAAAGGGTAACTGTGGCACCGGTCAAATCGCAAACCCGCCAGGGCGTATCGATATTGCCCTGGATAGGGTGATGATCCCAAAGTTGAATCTCAATATGAGATCGATCACGCAGGGTTTGCAGCCCTTCCAGGCGTTCCCACTGATTGGTATCCACCACAATCAGTTTCTTTATCTGATTCAGATCAATATTTTTAACGGATTGCGTTTCAAACACATCTTTATGGATGGACAGAAAGGCTTTGACATTGGGGTTGATTTGCCTGGGAAACAGCGGGATTGCTTGTGGAAAAAGAAGTTTAGCTGCAATGACCGATGCGAGCGCATCAAAGTCGGCATTTCGATGGGTGCTAATGATCTTCATAATTTGAATTCATCCAAGACTCTTATTCAGTACCATGCAGCTGTGCCAAGATTCAAGTGATGTTTTTATTGAATCCCGGTGAAGAATTCAAATTTAACAGGTCAGCAGGGCTTCATCTTTGAGTGTCGACCCAAAACGCTTGACCGCTTCTTCCACTGTGAAAGCCCGTTTATCCTCGCCCGAAATATCAAGCTGTATCCTGCCCTCATGCAGCATGATCAGACGATTACCATATTTGATGGCCTGATCCATATTGTGGGTTACCATAATGGCGGTTAACCGGTGTTGATCAATGATTTCTGTTGTCAGCTGCATGACACGCATGGCTGTTTTGGGATCCAATGCGGCGGTGTGCTCATCCATGAGCAAGAGTTTGGGCAAGGAAAGCGTCGCCATCAAAAGGGTGAGCGATTGTCTTTGGCCGCCAGAAAGCAGTTTGACCGATTGTCTCAGGCGGTTTTCGAGACCCAGGTTCATCTGTTGCAAGATATCGACATAGTGTTTGCGCCGGCTGGATGTCACCCCCCAGCGCAAGGTACGGGATTTGCCGCGCAAATCAGCCATGCCCAGATTTTCTTCGATGGTCATGGAGGCGGCAGTTCCCATCAAGGGATTCTGAAACACGCGTCCGAGATGCGCAGCGCGTTTATGTTCCTGAAGTTGGGTTACCTCCATACCATCAATATAAATACGGCCGGAATCAGGCAAATAAGTACCGGCAACTAAATTTAATAAGGTTGATTTACCGGCGCCATTGCTGCCAATGACCGTGACAAAATCGCCTTTTTCCAATTTAATATCAACGTTGTTTATGGCAGCCTTTTCATCCGGGGTTCCGGCATTGAAAATCTTTTTAACACCTTCCAATCGTAACATTAAATGCCCCTCAGATGAATTTTACCTTCTTTTTCTTTTTTCAGGGCTGGTATTCCGAGCGCCAGGATAACCATGACACCCGTGGCCATCTTCAGGTCGGTGGGCGCCAGTCCCAATCGCAAACCAACAGAAATAATGAGCTTATAAATAATCGATCCCACCACAGCCGCCAGAGTCATGCGTGCAACTGAGTGTGACTTGACGAGTGTCTCGCCGATAATAATGGCGGCTAGGCCTGAGACGATCATGCCGATACCCATACCTACATCGGCAAACCCCTGATCCTGCGATACCAGAGCCCCGGATAAGGCCACCATGGCATTGGAGATTCCCAAGCCCAGAACTGTCATGTTGTCGGTATTGACACCCAGTGTCCGAATCATTTGCTCGTTGTCGCCGGTGGCCCGCATGGCAAACCCAATCTGGGTGTGCAAAAACAGATCCAGCAGGACCTTGACAACGATGGTGACCACCAGAAAAAATAGAATAATGGGAATAAACCGATCCATATTCAGATTTTCAAGCGGGGTTAGAATGGTATCAACTGTCAATAGCTGGATATTGGAGCGTCCCATAATGCGTAAATTAATGGAATAAAGCATGGTCATCATCAGGATACCGGCCAATAGGCTATTTATTTTGAGACGCGTATTCAGCAAGCCGGTACAACATCCGGCAATAAATCCACAGGCCGTTGCCATGGCGATACTGAGTATCGGCGAGACGCCTTCAACTATCAAACGGGCGGCAACCGCACCGCCAAGGGCAAAAGAACCATCTACGGTTAGGTCCGGGAAGGCCAGGATCCGAAAGGTTACTACAATTCCCAGTGCAACCAGGGCGTAGGCCAGTCCAAGCTCCAGGGATACCGGTATCGTCCTCAACAAACCTTCGAAAAACATATCTTCTATTCCAATACAAGCATTACCGCATTCGTGTATATGGTATGCAGATGCATAAAGCGATGATTCGGATAACTATCCTAATTTCACGCGAGGTATCAACTCCGCAGCGATTACCACGGCGGAGTTGTTAAGTGACGAATGGCAACTCACTCGGCCCCTTGGCTCCTTAGTACCTATCAATTAAAATCACATCATATTTGAGCAGGATATGAAACCCGAACGTTGGTGAAATCCCAAATCACAAAGCCCCACCAGCAAACAAATTACAATATTCAAATTCGAAATGCCATATTCCAAACAGCCGATGGCCTATTTGAAATTTGGGTATTGGTATTTATTTGTTATTTGGTACTTGGCATTTATAATTTTCGGTTTCCCCGGGTTAGGGTTTTATCACTTGGCCATCTTCATCCCATAATTTATCGGCGGCTGTTTGAATCAACGTCTTGGGGAGTTTGAGTCCCTGGGCTTTGGCATATTTGAGGCTGACCCAGAGGCTGTAACCTGAGGCCAGACCAGCCGGAATGGTTCCCGGATCTTGGCCCTTGAGAATTAGGGCAGCCTTTTTCCCGGCGGTATAGCCGATTTTGAAGTAATCGAGCCCGTAGGCGGCAACCGCCCCACGGGGTACACTGTCGCGATCACCAGCAAATAAAGGAATATCATTGTCGTTACAAACTTTGACGATGGATTCGAAGGCTGAAACCGCGGTGTTGTCCGATGTGATATGGATGGCGTCCACGCGGCCCACCAGGCTCTGGGCGGCCTGCAGCACCTCGGAGCTGTTGGAGATGTGAGCTTCAACCAGCTTGCCGCCCATTTTTTCAACGGTGGCTTTCATTTCCTCTATATGCGTAATGGTATTGATATCCCCAGGGTTGTAAATAGTTCCCCAACGTTTGGCATAGGGGACCATATCCTGATACATTTTGCATTGTAGTTCTACCGGCCAACGGTCGCTGACACCGGTTACATGGGTGCCGGTTTTACCGAGCCTGGGTACGATGCCGGTTGAAACCGGGTCGGTTACGGATGAAAATACGATGGGGATACTTTTGGAAACTTTGGCGGAAGCCTGGGCATTGGGTGTACTGATGGCGTGAATTAGATCAACCCGGTCGTCCTCGAATTTCCGGGCGATGATGGCGCAGTTGGGCTGTTCGCCCTGGGCATTTTGCCGGTCGAAAACAACGTTTTTACCCTCGATAAAGCCTTCTTCCTCCAGAGCGACTTTAAAGCCCTTGGAGTCATTGTCCAAGGCCGGATGGGATACGATTTGATGTTCACCGATGCGGATCATCTCGGCTGCTGCCGTCAGCGGGATGATCAGGCTAATGCTGACCAAGGCAATCCATAAACATGTGATTTTTTTCATTTGCCTACCTCCTTCTTTGTTGGTTTTAGTAAGAAAGCACATCAATCTTTAAGGCTCTTGGAAGCATACACGTCAGCTTTTTCAAGTTGACGGCATAATTTTATTTGCCAATGCTTGCAGCCAGTTCCCTGATAAAGTCAGCATTGGTTCCGCAGCACCCCCCGACCATTCTGGCGCCCGCATCTAAGACCTGTTGCATGTCGCGGGCGAATTCAGCCGGCGACTGCTCGTAAACGGTAACATCACCATCATGGACCGGTTTTCCGGCGTTGGGCTGGATCAGGACCGGTTTGTCGGTTGCGTTGCAAATTTGCCGGCTGAGCTCGATATAGTCACCACTGCCGAGGGTACAGTTGCTGGCGATAACATCGGCGCCATTTTCGGAAAGAACCGCTACGCACTGCTCAATGGTTTCGCCCATCATGGTATAGTAGCCGGCCGGGGTCGCATTGAAGGTGATTCCGGCAAGAACAGGGATGTCGGCAATTTTTTTGGCACAGTTCAAGGCGGTTTTAGACTCATCTAACGAAAACATGGTCTCGATACTGATGATATCTGCTCCCGCATCAATGAGTGCTCTTACTTGGTCCGTAAAAGCCCGTTCCCACTTTTCTAGACTGGCATCACCCATGGGCGGAAGCATAGTACCGGTCGGTCCGATATCACCGGCCACAAACGCACCCGCCGGACAAACGCTTTTGGCAATCTCAACTGCGCGTGAATTGATGGCGATCATTTTTTGGGCATGACCTTTCACGTCGAGTTTGGGTGCCGACCCCCCAAAGGTATTGGTGTGAACGACATCTGCTCCGGCTTCAAAATATTTTTGGTGAATTGACTTGACCACTTCCGGTTTTTCCAGATTCCAGATTTCAGGTACGCCACCCGGCGGCAAACCCGCTTCCAGGAGCATCGTGCCCATGGCGCCGTCAAAACAGATGATTCGTTTTGCGGCCAGTTTTAAGAACGCATGATTTTTCATAATAGAAACCTAACTTCAACTGAGGTTTTATATCTGATGGTAAAGCAAAGTTGAACTTTTAGCGCAGCCGTCATTATTTTACGGTGACAACCGGGCACAATGCCTTTAAGATAACATACTGGGCTGTGGACCCGAATACGATTTTTTCTACCTTGGAGCGTCGTCGGATTCCGATAATGATCTCATCCATTTTTTGTTCTTCGGCAAAATTGATAAGGTCCTCACCGGCGGATAGGCCCCTGATCAACAGATGGGTTTCGCATGAAATTCCCTCATCGGCGACCAATTTTTTTTCATACTCGAGATCAAGTTCTATTTTTTCAATGTCCTGCCGCTCGGATTCCGTGCCTTTCACCATGGAGGACACGATTGAGATGGATGCTTGAAAAGCCTTTGCGTGCTCAATGGCCAGACGTAAGGCTTCTTTAGATGACGCTGAACCGTCAAAACAGACCATAATTTTCATATTCTCCCCCTTCATTATGATATTCGCTAGCTGCTGCGCCAATGTTGGATGCCGGCGCGATGCATAAGGCAAGCACCACACAGGTATTCGGAACATCCTGAATTACAGGAGCTGTTGGGACGCTTTGATGAGAAAATGCTGGTGTCACATTTCTCAAAGTTGGTACAGCCGTTCTTGTTTGTTTCGAACGTCAACTTGCTTAACATAAAATTATCAAAATTACCATATGTTATCTTGAATCAAGGATCATAAGCGCGGCCATTGGCAGGCGCTTAGGGCAGGAGAAGATTCAATGCTTCAGGTGATCGCCATTTATTCTTATTGCAATTACGAATATCGGTGTTAATCTGAATGCGATCATTGCAGCGGAGAATGTCAACGACCACCGACCTTGTCGGTGGCTTATGATTGGAGTAACCTAAAACGGGAGAACTATCGTGAACCGGAATATCGCATTATTATTCGCATTGCTTTTTCTGTTAACTTGTGCAGGATGTTTTGCTTTTGGCACCAATAAGGAATACCAACCATTCGATGCCGAACTGCTCACCTCGATTCAGCCGGGTGAAACGACAGCCAAGGAGATAACCGATTTCTTCGGGGCTCCGACCAATATTGTCGAAATGTCTAATGGGAATGCATTCATCTATCAAAGATCGATTTCAAAAGGGACTTTTATTTGGCTCATTCTGCTCAGCTTTGGTAATTATGACAACCAGACTGATCAAATTGTTTTCTTTTTTGATAACGATGACCTGCTAACCCATTATGGTGCCAGCTTAAATGCTGACAAGGCTTCCTATGGATTGCCATTTTAGATACTGCCTCAGACTGCCTTTAATAATCGTCTTGATCTTGGCGCTGTCCGGTTGCATTTCCTACCAGTATGATCGCTATATCTACGGCGTACCCATCCAAGATCCGGGCGACCAGTATCCTTTGAACCACGCGACCATTGGTGATGTTTTAGCTAATTTGGGTGCTCCCGATTATGTCCACTCTCTTGATAATAAGGACATGCTTGTTTATCGACGTTCGCTATTGCAGGAAAACAGTTTGGCGGTGGGCATCCCTGTAGTTGATGTCGCCACTGGCGGTAGCGTTGATCTGTCAGCATCCGGTGCGCTGATCCGAAGCGACGTGTTGACCTTCTTTTTTAATTCAGAGGGAATACTGGTTGACGTGGTTTTTGAGAAAGGGACTGATGCGCCCTACTTGGAGACGCTTTTTCCTTAATTTTTATTTACTCCATGAGAATAAGGCTGCACCCAATGACAGAAAAACCAGAATCATCACGATAAGAATACCGATTTCGGGAAGGATGGTTAGCAGTCCGGCGCCGTCGTTCATAACCTGCCTCGCCGCCGTTAACATGTGTGTCAGCGGAAAAAGTTTGGCAAATAATTTGAGCCATTCAGGTGCACCTTCAATCGAAAACCAGACCTCAGAAAGAAACATCATCGGCCAAGTGATAAAGTTCAAAATACCGCTCGTAAATTCTTCACTGGTGCCGCGCGATGCAATCAGGAGGCCTAAGGATGTAACGCTGAGGCCGCCCAGGAAAAAAATGAAAAAAAGAGTCACATAGGAACCCTCAACGTTAAAAGAAAAAACCAGGTCGCAACCCAGCCAAACGACAATCAACGTAAACATCAATAAAAAAATTCGGGAAAGGGTTTGAGCGAATAAATACTCAAAAGGTGTCAATGGCGTGGCCTTGAGTCTTTTGAGTACGCCATTTTTGCGATAGCGGACCACGATGTAGCCCACGCCCCACAAGGCACTGAACATCATGTTCATGGCTAAAATACCGGGGAAAAACCAGTCTACATATCGGATTTCACGACCTTCAATTTCTTGTTTCAACGCATGCGGACTGCCTTCTCCAGGCATAAAACTGGCGCTGAATATCTTTTCAACGATGTATCCTTTGGGTGACGAACTACTGATCCAATAGCGATGGGGAACGGCTCCCAATTCGATCAGAAAGTCAATTTTGTGATGTTTCAATTTTTCGATACCAATATCAAACGTTGAAAAAGGTATAAATTCCAGATACTTTACGTCTTTAAAACCTTGGGGCAATTGGGTGGATTGCATTTGAAAGTCGGTTTTGACTGCTGGAAAAATCCCCACTTTGTACTCCGACCTGCCACTACCACCAAATATGAGTGAAAACCCGGCCACCAATAGAAACGGGAATACAAAGTTCCAACCAAAAGCGGAACGGTCCCTGAAGAATTCAAGGTTCCGGGCTTTAAAAATGGCCCACATTCGTTTGAAGTTCATCGCTACTCTCTGAGTTGTTTTCCGGTCAAACGTAGAAAAACATCTTCCAGGTTTGGTGATCGTACGGTCATGTCACGCAGATCCACACCGGCGGCCATTAGTGTTTTTAAACACAGATCGATATCCTTGGCTTCAATTTCGTAATGGTCGGGAGCCTCTAGCACCTTAAATTGGTCCAGGTTGACAGGCAGTTGTGCCTGCGGCTTTTGCAAGATAACCGTAACCCCTTGGCAATATTGGGTAATCAGATTTTGAGGAGAACCCTGGGCGATTATTTTTCCCTGATCCATGATGGCAACGATATCACACAGCAACTGCGCCTCCTCCATATAATGCGTCGTCAGAATGATGGTTTTGCCGTCCTGTTTAATTTTCCGGATCAGATCCCATAAATTTCTGCGTGCCTGTGGATCCAGACCTGTGGAAGGTTCATCCAGGAATACCAAAAGGGGATTATTGATCAACGCCAAAGCCAGCAACAGACGTTGCCGCTGACCGCCGGATATCTTGTCATTAGGCTGATCAGCGATTTCTTCCAAATTACACTGCCGGATGACATCTTCAAGACGGGACGTTTTTTTATACATGGTTTGAAAAGTCTTTAAGGTTTCCCGGATGGATAGATAAGCTAACAGGGATGTGCTTTGGAATTGAATGCCGATATCCTCTTTGAAATTGGCGTCACGCGGTATGCCTTTGTAAAGTATCTTGCCTGAATCCGGATTGCGTATACCCTCGATTATTTCGATGGTTGTCGTTTTTCCGGCGCCATTGGGTCCCAAGAGGCCGAAACAGGTCCCCGGCTGAATGTTGAAACTGACATCATCCACTGCGGCTGTTTGACCGTAAAATTTGGTAATATCGGCAATTTCAAGAATCATGCTGTTCCATTGGTTGATTATTTTTGGATGGCATTAGGTAATAAAAGGCAGCAATTGTGTCAAGAAGCGATTCCTTTACTTGGACCAGTACATCGTGTACAATTATATTGAATGTTCCGGGTTCGATGATGGACCGTTTTGCTACTGGGTATACAAACAAGAAGTAAGCATAAGAGTACGCAAATGAAATCATTCAAGCAAATTGTAAGGCGCTGGAAGGAACGCTTTCAATCAACCGAGGTGGACGAACCATTTGTGACCCTAATCCAGGTCGCTCAGGAATCACAAGAGATACGCGACACGTTGCTGTCCATACTTGAAAAACCGGAATTCCACCGGGAATCCCTGATTAATACGCTGATGGAAGAAATGCGTTTTAAGGGAGCCCCGCCTGCTTTGATTAGCGGCATTGCAGAGCTTCTCAATCCGGAAGTAGCTCAGAAGGCACGCGACCTTTTAATGATGAAGTGATGACGTGAAAGCCAGCGGCTTATGGCTAAAGCACACCAACCCGCCTATATCGAGAGTTATCGATCCGGCCTGCTTTCCCGGCGGATTCGAACTGCCCGGCGGGTTTTGCGCGCCTGCACACTATGCCCGCGTCAATGCCGGATAGACCGGTTAAAACAGGTGCAAACAGGCACTTGCAATACTCAGGAACTAGCCTGGGTGTCCAGTTTTCAAGCCCATTTCGGTGAAGAAGCCCCGCTGGTCGGCAGTCGTGGTTCCGGAACTATTTTTTTTACCCATTGCAATCTATTGTGCAATTTCTGCCAAAATTTCGATATCAGCCATGGAGGTATCGGCCAGGCCGTCAGCGATCATCAATTGGCCGATATGATGCTGGCCCTCCAACAGGCCGGATGCCACAATATCAACTTTGTCACGCCGTCACATGTGGTGGCCCAGATCTTATCCGCACTGGCATTGGCTTGTGAGCAAGGCCTCCGGATTCCACTCGTATACAATTCCGGCGGCTATGATTGCGTTGAAACGCTGCAACTATTGGATCAGATTATCGATATCTACATGCCGGATTTCAAATTTTGGGATCCGAGCATAGCCACCTTGACTTGCCAGGCGCCGGACTACCCCCAAATCGCCCAAGCAGCCCTGCGGGAAATGCACCGGCAGGTGGGTGATTTGATTGTGGATGAGGATGGGATTGCCCGGCGAGGTTTGCTGGTGCGTCACCTGGTCATGCCGGACGGTTTAGCTGGAACAAAGCCCGTGATGCAGTTTATAGCCAAGGAGATTTCAACCAATACCTATGTCAACATTATGCCCCAGTACCGACCTTGCGGTGATTTGAAATCAACGCCCCAACTTCAGCGGGCCATTACACGGGCCGAATTCGAAAAGGCCCTGGAAGAAGCCAGACAAGCCGGCATTCGGCATCTGGATGAACCGCGATGGGGACTATTTTAGGCTATTAGCGGTTTAGCCCGAACATTTCATGAAATTTCCGGGTTAGGCTGAAGGTATTTAGCAGCTTAGCACTGAACCCTAAGCTTTAAGCTGCCTAAGGCTCATCGCTTACAGCTAACGGCTGTTCTATTGCATCCGATAAATTCGCTGTCGATGTTTGGCGGCTGATTGCAGTACCCCCACTTTTTCATCGATATAGTCATAGACTCTTGGCTGGCGTTTATGTGCCGAGGGCCGCAATATACGACCCAAATATTGTTGAAGCCGTCCGCTAAAACGGATTGGCGTCGCCAGGAATAAGGATGTCAGATGCGGACAGTCAAATCCTTCGCCAATCAGTTGGCCGGTAGCAATGAGTACGGGAACAGCACCTGATTTGACACAGCTGAGGACAGCTTGGCGCTGGTCAACAGAAAGTTCGCCGGTCAGCAAAGCGGCTTTAAGATGATGCTTAAAACGCAATAGCGCTTGGAGTGTCTCGCAATGTCGTTTGCGGTCAGAAAGGACCAGACACATGCCGTCATGATTTTGGGTTTCTTGGAACACATCCTCAGCAATCAGGTGATTGCGGTCATCATCCGTTGTTAATTCCAACAACATCTTGCTGTAATCGCTAATCGGATCGTGATAGGGCATAAAGTCGGTTTTACGCAATACAATTTCCGCTTTGAGAATATGCCCATTTTTGATCAGGTCTTTGGGGTCGATGGAATGATGGATATCTCCGAGATGCCAGAAAATCAGTTTGGAAAGATTATCCCGACGAAAGGGGGTTGCCGAAAGACCCAGCATGAAGCGGGCATCGAATTCGGTAACCGCTTCCGTGAACGTTCGACTGGGCGTGCGATGACATTCATCCACAATTAAGTGGCCTATTTTAGTTGAGACGACATCGGCGCACCGGTATAAAGATTGAACCAGCGCCACCGTAACCAGCCGCCCAATCTGTTTCTTGCCGGCACCAACCAGGCCGATCTGCGAGGCATCGACGTCCAAAAACCGCCGAATCTGTTCGATCCATTGAAAGGCCAGTTCCTTGGTATGCATCACGATTAAAGCCGGTTGACGTCGCTGGGCTAGCATATAAAGCGCCATGACGGTTTTGCCGCTACCCGTGGGCGCATTTAGCGTGCCAAAATCACGATCCAACATTTTTTCAACTGCCTGCTTCTGAAATGGCTTCAGGTGACCCTGAAAGTGAAATTCGGCGGGCGGCAGCTCTCGGCGTCGATCCTCGAGTTGGTAGTCAACATGATGGCGCCGGCACATTAAAATCAGTTGACGCAGGTATCCCCTTGGAATCCAATAGGTATCTTTATAGCGGTGAAAAAATCGGAGGGTTTTGGGAACGTTACGGTTCCAGCGTTTCATGCGCACATTTTCAATCCACTTTGGATTGGCCAATGTCAAATTGTCAATGAGTTCTGCTCTGACACGCTGGGGTATGTCGATAAGTTTTAGATCTTTGGATAGTTCGATCTTCAACGGGAATTCAACCATAGCAGCACCGGCAACAGCAAAATGGCCAGCAGTATGATCACACCCGGCAAAGTCAGATAGGCGCGATAGAGTGGCTGTCTGTCGCGGGCCGTTCGTTGTAGCTCCTTTTGGAACCATCTGCCTACCAATATGGCGGCAATCAGGATGGGAATAATTTTGATTAGAGCTATGAAAGTATCCATAAGTCGAAAGCCAAGCCCCCCATGCTGATATTGCTGACCGGCTTAATAAATATCCGATCCACTATGGTTAAAGGCATAGGCGTTTCCAGCGGAGATAAATATGACCTCAGTGGTGCTGCCCTTTTCAGGATAAATGATGATCGTGTTAAATCCGATATCATTCGCGTTTTCGTTGGGTAAGCTATTCTTCAGTCGCATTTTTGGAATGGATTGATATGTACCTTGAGCCAGATCGTCGGAACTTACGGTTTTTGTGCCTTTAAGAATACGGACCAAGACTTCGTCTGCATTCGATAAGCCTGCAAGCTGCATTGGGCCGGATTGACTCGACTTCCCCTCAGGTGTCGTTTGAATGACAACAATATCATTTCTTTGCATGATTTTTTGTACTTTCTGATTTACATAGGCAAGATTGATCTTGTCACCCGATTTTACAGCTCTTTTCAATCGTCTTTGTGCCGTCTGGTCGTATTGGCGGCAATATTTGCAGTTGTACAAATATCTATAGTAGCTTAGAGCGCTTTTCCCTTTAATTGTCAGGCGCCACATGATGGCATCGATGCGGTTGAGGCTGTCTTTCGCAAACATGCTTTGGGGATAATCTTTCAGGTACCGTTCATAGGCTTCTATTGTGTCGACTGCCTTGGCCTTTTCATAATTATCGGTATATAATTTTAGAATGCGCTGATTGGCATAATTTTTAAAGAGATCGCTATCCGAACCATCGATAAAACGCTGGAAGGCGACAACCGTGTTTTCAGATTCGGCCATCTCGAAGTTCTTTTTCTCGATGCGAGTCCTGGCGGATTTTGTAAAATCGCTATCGGGATGCTTGTTTAAAAAATCTTGATAGGCGGAAATGGAATCCACCTGGCGGGCCTTCTCATAATCTTTTTGGGCCGTGGAACAAGCATATGTAAATACAAATATACACATAAGAATCAGTGAAATAGACTTGTTTTTCTTCATCATCAATCTCCCCTGGCCATCAGGAAAACCTGATGGGAAAATTCGGCTTTTGATTTTTTATAGATAAAGAAATCAACTAAAAAATTTCAAAATCTAAAATAAATAAATGCGTTATAGGTTGCGCCAACTAGAGGCATCATACATATCAAAAGCAGAAGTAGTAAAAAAGAAAATTTTATAAAATTCATTGATACATAGACACCGCTGGCTATGGTTTTGTTTTTATCTAAAACAAGCTCTTGGATAGGATGAAACACGGGGTATGAAAAAAGGACAGCGAATATCAATGCTAGGGTAACATCATGCCCATACCATACGAGCCATACTTTATTCATTTCCAAGCCTCCCTTATAGACACCGAACATAGACTTTAGATAATAAAGCGCATGAGCAAATGAATCAGAACGGAATAATACCCAACCAAAAACAACCACAGCGAGTACATAAATATGACGAACTATTCTGGGTGTTTTTTTAATTACTGCTGGAAACCTTCTTTCCAAAATTAAAAACAAACCATAATAGGCGCCCCATACCATAAATGTCCAACTCGCTCCATGCCAAAATCCACATAATAAAAAAACAATTAACAGGTTGCCATAGGTCCTGGAATTGCTTTTACGATTTCCCCCAAGGGGAATGTAGAGATAGTCCTTAAACCAGCTCGAGAGTGTCATATGCCATCGTTGCCAGAAGTTTTGAATACTATCGGCAATATATGGATAATTAAAATTCTCAGGAAAACTAAATCCAAGCATCAATCCCATACCGATGGCCATGTCGGAATAGCCGCTAAAATCATAATAGATTTGAAAGGTATAGCATATTATCCCAACCCAGGCGCCATAAGCGGTGAGCTCACCATTGGGTACTGAAAATGCAGCGTCTGCAACCTTCCCCAGCGTGTCAGCAATGAGTATTTTCTTGGCAAGCCCCATTATAAAGCGTGAGGATCCGTCTATAAATCGATCGAAATTAAGTGCCCGCTTCTTTAATTCTTTTACAATTTGAGCATATCGAACGATTGGACCCGCTACCAGCTGTGGAAACATGTGCAAATAACAGGCAAAATCAATATACTTCTGGGATGCCGAAACTTTTTTTCTATAGACATCAATTAAGTAACTCATTGCCTGAAACGTATAAAAACTAATTCCCAAAGGCAAAGCGATACTAAAGGTTTTCTTCAGTTTTAAAGATTGGGGTAAGAACTTATTCAAAACGCTTATTATTTCTGGTGAAATAAACAGCATAGCATATTTAAAATATGCCAATAGTCCCAAATTTATAACAAGGCCGATCGTTAAAAAAACTTTAGCATTTTTTCGTTGGTTTTGTATAAGTAGGGCAGTGTGGAAATTTGCATAGCTACACAATAACAGTAAAATGAAAAATTGCGGTTCACCCCAAGCATAAAAAAAAATACTGCTAAACAATAAAAACAAATTCAGGAATGATGAAAAAGACTCTTTATTTTGCTTATTCTGACTGTGCAAATATAGCAAGCTATGGCATAATAACACCACCGGTAGAAAAAAAAGTACAAATATGACAGAACTGAAAACCATTAAAGTTTTTCCTCAAATATTTCCTTATTATTTGGTATGGGGAAAATGGTGTATGTCGCTTTTTTAGTGCCCGGATCAAATCGTAATCTGATTTTTTTATTGGGTTGGGTGAACACCTGAAAATGTAGATAGTTAAGGCCACTTTTAATTTTTTTTGAAACCATGCGCTTGCCACTAAACCTGTCGTCCACCTGCGCATAAAATAGCATAGCAATTGTATCCACGGGCGAGTGCACTTTTGCCATCACCGCAACACGACCATCTTTATTTGTATTGTGCGTTGGAAGATAAACAATGGGATCATTATTTATAGCAACAACCTGTAATTTATTGCCGGATATTTTTAGATTACAATTCAAATGTTTGGAAGTTCGATTAATGAGATTTGAGTCAATGATCAACTGTGAATCACCTAATAGCATTTCCCCGGCAATTAAAAGACGCGGAAACGCAGTCCTGGCTATATTATACCCTGCTCTTTCAGCACTGGCTTCAATAACGA
>Ga0180435_10002575_pt1 | contig 18437 bp, 21 predicted proteins | sample SS_ome_3_FD_132467 | JGI IMG/M metagenome (GOLD analysis project Ga0180435, IMG submission 132467) | Hypersaline lake sediment archaeal communities from the Salton Sea, California, USA - SS_3_S_1 metaG | ecosystem: Environmental > Aquatic > Non-marine Saline and Alkaline > Hypersaline >...
ATTGGTCGCGGAAAGATTGCGGTACGAATTGAAAGCCGCAATGTTCTGGTTGATACGCACAGTAAGTACCTCCTTGTAGGACGGTGCGTTCGCTCCACGTCAACATCCATGTCAACGCTTCCACATGATTCGTCGGCCGCCTCGTCCCGGGTATAAGCGATTCGTAGGAACAATCGACTCCACCGACCGGTTGCACAGTCCATGAGCGATTCTCCCTCAGCAATTGGGGCCGGAGTGAGCATGCTCAAGGCGTTGCGGGTCCGCCGACCGGATCCGCACGGCTCAGGATCGGTGGATCACATCGGCCTCGCCGGCGCGCTCGACACGCTTGCATCCGCCGGCATCGGTGGTTTGGCGACAAGCCTCGATGAGGTCACGGCCTATCGAGACAAGATGCAGCTGATCGATCCTGATGCTCTTGACGCAGATGAATCGCTCGCATATTGGCTGAATCTGTACAACGCCGGGGCCCTCCATCTGGCAGCAACAGCTGCCGACTCAGGCGAGACCACCGTCCTCCGGGTGCCGAGACCATTCGATCGGCCCTGGGCTGAGGTGGCCGGCGAGTCGTTGTCCCTTCATGACATCGAGCACGGGAAGATCCGCCGCTTTCGTGATCCCCGGATCCACGCCGCTCTCGTCTGCGGTTCGGCGTCATGTCCGACGTTGCGCCGCGAGCCTTATCGAGGTGCGGGCCTCGAGACTCAACTCGAGGCGCAGATGCTCGACTTCTTGCACGCCGGCGCCGCAACCACGGACGGCGAGCGGCTGCTGCTGTCCCGGATCTTCCTCTGGTACGGATCCGATTTCGTCCGCCCTCATCGCATGCCTTCTTACCTGCCGGTCGCGCCAGGCGCCGTTGGTCGCTCGCTGCGCCGCTGGCTCGATCCGGAGTTGGCCGGGCTACCCGTCGCGTTTCAGCCATACGATTGGGGTCTGGCCTGCGCAATCGGCTGAGCAGGATCCCGGTTCAGCGAGCCTGGTAGGAGCCCAGCACCAGGAGATGGGCCAGTGTCGCCGGCTGGGGCTCGATAACTTGCTCGAGACCCGCCGCTCCCGGCGGATGAACCAGGTCAACGAAGAAACGGTAGCTCCATCGCTCATCGCTCGGGCGTGACTCGATCCTGGTGAGATTGGCTCCGCGTAGGCCCAGCTCGGTGAGAGCAAGGGCAAGGGCACCCGGGCGGTGGGCGGTCGTGAACATGATCGTTGTCTTGTCGTCGTCCGGGTCCACCTCGGTCGGGCCCTTGGCCAGCACGAAGAACCGGGTGGTGTTGTGATCGCGGTCCATAACGTTCTGCCGAAGAACCTCCAGGCCGTGCGGTGGTCCCGCCTCCGGAGGCCCGAGCGCCGCCACCGTCGGGTCACCGTCGCCGGCCACCTCACGGACCGCGCCGGCCGTATCGTGACGGGGAACTGGGCGGATGCCGAGCTCAGTCAGCGTGCGCTCGGCCTGGGCCAGTGCTTCTGGATGGGACTTGACGTTGCGCACGTCGCTGAGTCTGGCACCGGGGACACCGAGCAAAGCGTGCCTTATCTCGACCAGGTGCTCGCGCCGGATCGATACCGGACCCCGGCCCTCTGCGCCGGCTAGGCGGTCGAGCACGGGAAGAACGCTCCCCGTCGTCGAGTTCTCCACGGGCATGACCAGCCGATCCACTTCACCGTCGTCGAGGGCATCGAACGACGCAACGAAGCTGGGGTATCCGATCTCAATAGCGTCGGGGAAGATCTCGCCGACCGCTCGGTAGCTGTAGGAGTGTGCTTCTCCCTGGTATCCAATGCGCATCAGGCGAGGTTACCCCGGCCGCGCCGGGAGGGCATCGTTGCCGGCTGTGTTGATGTCCGCCATGTACTGCGCCAATTCCTCCGACGCATGCTCATCAATCCAATTGCCGGACGGTTTCGATTTGCCGCGCTCGACCTCCTATCTGCAGCGGTCGGCAGCCAGGGCACTAACGTCACCAACCGATGGGACCTGTTGGCATGTTTGACTCTGGCGTCGGCGGACTGTCGGTGCTTCGCGCGATCAGGGAAATCGCTCCTTACCACCCGGTCGTCTATCTGGCGGATCAGGGATGGGCGCCTTACGGGGAACGAAGCCTCGCCGAAGTGCGAGATCGCGCGGTCGCCATCGCCGATTTTCTGGTGGCGCAGGGCTGCCCGCTTGTCGTAGTTGCCTGTAATAGCGCCTCGGCCGCAGCTCTCCACCACCTCCGCGACGCTTTTCCCGATGTGCGCTTTGTAGGTATGGAGCCCGCGGTGAAGCCCGCCGCCAACCAGACCCGAAGCGGAGTAATCGGTGTGCTTGCTACCGCGGCAACCTTCCAGGGAGAGCTCTACGCGTCGGTGCTCGACCGCCATGCCAATGGTGCCGCCGTCGTCGAGCAAGCATGTCCCGGGCTGGCTGATGCCATCGAAAGGCTGGGAGTTGATCACACTGATACGCTGCGGCTCGTTGCCCGTTATGTCACGCCCCTTCGTGAAGCCGATGTCGACACGATCGTGCTCGGTTGCACCCACTACCCGCTGGTGCTCGATGCAATCAAGCGGGTCGCCGGTCCTGGGATCGACGTCATCGACCCGGCGCCGGCAGTGGCTCGGCAGACCCTAAGACTGCTGAGGGATCCGGCCCCGTCCGGAGAGACTCGCTTCTTCACCACGGGCGACCCGGCCGGTTTCGCCGATCAGATTCGTGCCCTCCTCGGTCTCCGCATCGTTGCCGAGCCGGCCCAGATCGAGTTTCGGGAGCCGCGACCGCCCGTCCGTGCCGTCGTCGGCGACCTGACCCAGCAGGATGTTGACGCAATCGTGAACGCCGCCAACACTCATCTCCAGCATGGAGGCGGGGTAGCAGCTGCCATCGCCTGCGCCGGCGGACCAATCATCCAGGAAGAGTCGAACGCATGGGTATCCGGCAACGGGCCGCTGACGACCGGGATGGCTGCTGTCACCACGGCCGGCGCAATGCCGGCCCGGCACGTAGTTCACGTCGCGGGACCGATCTATCGCGACGGCCAGGACAACGAAGGCATGCTGCGGGCCGCAGTGCGGGGTGCCCTCGATGCGGCGCACGCCCAGGGGGCGCGCTCGATTGCATTCCCGGCAATCTCGGCGGGGATATACGGCTACCCCCCACCGGCGGCTACCGCGGTTCTGGCAGACGAGGCCGTCCGCTGGCTCCGGGAGCATCCGAGCGCGTTCGCCGACGTGCGGCTCGTAGCCCGGGAGCGGGCGATTGCGGACCTGTTTGAGCGGGGCATTGCTGCTGCCCTGAGCTGATCAAAGCCGCTCAGGAATCGCCAAAGAGCCGTGCGGTCGTAGCCACGAGATCGGGATCGAGCCGGCTGCCGGCATCCGCACGCAGTCGTGTGATGATCTCATCCGGTGCCGGTGGTGGCTCGCCGCTACTCGGGTGCATCGCAGCTTCGGCGGCTTTGGCAACGGCGATGATGCGTGCCGACAGCGGGATGTCGTCTTCGACCAGGGCAGCCGGTCCGGCACCGTCCCATCGCTCGGTGTGGTAACGAACTGCGTCGGCAATCTCCGGTCCTGCTGAGGCGAGCAGGTAGCGGGCGCCGCGTTCGGGGTAGGTCTCGTCATCACGTTGCCCCTCCGCCCCGAGCGGCACGCGGCCAACATCGTGGAGCAGCGCGGCCAGCCGCAGAGTGTTCAGATCTCGCCCGTGGTAACCAATTTCCCTGGCGATGTCGGCAGCCATCTCGGCAACTCGGGCACTGTGGCCGGGGGCATTGGCTACCTGCTGATCGACAAACGAAACGAGCATCTGCGCCACGTTGTACTCGGTAGCGGAGGCAAGCAGGACGGTGACGTCGTCGGAGGTGACAAAGGCACTCTCGCCCGACTGTGCAGCCGCCAAGACGGCCTGCTCGGCCTGCTCCCGAAGGGCGGCGACCTCGGTCTCCGCCGATCCGATGACGCCGCCGACGGCAAGGCGTAGCTTGACTCCACCCGGGCGGAACGCCTCGGTGATCTCGATCAGCTCGCTTGCCAGCTTGTGCGGATTGACCAGCAGAGACGAACCATCTACGACGGCAAATACTGAGTCGCTCAACGTGAACACATCGCATGAGTAGCGCCGAGCCGCATCGCTGTAGAAACTGGCCAGACGCCTTCGCAAGAGGTCTACTGCGCGAACGTCAGTCCGCTGACGCGCTGCGTCGAGATTGGTGATTCGCAGCATCATCAGATTCGGAGATGCGCCGTCGGCGAGCAACTCGCTGACGTGGGTCTCGAAGGAGTTCTCCTCAGGCAGGCTCGTGATCGGGTCGAGTCGGCCACCGCTACGCCCGCTTCGCCCTTCGCCCTGCTGCTCGAGGTAGCCCTCGACTAGCAGCTGGGTGTGGCTGTCGGGATCAATGAACGAATCAAGCGCACATTCGTTGCCTTCGGCGACCACACCCGCACAACCCCGTTGCATCAGCGCGACGGCGGTCTCTTCGCCACCCGGGTGGCAGATCACGACAATGGGGGTGTGTTCCGGATCGACATCGGCCGGCATGCGCACCGTCTGTCCGCGCGGGGAGCGGGTCGACAGGGCAATGATCGTCGCGCCGAGAGCCTGGGTCGGGTCATCGGTTACTTGGAACGCTCCGTGATCCCGGATTCGCTGCAGCGTAGGCTCGTTGAGCCCGATGGCTACGAGCAAACCTCCGGCCCGTCCGGTTGCGGGTGCTGCCGCGGCCGCGTCCTGCTGGGCGTCGGCCTGATCGGGTGTGGCGTCGGTCATGGTGGTCATGGCTGGATCCCTGTCGTCACCGCGGCAGTCGAGCCAACCGATTCAATTCGATTGACGTACTCGGCGCGGTTGGGAATCCGGGTCATGGACCATCAGTCTCCGGGGGCTTCGGTGATCAGATCTGTCACGCGGAAGCCCAATGTGCCGTCGACGACCACGACTTCGCCGCTGGCAACGGCGGTTCCGTTGGCCAGCATGATGACCTTGTCGCCGACAGCCTGCGTCAGAGTGACGACACTGCCTTCGCCCATGTGAAGAAGCTCGCCGATGGTCATGGCCACGTTGCCCAATTCGACTGCGATATCGAGTTCGACGGCATCGATGACGCCGCCGCCGGGCAACGGCGGGGGCGCAACAGGGCTTGGTGCTGGCGGAGCTACGGAGGCGGGTGCCGGCTCGGACGCAGTCGGCTCGGCTACGGTGGCCACTTCCCAGCTTTCCCGGATCGCGGCGGCGACCGGTGCCTCGATGAGCCAGCACACCTCGGCATCGTCGGCTTCGGCGATGCTGCCAATGTAAGTGACTGCAACAGTGCCGGAGTTGGGATTGGGATCGCGCTGCAGACTGGCCGCGAGCTGCCCGGCCGAGACGGGCTCGCCAAGTCCATCGCTCAACGCAGCGGCGACGCCGGTGGCGAAGTGGGTCATCACCTTCGCCAGAGTGGCGAGTGCCTCCTCGTCGAGGGGGGCATCGTCGTTGTGGTCGGGCTTGACTGCGGTCACAATGGCGCCAGCGACGGCGCCATCGAAGATTGCGCGGGTCATTCCGGAAACGGCTCCCGCCAGCGGGATCTCGACCGACACATCCCCTGCGCCCGGTGATGGGATTGCGTCGACCGCAATGGCCGCGGGCTGCAACGCAATCGGCACGCCGATCGCGTCACTGAGACTCGAAGTGGCCGCGGTGATGGCGGCGGCAGCCGCTGCGGCGAGGCCGGTTGTGTCTTGGCGGTTCAGTTCAGTGGTCATCTCGCATCCATTTGGTGATTCGGAGGGCGACGTGCCCGCCGTGTTGGCCGACTTCGCCGGTGAACAACTCAATGTCGCCGATCGAGACCGTGGCGGGCTCGTCGACGGGGTTGCCGAGGACGACAACGTCCCCGGGCTGGAGATTGGATAGCTCGCCTAGGGTCAGCGACGCGCCGTTGAGGCGAGCGCTCAGCTGAACGGGGGCTTCGGAAATGGAGGCGGCCATGGCTGCGGCGTCGGCCGGCGTTCTGGGCTCGGCCGGGTCGTTGGCGTCTTCGCTTCCCAGAATGGCGTCGAGCAGGCGGCGGGGGTAGCAAACGCTGAGGATTCCCTCGCTGGCATGGGCCGCGTCCAGCTTCACTCGGAAGGACTGGACTAGTACCGACTCCGACGAGACAGAGACATGTCCGATCGCAGGCCGCGACTGGATGTCGGCAACCTTGGGCTCGAATGTCACGTGGGTGGCAAACGCCGACCGGACGGACCAGCCGATATGGTCGATGATCTCGCCGAGCAGAATCGCCTCCAGGTCGGTGAACGCCCGGAACCCGGCGGGTTGCCCCGAGCCGCCGAGCAGAATGTCGAGCATGGCGAAACCAAGATGGTTGGCGATGTCGGTCACGGCCAGGTGCGCGCCGGGATCGAGTTCGAGGATCCCAATCATCGTTGGGCTGGGCAATGCGTTCACGTAGGACTCAAAGCGCGCCTGGTCGGTGCCGAGCGGCTCGACGATCACCGGAACCTGAAGAAGCCCGGTGAGTCGCTGCGCCAGCTCTGTGGCAAAGGACTTGTGTAGAGATGAGACCTCGGCGACGGTGGGAGCATCGAACCCTTTGCCGACTTGATAGTCGTAGGGCTCGGCCTTGCGGCCTGCCGCCAGCGCATCGATCTGGCTCTGGTGGAGAGTTCTTGGGGGCACGTCTGCCTTCATGACTTCGGCTACATGCTCAAAGTCGGCCACTGCCGGGGCCGCTAAAGCACACGAAACGAATGGGCTCTCCCAAGGTCGGGTTAGTCCGCGTGCGATCGAGCGTAAGTAGTCACTTCGCTACTTAAGTAGGCCTGCTCCGAGCCGACGGGAGGGATCACAACTCACACGAGATGGATCTCGCGAAGCATTCAGGGAAGAGCGCACCTGCGTTCTTCCCTTTCGCGTTCTAGCAAGGAAAGGCGACATGGTTCCGATCTCCGACCAGACGATGGCCGCAATCGAATATGCCATGAGTGCGCTCAACACCCGAGCCGAGACAATCGCCAACAACGTTGCCAACTCGGAGGTTCCCGGCTTCCGGGCCTCACGGGTCTCCTTCGAGGATCAACTGCTGCGGGCGCTCAACGGTGATCGGATGGAGCGTGTCGCCGGACCGGAAATCGCCGGCACCGGTGACCCAGTGGATGCCATCGGCAACAACGTCAACATCGAGAACGAGGTTGTCGAGATGATGGAGACCAATCTACTCCAGCAAGCCATGGTGGAAGCTTTCAATTTCAAGGCCGGGCTGATGCGCTCGGCGATCGGCAGGACTTCCTAATGGGTGCCTTCGACGCTCTCGACATCGCCCAGACCGGTGCCGATGTCTCCCAGCTCTGGCTGGAGGCCATTGCGCACAACATCGCCAACGTCAACACGATTCGCTCGGCCGATGAGGAGCCCTTCCGGGCGAAGCTCGTGCACGCCGAGGAGGCGATCAACGGGGCAGGAGTCGGTGAGGGAACTCGCGCCATCCAGATTCTCGAGTCGCAGGGCGAGCCGATGTGGGTCTTCGACCCCGAGCACCCCCTTGCCACCGAGGAAGGTTATGTGGTGCGACCGGTCGTGGACCTGGCCAAGGAGATGGCCGACATGATCGCCGCCCAGCGCAGCTACCAGATGAATCTTCAGGTCATCAAGACCAACGAGGAAACGTATCAAGCCGCTCTCAGGATTGGACGCTAATGACTATCCCAATCACAGGTGTCACCGGCTCAGCCGCCGTCAATGCCACCCAAACGGCGACCGCCGCCAAGCCGGCCGAGGGGTTCTCCGACAGCATCACATCGGCACTGGAAGCGGTGTCGGATGCCGAGTTTGCGGCGGATGCAATCGCAGAGAAGATCGCTACCGGTGGCGATGCTTCGGTCCAGGAGCTGATGACCTCGATGACCAAGGCCCAGCTCAGCGTCGATCTTCTCGTCCAGGTTCGGAACAAGGCCGTTGAGGCCTACCAGGAAATCATGAGGATGCAGATCTGACATGGAACGACGTAACCGCATCGGAGACATGCTGGTCTCGCTGCCGCTTGCCCACCAGGTAGTGATCGGTATCGCAGCCGTTGTGTTGGCGATGGCAGCTTTCCTGTTTTTCCAATGGGTGAGCACACCCTCCTACACCGTGCTTTACTCGAATCTCGACGACGGCACTCTTGCCACAGTCGTCGACGAGCTCGATCGCCAGGGAGTCCCTTACGAAATCGAGGCAGGCGGTTCTCGAGTCCTGGTGCCCAAGTCCGATGTCTACGCAGTGCGGGCCTCCTTGGCCACCGCCGGCGTCCAGAACGGCTCCAGGCCGCAGGGCTACTCGATTCTCGACGACCAGGGCCTGAACGTCTCCGACTTCCGGCAGCGGGTCGATTACCAACGAGCTCTCGAAGGCGAGATGGAGCTGACGCTGCTGGCAATGAACGACATCACCGGCGCCACTGTCCACCTGGTGATTCCTGAGGAGTCGCTGTTCGCCGAGGATGAGGAATCGGTCACGGCCTCCGTCCTTCTCGAGACATCCGCTCCGCTCAACGAGCTAGAGGTCGAGACCGTTACCTTCCTCGTTGCTTCCGGAGTTGAAGGCCTCGAGTCCACCAACGTCACAGTCGCCAATGTCGACGGTACGGTGCTGCACGCCGCCGGAGACATCGCGGCCGAGACCGCAGTCAGCAACCGCAACCTGCGCATGACGCGAGACTTTGAGGCGGCACTTGCAGCCGACGTCCGCAATCTCCTGACTTCGGTCATGGGCGAGGAGTCGGCGTCTGTCGTCGTGCGGGCCCAGCTCGATTTCGATGAGCAGTCCGTCGAAACCCAGACCTTCGATGAGGAGAGCGCAGTTGCTCTGCGCGAATCGACCATCGACGAAACCTACGTAGGTGCCGGTACTCCGCCCGGCGGGACGCTCGGCGTCGAGGGCGAGACGGTCGTCACCGACACCACCGGCGAGTACACCTACGACCGCAGCGAAGTCATTCGTGAATACGGCGTCGACAGCATCATCTCGAAGGAGATCACCGCTCCCGGCAAAGTCGAGCAGCTCTCCGTTGCGGTGGTGATGGACGATGGCTCGCTGACTGGAGTCACCGTTCCCAGCTCCGCCGAGGTCGAGTCGCTCGTTGCAGCCGCCGTTGGTCTCGACGCCACCCGCGGTGACACGATCTCGGTGTCGGCCATTGCCTACCCGGTTCCGGAGATCATTGAAGAGGAGCCTGCCGCGGAGGCCGCTGCGATGGATCCGATGGCGATGATCCCGCAAGCTGTCGGTGGCCTCGCCCTGCTGTTGGTCGTTGTCTCGCTCCTGCTCATGGCCCGGGGAGGGTCGAAGAAGAGCAAGGCAGCGTCGCTCGAGGTAGTGCAGCCGGCTCTGGCCGGAGGAGCGACTGCAGCCGTTGGCGAAGCCGAAGACGGTGCCAGCATCCATCCTGAGGTAATGAACCTGGTCCAGCGGCAACCCGAGGAAATCGCGGTGCTGCTCCGCAGTTGGCTGGCGGATAGGCGATGAGCAGCTCACTGCGCCCGGAGGAGGAAGCAGCCGCCCTCGTGGTAGCCGTCGGGTCGAGTGCCGCCTCGGGAATGCTCGACCATCTCTCCGAAGTCGAAGTCGAGCAGTTGGCGTCCGAGGTTGCCAAGATCGGCAGACTCCGACCGGAGACGATCGATGTTGTGTTTCGTGAGGTCTATGAGGCTGCGCAGTCCCACGAGGTGTACGCCGCCGGCGGCGTTGACTATGCCCGCGACATGCTCACCCAGTGGAACAGCCAGACAGGCCCGGAGCTGATCGAGCGGATGATCAACGACCTCGATGCCGTGCCGTTCGGCTTTGTGCGACAGGTTCCTGCCCCGAAGCTCGGCGACGTCCTTGCCGGAGAACACCCCCAGACAGTTGCGGTTGTGCTCGCCCACCAACCTGCCGCCTATGCGGCCAACGTGCTCAAAGCATTCGACGAGGACTTCCAGGCCCAGGTGGCGTTCCGTGTCGGCAAGATGGGCAAGATCTCGAGCGAGGTCATCAGATCGATCGAGGGTGTGCTGCGTAGTCGCCTCGGTCCGATTACCCACGATGACGACGGAGTCGCTCGTGGCGGGGTCAAGGAACTGGCCAACGTCCTCAACAACTCGGATCGGAACACGGAACAGGCCGTGATGGAGCGGCTTCGCGATATCGATCAACAACTGGCCGACGAGGTGCGGGCACTGATGTTCGTCTTCGACGACCTGGTGACGCTCGACGATCGCTCCATCCAACGGATCCTTCAGGACGTCCAAACCCAGGAGCTGGCACTGGCGATGAAGGGTGCCAACGAGGAGGTATCGGACTGCATCCTGCGCAACATGTCGTCGCGGGCTAAGGAGACTCTCCTCGAGGAAATCGATCTCCTCGGTCCGGTGCGCCGTTCCGACGTCGAAGCGGCTCGAACCAAGGTCATTGCAGCAGTGCGGCTCCTCGAGGAGGCCGGCGAGATCGTCATCTCCCGCGGAGAGGAGAACGAGCTAATTGAATAGAGTCATCCGCAGCGCCGCAGTAGCCGCCGCACCGCCCGCATTTGGGAATGGCAACGGTGGGCTTCGCTTCGTCGACGACGCCACCGCTCAATTGATCGAGGAAGCTCGTGCTGAGGCGTTCGCCGCCGGGCGAGGTGAAGGTGTTGCCGCGGGCCGCGCCGAGATGGAAGGCGCGATCGCTCGGGTAGAGGCGGCATTGCATGCTGCAGTCCAGGATCTCAATGATTACCGGGCGCGGGCCGTCGCAGAGACCCTCGACGCCGCTCTCGAGGTTGCTGAGTTCGTTGTTGGAATGCTTCCTCCCGACGAAGGCGCCGCCCTTGCCCGTCGTATCGAGGATGCCGTAGCCGGACTCGATGACGAAGACATGGTTGTAGCCATCCACCCCCAGGATTGGGACTCGGTGCGGGAGTCGGTGCGGCTCCCCAACGGGATGACAATGGAACGCGATCCCTCCCTCCGCCCCGGCGAGGCTCGGATCAGCGGCCGCTGGGCCACTGCGGAGTTGACCCGGGAAGCCGCTCTGCAGGTAGCGCGCGAGGTGCTGGCGTGAGCACGCCGCTACGGTCCCGCCTCGACGAGTTGCCCCACGAGTCGCCCTGGCGTGTCTCAGGGCGGGTGGCTCGCGTTACGACCCATGAGCTCGAAGTTCGCGGGCTTCGCCTCAAGATCGGTGACTCGCTCGCGATCCATGCCGACGATGGCCCGCGGCAGACAGAAGTAATCGCCCTCACCCCGGAAGGCGCCCGGGTTCTGCCCTATGGCGACGTCTCCGGTATCGGCAAGGGCGATGTCGTGACTGCGGATCGCGATGGACTATCGATGCCGATGTCGAGCGACCTGGTTGGCCGGGTCATAGACGGTCTCGGCCGTCCGCTGGACGGCGGACCGCCGCTCCACGGAGAACCTATCGACGTCGGTGCCGAGGCGCCCTCGCCGCTGGACCGGCTCCGGATCAACGAGCCGCTTCCCACCGGAATTCGCCTGCTCGACACTTTCTGCACCACCGGAAAAGGGCAGCGCATCGGCATCTTCGGCGGCTCTGGTGTCGGCAAGTCCACGCTGCTCGGGATGATGGCCCGAGGTACCGGTGCCGACGTAGCCGTGCTGGCCCTCATCGGGGAGCGGGGTAGAGAAGTCCGCGAATTCATCGAGGACGAGCTCGGCCCCGAAGGTATGGCCCGATCAATTGTTGTGGTTGCGACTAGCGATCAGCCGGCGCTGATGCGGTTGCGGGCATCGCTGCTCGCCACTCGCATTGCCGAGTGGTTTGCCGACAGGGGAAAGGACGTCCTGTTGCTGATGGATTCGCTTACCCGTCTCGCCATGGCCCAGCGGGAGATCGGGCTTGCCGCCGGTGAGCCCCCGACCGCCCGTGGCTACACCCCGTCGGTGTTCTCGTTGCTGGCGCGCATGTTGGAACGGGCCGGCCCACGTTCCCGGGGGACGATCACCGGCTACTACAACGTTCTCGTCGAAGGGGACGACATGAACGACCCGATCGCCGATACCGCCCGTTCGATTCTCGACGGCCACGTGGTCCTTGATCGGCGCATTGCGATCTCGGGTCGCTACCCGGCCATTGACCCGCTGGCTTCCCTCTCCCGTTTGGCGCCGCGACTTGTTCCTCCCGAGCGGCGTGAAGCGGTCATCGCCGCCCAGGATGCGCTGGCCGCAGCCGAGGAGGTTCGGGAACTGGTTGAGGTCGGCGCCTATGTGCCCGGCACCAATCCGGCGGCCGATCGCGGCCTGGCCGCCAAGCCAAGCCTGGTCGAGTTCCTCCGGCAGCCCTCGCACGAAACTGTCGGATTCGACGAAGCCTGGGCTCAGCTCGATGCCCTCCGTCCCCAGATCGGTCTGTCATGAAGAAGCGCGGCAATCCCTTCAACGTGCTGACCCGGCTCCGAGCTATCGAGGAGAAGCAGGCGCGGGCTTCGTTGGCCAATACCCGACAAGCCCACGAACAGGCTCGGCAGAAGCTCGAGGAGCTGAAGGGGCGACATCGTGAGGACATCGACGCCGGGGAAATCATCGGCGCGATGAACCTTCGGTCCCTTCAGCTGCGCGGCATGGGATCGTATGAGATGGTCACCGCAGCCGCCGAGGCGGTCCGGCAGTCGGAGCGTGCCATGCAAGCGAAGACCGACGCCTGGCGGCGTGCTGCATCTGATCTCGATGCGGCCGAGCGGCTAGATGACAAGCGCAAGCAGGAGATGGCCAAAGAAGCGACTCGTTCCGCGGACAAAGCCCTCGACGACTTGATGGGCATGCTGCATGCCCGCATCGGGGATGGACTGGTATGAGCATTTCCTCCCTGGCTGCTGTTGGGTCCCGAATCGGCCAGATCCAAGGTGAGATCCGCCGCAACGTGCCCGCGACTCGCACCTTTGCCGACACGCTGGCGTCTGCACAGCAATCTGCCGAATCGGTCGCACCGGTGCTCGCCTTTGCCCGGACGATGGAGACTCCCACCTCCGTGCCCGTTGGGATCCTCGGTAGCCCGATAGTGATCAACCCCGGAACACGTCCCCTCGCCAACGACGGCACCTGGTTCGGCCGGTTGCCAACCACGGGCCAGGGGTGGGCAGCCGAGATCGAGCGGGCGGCAACCAACGCCGGGCTCGATCCCCGCCTGCTGGCTGCGATGGTGTGGCAAGAGTCGGGGTTCCGTCCCGATGCCGTGTCACCGTCCGGAGCCATCGGGCTGGCCCAACTCATGCCGGGGACGGCGGATGGTCTTGCGGTCGACCCCTGGGATCCGGTGCAGAACCTCGACGGTGGTGCCCGTTACCTCGCATGGACAATCAGAGAATTTGGCTCAGTCGAACTGGGCCTGGCCGCGTATAACGCCGGCCCGGGTCGGGTTCGGGAAGCCGGGACAATCCCCAACATCGCAGAGACTCAGGCCTACGTGCCCCGGGTTCTCGACTACTACAGACAGCTCGGAGGCGTGGTGTGATGATCGAACCACAGAACACGATGATGCCGTTGGCGGCCGATTCAGCTCCGGTCGACCTGCCCCAAGGCGAAGAAGGTTTTGGCGCGATGCTCGCACAGACCCTCGGTATGGTCCCGCGACTCGACCCCAACGCCGTCCAGCAGATCGCCGGCCAGTCGGGTGAGGGGGATCAGGATCCCGCCGACCTGGCAAGTGACAGCAACCCGGAGCCGACCGACAAGAGACAGCGGGCCTATCTCGGCGGCTACCCGACCATCCCGACCACGGGTGAGGTCGCAGCCGTTGCGACGCCGACCGGGGAGCGGCCTCCGATCATCGACGGCCGGTCTGTCGACCCCGGCAACGTCACGGGTCAGCCACTAGGGCCGGCGGCGCCTCCCAAGGCCGCCGTAATCCGGGAACCGGAAACGATCCCGCAACCGCCGGCTCCCACTCAGGTGTCGATCGAAGACGGCGTCGGTGAACCCTCACCTACTGCCGACGCGCCGCGCGTCATCGGCGACAGCCTGCCCGAGCAACCGCAGCCTGTGGCTCCGCGCGGGGACGGGGTACCACGTGGATCCGAATCAACGCCGATCTCTGCCACGCCTCCGGAGGTAAATCCATCGGGCGACTTCGATCCGGTCGATCCGATGGTGCAGCCCCGTCCTGAGCCGCCACCGTCGGCCGCCGTTACGCCACCGGCGCACTCCGATCCCGTAGCCGCTCCCGCGCGGACCGTACCTGCCGTCCCGGTGACAGCCGATCCCGCGCAACCCATTGCCGTTGACCGGCCCCCGACCGCGGCAAAGCCGTTTCGGGGCATTCCGGTCAGGCCTGACCCGGCCGCGGATCTCCCTGTTGAAGCTGCGCCAACCGTTGTCACACCGACTGTCTCCCTCCGGGACGCTGCCTCTGCTGCAACTACTCACGTCCGGATGAGCGACGGCCCGGTTCAGGTTGCTGCCGATCGCGCAGTCCCGCTTCGTGAGCCAACGGCGACTGTAGAAGGAACGCGACCGATCCCGCAGAGCATGCCGAACCATGTGATTGCTGCCGAAGGGGCACCGCAGCCAACCGCTCCCTCAACCCCCGTCACCGCACCGGCCGCACCCATTCAGCACTCGGCCCTCGCTGAGCGTGTGATGCAGGCCGTCGAGTTGCAGGCCAATCAGCCGCCGCCACGCACGATGGTGGTCGATATTCCCGAGATCGAGGGATTGCGCCTCGTAGTCTCCGTCCGCAGCGGTGCCGAGGTACACGTCGTACCCGCTTCCGCTTCCACGGCAACCGACGGTGTGCAGCCGTTTCTCGAGGAATTGCAGGGAGTCCTGGAGAACCGTGGCTTCGTGATGACCGGCGACGATCGTCGTCGTAATGGTCGGCGGCAAGACCAGGACGAAACTACTCCCTCCCGCCCCGCCCGTCCCACCTTCCGCCGCGCCGAGCGGACGGACAACGACCTGAGGATCTAGCACCATGATCGAATCAGTAGGCAGCGCACCGATAGCAGCGACGAGTACGGAATCTGCGCTCGGGCAGCTCGACAGCGACGCTTTTCTAAAGCTGCTCGTCGCCCAGATGAAGTTCCAAAACCCACTGGCTCCGACCGATGCGACGGCCATGCTGGAGCAGACAGCCCAGTTCACGACAGTCGAGACTCTGCAGGCGATCTCTGAGACCAATCAGGCACTGCTTGGCTTCCAGCAGACGACGCTGGCAATGGGTACCGTCGGCAAGGAGGTCAACGCCTACACCGTGCACGGCACCCAGATCACCGGTGTCGTGGAGACGGTACGGTTCACCGCAGACGGCCCTATGCTCGAACTCGAGTCCGGTGTGGAGATCCCGCTGGCCAACGTCATCGAAGTCAGCACACCCCCGGCCGACGAGAGCTGAGCAGTACTCCGGTCAACTCGAAGTTCGGCGCTGCTCCGCCGCCGCGATCATTGTTCCCCTTTCTCCGTAGGCGGGTTGAGCCAACCGAGCTCAGCCCGCTTGCCGTTGCTTCCCGGCTGACCAATTTCCCCGGAAAGCCTGCCTACCCCGTCTTGCCGCCCGGTCCCGCAAACCTTCTGGGTAAAGGTAATTCGGCCCCGAGATGTTGCGGCCTCCCTTGTTTCCGCCGTGAATCCGGGCCCCGGCGTTTGCCGCGAGATGAACGTTTCATGCCTCGAGTGACTATCTCGCGCACTAAATGAAATTCTGTCGTTAAGCAACACTGTGCCCGCCCGACAGTAAGGACCGTACGGAACAGAATGAGCCCAAACGGATTTCGGGCCTAGAGAGCACAAGGAGGTGCGACTCAATGATCCCGGTGACGCCCATAGCGGGCCGCACGGTCTTGCTGAACGCAAACCTCATCGAGGCGATCGAAGAAACGCCCGATACCGTCATTGTTCTCTCTGGTGGGCGCCGCATGGTGGTCGTCGACGTTCCCGAGCATCTCGTTGCTCGCATCGAGCGGATCCGTGCCTCGGTTCTTGCCGCTGCTCACAACCGCCGGCCCCGGGGCCGGGCCAAGCTCTATGCGATCGAAGGTGGAGGGGAGTAGCCGATGACCACCTACCTCGGCATCATCATCGCCATCCTCGCCATCGTCGTGGCAACCGTGATGGACGGCAACTCATTCGGCGCCCTCATCGGCCCCTCCTCCCTCCTCCTCGTCGTCCTCGGCAGCGTCGGTGTTTCGCTGTCGGGTTTCCAGCTTGCCGACATCAAACCGGTGCCCAAAGGCATCATCATTTCATTCACCGGCAAAGAGCCCGATCCGGGCGAGGCCATCGACCGTCTCATGAAATTCGCCGAGATTGCCCGTAAGGAAGGCGTCCTTGCTCTCGAGGAGCAACTCGAGGATCTCGACGACCCATTCATGAAGCTCGGTCTTCAGCAGATCGTCGACGGTGTCGACGGTGATGCGGTGCGCGAAGTGCTCGAGATCGAGCTCGCCGCCCTAGAAGAGCGTCATGCTCCCGTCATCGGCTACGTGAAGACGATGGGTAGCTACGCACCGACCATGGGCATGGTCGGCACCGTCGTCGGTCTGATCAACATGCTCGGCAACCTGTCCGACCCGGCCCAGCTGGGTCTCGGCATGTCGGTTGCCCTGCTGACCACTCTGTACGGAGTCATCTTCGCCAACCTCGTGTTCTTGCCGATCGCGTCGAAGCTACAACGTCTCCACGATCTGGAGATGGCCCAGAAGGAACTGGTTATGGACGGCATCCTCGCCGTGCAGGGCGGCGCCAGCCCCCGCATGGTGGTCGAGCGCCTCGAGGCCTACATAAACCCCGACCAGCGGGTCGGCCATCAAGAGCGCTCGAAACGGGCATCCGGTAAGGCCGCCTGATGGCACGCGAGCGCAAGAAGCCCGAAGAGCCGAATGAGCTGCGATGGCTGACGACATACTCGGACGTCGTCACGCTGCTCATGGCTTTCTTCGTGATGCTCTATGCGATCTCGCAGGTAGACCAAACCAAGTTCCAGCTATTTGTTTCCGGTCTCGCCGATCCATTCGACAACCCCGCAGTATCCGAGGGCCTGCTCAGCAGCGGGACGGGCTTCGTCGGTGCCGACCTGGGTGATGGCACAGCCGATTTCGAGAGCTTCGGCGCCCCGGCGCTACTCGACGGGCTGCCCTCGGTCGATTTGCTCGAGGAGGAGCAGCAGCAATTCGATGAGCACGAGCTGAACGAGAACATCGATGAAGAGGAGGGAAACGACGAGGACCCGGGTGCAGGAGGCACCGAGGATCTCATTGCGACCGATGAGCAACTCGTCGAAGTCCGCGATGCGATCCAACTGGCTCTCGAGGACGCCGGCCTGGCCGGCGCTGTTGACTTCGAGCTGACCGCGCGCGGTCTGGTCATTGCGATTGCCACCGACCACGTTCTTTTCTCCAGCGGATCCGCAGAGTTTGGATCTGATGGCGACGCAATCGTCGCCGCGATTGCACCGACCCTGACCACATTCGAGAACGACGTCCTCGTCGAAGGCCACACCGACACAGTTCCGCTGGACAGCTTCGGTTATGACAACTGGAACCTGTCCGCAGATCGGGCTCTGGCAGTGCTGAAGGCCCTGACGAAATGGGAAGGCATCAATCCGGCTCGATTGGTAGCGACCGGATATGGCGAATACCGCCCAAGAGAAAGTAACGAGACAGACGAAGGTAAGGCGGCCAACCGGCGTGTCGAGCTAGTAGTCGTTGTTGATAGAGGTGAGCTCAATGGCTGACGAACCAATTGGCGTGGAAGAAGAAGAACCGAAGAAGAAGAGCAAGGTCAAGCTGATCGGGATGGTCGGCGGCGCCGTTGTGCTGCTCGGTGCCGTGTACTTCATGTTTCTCGGCGGTGGCGGCGGCGAAGACGAGGCGAGCGTAACCACCACGACCGTGCCGGTCGAGGGTGCGGTGATCGAGGTCGACGAGATGACCGTCACCCTGTCCGATGACCCCGTCCGGTACGCCCGGCTCAAATTCGCCGTCGTGCTGCCCGAGGGTGGCGACAGTGCAGCCGTGGGCGACCGGGTTCCGGTGCTCAAGGATGCGGTGCTCGATGTGGTCTCGGCCTACACGGCAGCGGAATTGGTCGGACCGGATGCTCTAGCCACCTTGCGAGAGCAACTCACCGCACAAGCGCACACCGTCTACACCGACGGTGAGGTCCTCCGGGTGGTGCTGACCGAAGTGCTTGTTCAGTAACCGCCTTCCGGGCCTGAGGGCCCGGAAGGTCGAAGTTCCTGCGGAACTTCGGCTCCGTTGGAGTTCGGCTTGCCGAACTCCAGCTCGGTGGCAGGCGAAGTTCGTGGCACTTCGCTTGTAGCGAAGTGCAGCCGCGGAGCTGCAGGCCAGAAAGGGCGAAGTTCCTGCGGAACTTCGGCTTCGTTGGAGTTCGGCACGCCGAACTCCAGCTGCAGGCAGGCGGTACCCCAGCAAGTGTGCGGGAAGGCGGGCCGGGGTCGGATCTCACCTATCCGGCTCCGGCCCAGTCGCGACCGCTTGATTTGGGGTGGTTCCGGCCGACGG
>Ga0180435_10002577_pt1 | contig 18431 bp, 16 predicted proteins | sample SS_ome_3_FD_132467 | JGI IMG/M metagenome (GOLD analysis project Ga0180435, IMG submission 132467) | Hypersaline lake sediment archaeal communities from the Salton Sea, California, USA - SS_3_S_1 metaG | ecosystem: Environmental > Aquatic > Non-marine Saline and Alkaline > Hypersaline >...
AATCAACAGACATTTCATGAGACGTAATCCAGGATCTGCTCCGCCTTCATCCCCGCTAGCCCCAGGTTCTCCATGTTGCGTCCTTCGGTCCAGAAATCCCGGCCATACATCGCTTGTGCGATGTCAACGACGCTCCGGGTGGCGGGCGTGGGGATGCCGGCTGTCTGAGCGAAGGAAGCGATGGGCACCAGTCCTGTCGGGACATCCTCCAAGATGTAACGGACCTTCATGGACTTGGGCCCTTTGATCCCCTGGTAGGCTTCACAACTCTGGAGCCGCTCGTACAAGTCGTCACCACGTATGCCCTCGTAGGCTTTGGCCAGCCAATCTTGAGCCGAGTCAACCTCGACGCCGTAGGCTTTGGCCGTGGCTACTCGTTCGCCGTCCACGGCCTCCAGAAAACCAGCCACCATGGGGGTGATGCTTGCATAAAACTCGAACTCCTCACCGGCCTCGATCCGGCTGGCGTTGAAGATCGTCGTACTCGGGTGGAAGATGGCGCCGATATTGTTAAAGCTGGTCTGCAGAACGTTGGCGGCAGGGACGAACTCGGGGAAGAGTTGGCGGGCCACCGACAACGCCGCATCGGTGTCGGTGGCCGGGAAGGCCGCCACGGGCACCTGTCGCTTGATGCTGTTGATCCGCACCTGGGCCGGACCTGAGATGCGACAGGCATAGATCAGGGTCTGGGCCTCGGCCACTTTGACCTGGGCTGTTACTCCCTTTTCCCTCAGCACGTTAGCGAACTCCAGGGCTCCTCCGGTCCGGCCAGGATTCAGGATCACCACCTGTTCGTCCTGTAAGTGGGGGGCGCAGACCTCAGCCATGAAGCGGTGCACAAAGGCTGGCACGACCACCAGGATGGCGCGGGCCCCATCGAGAGCGGAAGCGATATCCGTGGTCACCAAATCCAACTGGCCAAACCCCTCGACTGCTCCTTCTACCGTGACACCGCCCTGCTCGCGCATGTGCACGATCTCTTCTTCAAACTTGTTGTAGAGGCGGACGGTGAATCCCTTGAGGGCCAGATGGCCAGCCATAGCGTGAGCACCGTTGCCAGCCCCCAGGATGGCTACCCTACTAAAAGGAGAGAGCTTATCCACGACTTAGACCTCCTTCAAGTTGTTCTTCATAATACGCAGTGCTGTTCGGGGAGCGATTTCTGCTAGAAGACCCATGCCCCACAAAATGTAAAGAGGATCAATCCACAACTGGGGCTGTTGAGGCCTGAGCAAAAACGGGTTTTTTCCGTTGAAAAGAGCCAATTGTAAAATCTCCTGAGAGTGTGCTGAGTGGCAAAAGATCCCGCCTGTGCCAATCAAATGGCGGATCCCGGTTAGGTCCTTCCCCTCCTGGATATAGCAGAATCCTGTGGGCAGATAGTGCTCCCGCAGGGTCCCGACATGTCGTTCTACGCTCAACTCCACGGCTGCCTTGGCCATGCCATCATCAATGGCCTGGCTGCGGGTGGTCTGGGGCGCAAAGCTGGTCTCCTTGGCTCGATGGTGGATGGCGCTTTCCAGGGCCAACTGGTCCAGGCCAATGTGAGCTCGCAATTTTGCCTTGCCCACCGCCTCCATCAGGGAGACAGCGCTGATTCGCAGACCCAGATCGCCTTCTACGGTACGTTTGGCGTAAGGCTCTGGCAACCCGCGCGCGACCACCGCTTCCCGGCAAGGGTCCCCCCGGGCGATCGAGTGGACGTCCGTGGTAGCTCCTCCAATATCCACTATGATCAACTCTCCCAACCCCGCCTCGTCATCAACCCCCTGCGCCAACAGTTCAGCCGCCCGCAACACTGCGGCTGGTGTGGGCATGGCCACGGTACCCACCAAGGCCTCAGCTTTCTTGATCCCTTTGGCCTTGACGATCTTTTCCATAAAGACCTGGCGGATCGTCTCTCGTACAGGCTCTACGTTGAGCTGTCCCAGGTGGGGCATGACATTCTCGGTGAGGCGAGCCTCCTTGCCTTTGTCCTCCAAGATATCACGGGCGTAGTCAGCCACGTCCCTGTTGCCGGCCACGATGACGGGTGCGTTCAACTTTGAGCTGCCCAGAGACATCGCATTCTGCAAGATCACCGTCTCATTGCCGCCATCGGTGCCACCGGCCAGGAGGATCATGTCAGGGACCTGCCTGACGATAGCCTCCAGTTCGGGCAGGGTCAGTTTGTGGGAATACGCTCTTAGGACTCGCGCTCCAGCGCCCAGGACTGCCCGCCTGGCGGCTTCCACCGACAGTTCCGGCACCAGCCCGATGGCGATCATGCGCAGCCCTCCCTTGGCGCTGGAACAGGCCTGCCGATGTTGAAAGGCGGTCAAGTCCCACCCTGTCTGCTCCTCCAGCCGGCCAAGTGCCTGCTCCAAACCCATGGTGATGTCCATTTCAATGGTGGTCGGAGCCTTGGCTCTTCCGAGGATGCACTCTCTGGCCATGTCTACCGCCAGCACCTTGGTGTAGGTGCTGCCGAAATCAATCAACAGAGCCGCTTCCTCGGGTGCTACCTCGGTCGGTCCGTCAGACAAGTCGGGTGGAGGTTCCGACTCCGCGAGCTCACGGTCTGCCATCTCCCTACAGCCTTTCGTATCGCTCTACGTCCCAGACAAAGATAGTGGCTCCCCCAATCTCCACTTCCATAGGTGAAGACAGATAAGGGGCCTCAGAGGGATGGACGATCTGGGTACGCGGATGGCAGTGCGTTCTGATCACCTGGAGGATCTGATCCACTCTGCCCGATTCCGCACCGATCAAGATCACATTGTTACTTCCGCGCAAGAACCCACCGGTGGTGTGGATCTTGGTAGCTCGACATCCTATCTCCATCAAAGCACCCAGGACTTTTTCGGCATCCTGGTCTTGAACCATGGCTGCGATCAGCTTCATCACCTTCACTCTCCTGTCAAAAAGAAAAGGAGCCCTGGCCATTGTCGAGGGTGATGGTGTGATAAGGGCTCTCACACGGATAGCCGTGGCAAAATTTCAAGGTGCGGCGCGCCGGTTGGTAGATCATCGTGGCAATGGTGGCCGACTGGCCGTCAAGTTCCAAGTGACGGCAGATAGAGGCCAGGGGACCGGCGTGGGTGGCCATCAAGTGTTGGGCAAAAGCCAGGTCAATGTTTCCATGGGCCGCTTTCAATTCTCTCCTCACGAGATTGTAGCGGTGAAACGAGTTGCCCTCTACAGGGGGCCGGGTGCGATCCACAAAGCTCTCTTGCATGCTCGGGCTGACAAAGTGGTTGGTGTTTACAGCCATGTCCTTCGGGGCCTCTAGGATAGCAAAGTGATGGTATCCCAACTCAACGATGGCCAAGTCTCCTCCCACATCGGCCAGGATCAGGTTGTTGCGCCCCATCTTTGGCACCGAACTCAGATAATCCAAGGCTGAGCGCACCGTGTCATGCTCTTCCAGGAGGTGCATCATCAGGGAGTAATCCGGTAGACCAGGGCCGATGTCTGTGGAACAGACGTGGGTGTCAGCCACGGTGAGACCTTTCTCGTTCATCCCCGATTGAAAAACCCCAGGGCTGCCCGCGCTGGTCCCATAAATGTAGGGATAGCCAACAGCAGGGCTGGCTGTGACAAGGATCTGCAATGGCAAATGCTCGGGACGGTAGTCTCTGTTTTTGATCAGTAAGGGCTCACCATCGGCTGTGGCCGATCCAGCGGCTGCCCAGGTAGTACAGCCCTCGCCAGTCATGGAACGTCTGGCAAACAGATCGGTGTGCAGATAGGAAACGAGGTCATAGCGCAGGAGGGTATCGAAATTCAACTCCAACGCCTCGGCCTGACCACGGATCATCTCCAGAATCGGTGGGTCAATCTCTCGGAGCACCTCGGCGGTCTCCTGCACCAGGGACTCGAATCCCTCGTCGGGGCCGTCTGATTCGATCTGGGCGAAGCGGGTTTCTATAGCCTCGGCAATGAACGGGCGCAGGTACATGACCTGAAGCCCGTGCTGGTGTCCCATTTCATGGTGTGTGCCACTGATAGCGATTAACGGGATTGGAGTGTCCAACGATGTGGCACCTCGTGTTCAGTCATGTGATGTGTTCGGAAATAGCCCTGGCGACCCGTCCAAGCTTTTCCTGGGTCTGTTCCCGCCCTTTTAAGAGCATGGCTTCGTAGATGACATCTACCACCGCCAGTTGGGCGTTGCGCACGCTGGGGGAATCTTGGGAAGGCGATCCCCAGGTCGAGGTATACAACAAGATATCTGCTTCCTTGGCCACTGGCGAATCAGGGTAGCTGGTCAGGCCGATGGTTGTAGCGCCAGAAGCCCTGGCCAGGCGAAGAGCCTCAGCCGTGTGACGATGCAACCCTGAGTGGGAAATGCCGATGCCGACATCCTGAGGCGTCAGGACGGAAGCGGACATGATTTGCATCTGCGCGTCGAGATAAGCGTTGGCCGTAATACCTAGTTGCATGCACTTGAAGTGCAGTTCCCGAGCGGCTATGCCCGAGCCACCGACGGCGTAGACGTCCACCTGCCGGGCGGCACAAATGGCCTCCACGGCTCGGTTCAACGCTTCCAGATCCAGCACTTTGAGGGTATCGCGCAAGGCCTGGATGTTAGCCGTAAAGATTTTCTCGGCGATGGCCGAAAGCGGATCTTCTGGCCAGATTTCCGGATACACCAGGGTGTCGGGGGAACCGATCTCTTTGGCCAGTTCGATTTTAAAGCGCCGATAACCATCACCGTTCAGCCGGCGACAGAGGCGGATGATGGTGGTGTTGCTCACACCACACGTCCTGGAAAACTCGGTGATAGGCCAGCCGATCACGTCATAAGGATACCGTAGAATATACTCGGCCGCTTTTCTTTCCTGTTGGGCCAGCGACGGCAGCAACCTCTTGAGTTTCAGCAGAATGGACTGACTTGACACCAGAGCGCTCCTTTAACTGCCAGTGCTCATATTGTAGCAGAAAAAAAATCCGTTGTCAAGTCAATAGAAGGAAATAATATCCGTATCTATCTTCTGGGTCTATAGATGGAGGCAAAGAGAAAGGAAAAACGTAACTGCTCACGCATCGTCTGGAAAGAGGCAAACCTATTCACGAAACAGCCTCGTTTGATGTCATTGCGAGCGAAGCGAAGCAATCTCAGCCATTGGATCACGGAGATTGCTTCGTCGCTGCGCTCCTCGCAATGACAGCCTGAGCAGTTACGGAAAAACCTCCTCCCCGTGGTGATGGAGAGGAGAGGTTTGATCATCAGGACTCGCTGATTCTGCTTGTGAACGATCGTGCCGGGTTGTAAGCGCTCAGCTAGACTTCCAAAGTCTCCAAAGAGCCTTGCGACGGAAGGCCAGTTGACCTTTTTGAGTGCATTCTGTTGGGCAAAGTTGCGCTCTAGACTTCGGAAGTCTGAATTCTAGCATCCCATGTGAACGCTACGCCTGATTTAGAAACCGATGGCCGTGGCCGGGACGGGAACTGTCACGCCGCCATGGAGCTTACCTGTCTCGAGGTCTCTCATTATAGCTATCGGCAAAGCGAAACTGCCATCAGGCTTCAATACAACCTGGTGGCTTCGCCTCTCGAGCTCCTTTACGACCTCCGGGGGCATCCGCGAGTCAACGAACAGCTCTTTCACCAGTCTCCCTTCTGGAACTTTGGGGTCACTACCCTCTATGTGGATTCTGGGAGCAGCAATGGCCTCCTGGATGCCCATTCGGAAGTCTATTACGCTTACCAAGACCTGAACCACCGACGTGATCACCCGCCTTCCACCAGGTGCACCGATCGTGAGCAGAGGTTGGCCGTCCTTGAAGACCAGAGTCAGTGAGTCGTGGCTCGACGGTCTCTTCCAAGGGCCAATAGAGTTGCTGGTGCCCGGTTCGGGGTTGAAAAGATTGGTGTAGTTGCGCAGGATGATGCCAGTACTACCTGACATGACATAGGCTCCGAAGCCACCTCCTAAGGTCTGGACCATACTGACCATGTTGCCATCTTTATCCATAGTGCAGAGGTGGGTTGTGTTCCTTCCCTCTCCTCTGGGGCCGGGGGGGCTGGCCGCTTCCGGGCCCTGTCCATCTCCTTGATACTTCCAGGGGTTTCCAGGCTTGATCTCATCCGGTACACTCTCTAGATTGAGATGTCTGCGCATTTCGTCAGCGTATTCCTTCGAGATTAGCCCTTCGATAGGCACCTCTTCGAATTCTGGATCCCCCATGTATCGAAAGCGATCCACCCATGCCCTGCGGAAGCACTCGGCAACGAGGTGCAAAAACTGGGGACTATTGTGTCCCAGGGCGGTCAGGTCAAAGCCTTCCAGGAGGTTCAGCGTCTGAAGGACCTGTATGCCACCAAATACCTCTGGCATGCAGACCATCTTATAGCCACGATAGCTGCCGACGAGGCCATCGTCGTAGGTTGTGGGCTGGTATTCGGCATAGTCCTGCAAGGTAACGATCGAGCCGTGGGGCTGGGTATCAGCGATGATGGCTTTGGCGATGTCGCCTCGGTAGAAAGCATCGGCGCCACCCTGCGCGATCTTTCGCAGGGTTTCTGCCAGTTCTTTCTGCACGATGAAGGCAGGCTCATTATAGGCACTCGCTGGGCGAGGCGGATAGCCACCAGGCAACAGCAACTTGTCCATAGGGGGATATTGCTGCAAGAGTTTCATATCCGTGCCAATCATCAAGGCATAATAGCTTTTGATCTCATAGCCCTCTTCGCAAATCTTTATCGCTGGGGCGGTGACTTCTTCCAGGCTCATCGTGCCAAACTGTTCCAGGATTTGGCACAGCCCTGCCACCTGACCTGGGACCCCCAAGGAACGATATCCCATCCACCCAACGTTGTTTCTGGTGCCGCGCCAACCAAAACTGGGATGCGGCTCTACTCCTAGCGGCAACAAGTCGGGTACGAACATATCCTCTGTGGCTGTCTTGGGGAGGCGGCCTTCAAACTCGATGGCGACGACTCGGTCTTCATTGGCCAGATAGATCAGTGCTGCCCCTCCTCCACCCAGGCTAGCCATTGCTGGCTCACAAGTGCATGACGCCAAAGAAGTCGCCACGGCCGCATCAACGGCATTGCCACCTTTTTCAAAGATATCTATCCCTGCTTCGGCAGCTTCAACACTTTCGGCGACGACCATACCGTTCTCGGTTATGACTTCCTCTTTGTTTTGGACCACTACACTACGTAATGGCATTCTGTCCTCCCTTTCAAGTTGCATCCTGCGATTCCTCGCAAGTTGCGAGTTCTGATGTGATCCGAATCCCCCGTTTTCTGAGTTCTTGCGCAAAGGATTCGTACGGGATGTCATTGATGGGCGAAAGCACGCCCCTCTTTGTGATCTTGCCGGTTCCAATCATCAGGGCGCCAATGCTGGTGGTATAACCCACCGTGCGACTCATAGCGGTAAAGCCCGTTTCCAGATCGCGCCTGTCAATCACCTGATAGATGGCATGCTTCTTTTCTCTGCCCTGCCTGCCTTTTACATCAACCCGCACGACCACTACGTCCCGCTCATTGTCACGGTATTGGATATGTGGTTCGATGGCGGCTGCGAGAAAGCCTTTCCGGTCCACTGCGACGTCATCCACCATCACCGGTTCATTGTCGAGAAGGTGAAGGTCCACTATCGTTTTCCAAAACGCACAGTGGCCGGGCCATCGTAAAACGTAGCGTCCCATGTTTCGCAGCCCAGATTTTTCGACCCCCAGCAGATCGGCGTACTGGAGCGCGTCGCCGTTCGGAAAGGCCTCTAACCTCCCTAGGCCCTCGATTTCAAGCTCGTGGATGTTTTCGGGATGGAACATCTCGGTGTCTTTTATTTCAATAACTTGTCCATCTCGGATCACACGCCCGGCCCGCAGGTAGGACTTGAGCACGCCTTCGAAAATCCATGTCATTTTGTATTTGAGAGGATTATTTGCTGACTCAGGCTCAGGAAAGCCCGCGCCGTAGGTGGTGATCTCCTCGATGTGATCCAGTGAGCGTACCGCCTCGCCTAGCAGCACGAGATCAATCCCAGGGTCCATGCCAAATTCGGGGAGAATTGTAATGTCCCTCGCCTTGGCCTCGCCCGCCAGTCTTTTCATTTTCGGCGTGGTGTAGGATGCGTTTACCAAATGAATCCCGTGTTTTACAGCGGCGGCAACAACATGATCGTGAAAAGACGGGGGCAGCAGATCAATTGCCACTTCTGCCCCTTGTTCCATCAGGTTGTTTATATGTTCTGCGCTGGCTGCATCAACATATTCGCACCGCACCTTGTCGCCATATGGTTTGCTTTCAACGTGGGCCTTGAGTGCTTCGAAATCTCGGTCGGCCACGACAACTTTTGTCACCTCCTGGCTATGAACAAGGTCGTGCAGGGCAGCTTTTCCTTGCATCCCTACACCCAGAAGCAGTACTTTCATTCCAAGACCTCCCTCTCGATTTAAGAAATGTATAGCACCACAACGTTATTTTGACATAACGGACAGAAAGAAACCGGGATAGTTTCTGAAACGAAGTCAAGTTGTAGTACTAGGGCACTGTGGCAGACAGGACCTCTTTTTTCACATAGGGTGAGGCCATGGCTGTCATCAAGGCCGGGTATTTCAGGCCAAATTCCAGCTCGTTGCCAACCTTGACGGGACTGGCCGTTGCATCGAGCACCAGGTGATCGCTAGTAGCGCCAATAATCCTCACTCCTGGAGCTTTGGGCTTTAGCCCTTCGACTCTGACATCTTGGGTTCCAACGGCCAAGATGGCTCGACATTGAAGAGTTTGATCCTCATGAATAGGATGCTCTCTGGGAGTGCTATGGTTACTCTTGGGCAGTGGGGGTTTCCATTTGACTTCAATCACTTCGCCAATCAAGGTAAAGGCGTCCTGGCTTGTGTGAGAAGAGAAGACACACCCATCCGCAGGGTCAGAACCCAGGAGTATCCGGTGACCGATCCTTAGCTGGTTTATCCTGGCTGGTACCCTGCCTTGCTCCACCATGGGAAGGTGAATCGAGCTTCCCCCCGAGATGACCGCCAGTTCTCTCCTAATGGCTTCCTCAACTCGGACAGCAAGCTGCACCAGCAACTGAGTGTTCTCCAATGAAGGACGGATCCCGCTCAGGCATCCGGTGTTGCTACCAAGCCCTAGCAACCGAATACCCTCTAAACCCTCTACCTTCTGAGCTACTCTCTCCAACTCCTCTGGCATGAGGCCCTCGCGGCGATCCCCCACGTCCACCATGAGGATGACTTGGTGAAGCCTGCCCAGAGCGCGGGCTTGTTGCGCCAAAGAGGCCACTACTTCAAACTCGGAGTTTAGGCTGGCTTCGGCCAGCTTGACTGCCTCGGCCGTCTCACTGAGAGCCGGTGAACGCAGAAGCAACATGCTTGCTTTGATGCTAGCCTCTTTCATTCGTTTGAGGTTGCTGAGCCGGGAATCGGCCAGCCCTCCAACACCGCCAGCGAGCATCGCTCTCGCTACTTCCGGCATCCCACAGCAGCTCTTGGTCACACCTATCACCGTGAGGCCATGTGCAGCACAAAGTTTAGTGATCACTCTGGCATTTTCGGTTATCTTTTGAAGATTGATCTTGACACGCAATTTTCCTCTGCCCGCATCCCTCCCTTCTGCAAACGACGTATTTGGACATGAGAAAGACTTTGGTAGCTATCGCCTCCGGAGGCGGGGATCCAAGGCATCTCGCAGCCCATCACCCAACAGATTGACACCCAAGACCACGATACTGATGGCGAGGCCAGGGAAGGTAGCCAGCCACCAGGCATCTCGCATGAACTCCCGTCCATCGGATAGCATACCTCCCCATGTCGGCACCGAGCTCTGAACGCCAACCCCCAAGAAATTGAGGGACGCCTCAGAGATGATCACTATGCCCATTTGAAGGGTGGAGATGACCAGAATAGGGGCCAAGACATTAGGAAGCACATGGCGCAAGATAATCCGCAGATCGCTGGCGCCCATGGCCCGAGCTGCCAACACATAATCCCTCTCGCGTATGGAAAGGACCTCTGCTCTGACAACGCGGCAGTAAACCACCCAGATGGTCAGAGACAAAGCAAGGACGAGGTTGAACAGTCCCGGTCCCAAGGCAGCCCCAAAGGCGATGGCCAGCAGCAGGCTGGGGAAAGCCATCCATGTGTCAACGATGCGCATCACGATGTTGTCCAAGAGTCCTCGATAGAACCCAGACACGGCACCAATCAGACTGCCCACCGAGCTAGCCAAAAGAATGGTGCTGACCCCTACCACCAGTGAGACGCGTGAGCCAACCAAGAGCCGGCTGAGAATATCGCGCCCCAGATTGTCGTTCCCCAGAGGATATTCCAAACTGGCCTTCTCCATCCCGAGGCCAATGGGAGGCGACAACCTGCGCTTCAAATCCTGCGCGGCAGGATCATGGGGAGCGAGAATGGGCGACAGAAGGGCTATGAACAAAAAGAGTACGAAAATTAGAGCACCAAGCGTAGCGGTCTTGCTCAGCAAGAAAGTGCGCGCTATTCTCTTGAGCTCGCTTTGCTGAGGTGCGAGCAGATCTCGGTCCTGTAGTAACGGCCTTGTAAGCGGTTCAGCCACTGCTCCCACTCCTTTTAGACATGGCTAATCCGAGGGTCGATCCATACGTAGAGGACGTCTGTCAGAAGGTTGATCGTAACGCGGATCAAAGCGAAGAAGAGCACGACCCCTTGCACTAGAAGAAAATCGCGGTTGTAGATAGCTTGAATGACTAGCCGCCCGATGCCAGGCCAGGCAAAGATCGTTTCCGTGACCACAGCTCCTCCCAGTAGGCTCCCGATCTGCACACCAATGAGCGTTACCACGGGAATGAGGGCATTACGCAGCACATGGCGTGCGATCACGACTCGCTCGCGTAACCCCTTGGCGCGAGCGGTGACCACATAATCCTGGCTGATGACCTCTAACATGCTGGACCGGATCAAGCGTGTGGAAAATGTAGCTGTGGCCGTTCCTAAGGCGAGAGCGGGCAATGCTAAATGAGCCAAGGTGTCCTTGAGGGCAGGGATATTCCAGGTTAGAAGGGAATCCATGACATGGAAGCCTGTTATTCTTTGAAGGTGTACTGCATATTCGATTCTGCCAAAGCCGGGGAGCCATCCCAGGTTGACGGCCACGAGCATGATCAACAGGATGCCGATCCAGAAAGTCGGCAGGGAGATGCCCAGGGTAGCTCCCGTCATAACGATGTGGTCAATGAAGGTGTAACGTTTCAAGGCTGAGAGGATCCCAATAGGAAAGGCGACAGCCAGAGCGATGATGAAACTGGCCAGCGTCAACTCGATGGTGGCCGGCATCCGTTCCAGAATCAATTCCAGGACCGGCTGTTTGAAATGAATGGACTGGCCGAAATCGCCTCGCATTGCCCGGGCCACATAGTTCACGTATTGCACTGGCAGGGGACGATCAAGCCCGAGAGAATGCCGCATCGCTTGCACCTGTTCTGCACTGGCACCGGTCCCAGCGAACATGAGCCGGACCGGATCACCAGGGATGACATGCATGATGGTAAAGACAATAACTGACACACCGAAGAGCACAGGAATGATCAGGACGAGCCGTCTTAGCAAATATCTCATGCTTTATACCCTGCTACATTGTACCCTGAAAAAAGTTGCTTCAGGAAGACATAAATAGCTTGGCGATGTCACAATTCCATGTCATTGCGAGGAGCGAGATTCCTCACTTCGTTCGGAACAGGCTCCGCAATCCCAGGAAGCAACATATAGGAGATTGCTTCGCGGAGTTTATCCTGAGGTATCGAAGGGCTCGCAATGACAGGAGGGTTTGTCAATTTGTCAATGATGGAGAGCACTTATAATCTAATGTGACATTGTCAAGATAGTTAGGAAGATAGGCGTGGCGCCGCCCCAAGGGGGCGGCGCCACAACATGCTAGGATTGGTGATGCGGCCCCGCCGGGTTAGTCTGTAACCCAGGCCTTGTCCAAGATGATCAGCGCGTCCGAGCGAGGCACCCAGCCCTGGACCCGATCCCTCTGAGCATAGATTTCGACGGGGTTGTAGAGGAAGAGCCACGGGGCCTCTTCGACGATGATCTTTACCGCCGTGGCGTAATACTGCTTTCGCTTCTCTGGATCCACATCCCTGGCCCCTGCTTCGATAGCTGCATCTACCTCGGCATTAGCATAGCCAGTGTAGTAACAACCGAGATTGGCATCACCATAGCCAGTCTCTCCCTCGGGACCCATCAAATTGCAGCTATAGCGGTTGGAATAGAACTGTTTGGATAGTATGCCGTCGGCATCTGCCTCCGAGTTGCCCCAGGAAGTCAAGAAAGTCTGGCTGAAGCCCGGCTCGTACTTGGCATATAGAGCCGCTTTTTCCATGATGTTGACCTTGGCCTGGATCCCCACCTCACTGAGCTGGCCAGCCAGAGCCTCAGCGATTTCCTTGAAAGGAGGCTGCGTGTCGAGCTCCATCTCGAAACCGTCGGGATAGCCAGCTTCGGCCAGCAGGCTCTTGGTCTTGTCAGGGTCGTAGCTGTAGACCGGCGTGGCAGTGTAGCCGAAACACTCCGGCAACAGCGGGTTGTCAATCCGTCTGGCCAAGCCGTTCAGCACGTTCTCGATGATGGCCTCAACGTCAATGGCATAGTTCATGGCCTGTCGTACCCGCACATCATCGAAGGGTTCCATGTTCACGTTCAGCCCGAGGTAGTAGGCACGGGTGCCAGGCACCGTCACGGCCTCAACACCTTCTGGTGCCTGATCAACATAGTCGGGTGGCACGGCGGCGATGATATCCACGTCGCCTGCCTCCAAAGCGGCTATACGGGTCGCCGACTCTGGGATAGGTGTGAAGATGACCGTCTTGATTTTGGGTGAGCCGCCCCAATAGTCGCGGTTGGCTTCAAGCACTACCCGCTCATCTTTGACCCACTCCACGAACGTGAAGGGGCCAGTGCCAACGGGTTTACTGGCAAACCCTTCCGCCCCGACTTCATTGAAGTACTCTTCATCGGTCATGTGCCAGAGGACGATTCGGGTCATAAAGGCCGCGTAGGGCTCCTTGGTGACAATGTCCACGGTGTAGTCGTCAACGACCTCGACCCTGTCCACGTACTTTCGCGTCGGAAACTGCGAGTCATCTTCAACCAGCCGACCGAGAGTGAACTTGACATCGTTGGCTTTAAAGTCGTTCCCATTGTGGAACTTTACTCCCTGGCGTAGGTGGAAGCGCCAGGTGAGTTCATCTGGGTTCTCGTAGGAAGTGGCCAGCCAGGGAACGATCTTCATGTTGTTGTCTCTATGGTAGAGACTATCAAACACCAAACGCAGGACATTCTGTGTCTGACGGCCCTTGAGGTACTTGGGGTCAAGAGCATTGGCATCTGCCGTCTCCGAGATAATGATCTGACCCGTCGGCTCAGGAGCCACCATCAGCTCTGCCGCCTCCTCAGCACCGGGGATGAGTACTTTCCAGCCAGGCTGAATCAGGCTGGGGTTATCGATCCGGGCAAAGGTGGCATCCTCCTCGTGCTTGGCATTGGTGGCAGCGGCGATAGCCATGTAGGCGGTTCCGTTGCCAAGATACTTCTCCGCGATAGCCCACAGGCTGTCGTCTTTCTGTACGGTGTAGCTCTCGCCCTCCTGGGCTGGCGGCGCAGCACTGACTACGCCTGGTACCAGTACCAACAACAAGGCCAAAATCAGCACTAGATTAACGAAACGTAATTTTCCCATGATTTGTCTCCTCCTTGTGTAGAATATTATAGTGAGAGATTAAACAATGGACCGCTCGTATCCGATAGATCACCTCCTTTCCCTTCAAAGAATCTGGCTCTGGCGAGATCAGAGAGTCTCCAACAGTTTAACCACCTCTTTGGGTATACCAAGGACTTCTGTCAACTCCTGAGACAGATTCCGGATATGGCGGCGTGTCTCCTCCTCAGCCTGTTGAGCATCCCGTCTTTCCAGAGCCTCTAGCATGGCCCAGTGCTCCCGCATCTCCCGGTCCATACGAGCGGACAACAGTTCCTCTTGCCGGAACGCTCCCTCGTACAGCATCACGCTGGGGAACCACCTCCATAGCATCTCCAGCAGGCGAACCAGATACCGGCGCCCACTGGCCTGGCAAATGGAAAGATGAAATTCGGTGTTCAACTGACGCCGCCGGGCTATCTGATCTTGGCTTGTATAGCCTTCTTGCTCTCTCAGGTTCTCCTTCAACCGCTTCAGTTCCTCGTCCGTGATCAAAGGTGTGGCAAGGCGGACAGCCAAGCCTTCCAGCACCAGGCGGACGGTGCAAATGTCCACGATGTCTTCCGGTGAAAACTCGACCACTTTCACCCCTTTATAGGGGATGCGTACAGCCAGACCTTCGGCCACCAGCCGCTTGAGGGCCTCTCGCACCGGCATTTGGCTGACGCCCAACTCCTGGGCCAGTGTCTCCTGACGCAGCCACTGACCAGCCTTCAGCCGGCTGTCAAGAATGGCATCGCGCAGTCTCTCAAAGACCACATCGGTTAGTGGGCGATGGCTCTGGATTGACTCAAGCTGATCGGACATTTTGGCTTTGCCTGTATGGTTTATAGCTGCCCTCTGTCGAGGATGCGAACCGAATTTGATATTAGATATTTGATATTATATCCTAATGTTAGATGTTTGTCAAGTGGGCAGAAGGAAATAATATCATATTGTTCGATCTGAGACTCTTATTGGAACCCTTCCATTAGTGCTTTTGATTGAGGGCTAGCCTATTCAGTGGTAGTTCTTCGGCTAAAACGACTAAGAGAAATCAACTCTAGAGTGTACCCTGCTGCGGGAGCGCCTTCAGCGACCGGAAACTCACCAGCTTTTTCTGTTTCTCATCCCACAGGTTCATCCACAGAGACTTGAGGCTTTTACGAATGGTCAGCGGCTCGACTGCTTGCAAGGCAGGTATGTCATCGTAACACTGCTGCAAATTGTAATTGGGAATGCGCGGTCGAATGTGGTGGATGTGATGCAAGCCAATGTTGCCAGTAAACCACTGCAGCACCTTGGGTAACTTGTAATAAGAGCTGCCCTCTAACGCCGCTCTCATCGGGTCCCATGCCTCATGACGGGCCCAATACACCCCCTCGAACTGGTGTTGGACGTAAAACAACCACACGCCGATGGCGCCGGAAATGAGCATGATCGGCAACTGGATCAAGACGTATACCCGCCAGCCGATGGTCAGGCTGGCCACCCCGATGATGGCCAAGATCGCGAGATTGGTAAAAACTACGCTGTAACGCTCGCGCTTCCTGGCCCCCTTGTGAGAGAATCGCTGCGCAATGAAAAACACAAACACCGGCCCCAAGCAGAGCATGACGAGGGGATTTCGGAAGAACCGGTAGGCGAGTCGCTTCAGCCTGGGCGCTGCCAAGTACTCTTCTACCGTCAGCGTCCAGACATCGCCCCCGCCCCGGCGATCGAGGTCTCCGGCCGTGGCGTGATGCCCGGCGTGGGAACGCCGCCAGTCTTCATACGGCGTGAAGGTCAGTATGCCAGAGATATAGCCCAGGATCGTGTTCGCCCGACGTGAGGCAAAAAAGGAACCATGACAGCAATCGTGAAAAAAGATAAAGATGCGCACCAGCAGAGCGGCCGCCACCACGGCCAACGCCAGGGTAACCCAGTAGGAATACCCCAGTTGAACCGTGCGGACCATCAGAATCCACAGGGCAAAGTAGGGAATAAAGGTGTTAAAGAGTTGCCAGACTGCTTTTCGAAGGTTCGGCTGTCCGTACTTCAAGATGGTCTGATACCAATCCGGCCTGGTCACTTGAGTTTTGACAACACCTGAATCAACAAGCATATCGTGCCTCCTTGGATCTTGGCCCTATCACGATCAAGATGCTCCACATATTTAGCACGGCCTCATTGAGAGTGCAACCCCTAATCCCCCGCTACGGCGTATGAGATGGACAGCCGCAGTGGGGGCGGCGAACTGTTTCCAACCAAAGACATCGCTGCCGACCGGGACACGCTGAATTTGCGGCGGCTAGCGTGGTCGGCTTCAGCGATTGGCTAGGCGGCGCTTTCTCGGAAACACAGAACCTTGCTCGACTAGAGGTCGCTTTCGCGCAATGCCGGATCGCCTGATCATAAGATGCGTATGATGAGTGGGACCACAATAGCTGTGATGGCAAGACAGAGCATAACCCCTGTGAAGAGCAAATACCTCCTGTCATAGTTGGTCAGGAGCGAAGAGTCGTAATATTTGTCCACATCGTTATCCCGGTACATAGTCAATAGACCACTGAGCAGCTTACTTCTTGTCTGCTTTCCGACGTACAACGCAGCAGTTGCTATCCCATTTACCAATAGGGTCATGACGATGAAAACCGTGAGGATAAGATCATTGGTTGATGAATTTCCCCGTTGAGATGCTGCGTCTCCTGCGACTGCTGAGTTAATCCCCAGTACGATGAGATTAAAGACCACAGCAGTCACGACAAAAATGGTATCGGTTCGAGCGCCCTGTTGCAACTCGCCCACGATGTGTTGATGAACCTTCTCAAGCATAGTATCCTCCGATCAGTTGGACTTTGACTAACGGCCTGCATGAATACAATTGTGGGATTGGCCCGGTAGATGGGACCTACACCTCCTTCTGCTGGGCCACCTAACCAGCTATCAAGCCGCGACTTTTCCATGAATCCCCCGCTACGGCGATTAGATGGACAGCATATAGTTGCAATTCCAAGCAGAAAGATGTCTACTTGGGTTCTTCGATAAACTTGAGAAATTGTGCTCCTAAATCTGTCGTTTTCTTCGACATGAGGCCCTGCTGACTCATCGTGCCGCGCAAACTATCGGTGTTTACAAGACCTCTTTGAACGAGTTCTCTCCAAATTTGGTCATATAACGTTCTGTTATCACGAAGTTCAGGGAAAGCGCTCTCAAGGATGTTGTTCGCTAACGATCCGCCTATCGATACCGTGGGGAATTGATGGTTGTTCTCTGCTGCCCACCGTTCGGCGTTATGGAACAGCTTCAGGATTCTTAGATGCCAGATAGTAAATGCGTCCACCCAACTCAAAAAAATCTGTTGGAGTGATTGCTCTGGAGGATTTGGAAGTGCTGCATTAAGGATTGCATTCCTTAGTGCCCTGCGTTTCTCTTGTTGACTGTTTCGGATAGCTATCTGGCTGGCTTGCAACAGGGTGTCAATGAACACGTCATTTGATTGAAGCTCTTCTAGCTTTACGCCTTTGTTCTCCTCTAAATCTTGCAAAGCTTTACCCACTTCGTCCATCCACCTTTCTCGACGCCTCTCTAGAGGTGGAGTCACAAAATGCTGGAATAATTCCGTTGCTACAGGAATAATTGACAATCCAGCACGGATCCCCGCATGGACTGCGTCCTCCTTACTAGGCTTTGGTGGTTCATACTTGCGCGATGTTGTCATCTTTGTCACCTCCAGAAAAGTCGACAAACAGAAAGCCGCCCTTGACCAGGCGGCCATCCCGTGCTGCAATACCACTGCCTGAACCGGTGCCCAACTCACCTGGCAGGGACCTACCCTCGTCTGCCCAACGAGGGGCTTTTGTTTATTTGCTACAATTCAATTATACCACACATTTCCTCTTTTGCAACCCCTTTGCATCAGAAAAGAAGCGTGGTGCACTAAAAACATCCACACTGATACCAAAAGCCCCCTGGGTCGTTACTCAGGGGGCTTTTCTTTACCTGAATAGGGTTCTCAGGTCTTTGTAGGTTCGCTCTTCGCGACGGTCCACTTTGCCGATGTCCACCGTCCTGGACGCATCGTCAATGAGATAGATCACTTCATACATCAGCCTTTGCCCCCACTTCGGCCAGGTACTCGGCCAGAGGGCGGCGTGGTTCTTTCAGGGCCTCTAGCATATCTATCACGTCCTCCAAATCCTCCAGCCTGTCCAGCAGGGCATTGTATCTATCCAGAGGCACCAGCACCACCTCACGCTCTCCCAGGTCCTTCAACGCCGGATCGTCAGAGACTATGGTTAGAGTTGCGGTAGACATAGCTCATCACCTCCTGCACCATTATATCACACTCCGTCTCCGGCGATAAGGTGGCATGGTGCAATTTCAGATTCTTACGAGAACAGGTGGCAGGCTACCTGATGGTCGGGGGTGATTGCTATAAACTGGGGCTCTTCCTCTTCGCAGATGGCGCCAATCTTTCGGAAGCAGCGGGGGTGGAAGCGGCAGCCAGAAGGGGGATTGATGGGGCTGGGCACCACGCCTTCCAAGATGATGCGCGTCCGACGGTATTCCTTGTCTACGATGGGGATGGCCGCCAACAGGGCCTGGGTGTAAGGATGCTGGGGGTGGGCAAAAAGTTCCTCGGTCGGGGCCTGCTCAACGATCTTGCCCAGGTACATCACCGCCACCCGGTCGCTGATGTAGTGGACGACGCTCAGGTCATGGGAGATGAAAAGGTAGGTCAGATCGAGCTCCTCCTGCAACTCTTCCATCAG
>Ga0180435_10002578_pt1 | contig 18427 bp, 23 predicted proteins | sample SS_ome_3_FD_132467 | JGI IMG/M metagenome (GOLD analysis project Ga0180435, IMG submission 132467) | Hypersaline lake sediment archaeal communities from the Salton Sea, California, USA - SS_3_S_1 metaG | ecosystem: Environmental > Aquatic > Non-marine Saline and Alkaline > Hypersaline >...
CCGGTCGGGCGCGATATCCTGGCCCGCACGCTGGAAGGCGGACGCATCTCGCTGCTGGTCGGCCTGATCGCAACCCTGGTCAGCCTGGTCATCGGCGTGGGTTACGGCGCCATCGCCGGTTACTACGGCGGCGTCACGGACCGTATCATGATGCGTTTCGTCGACGTCATCTACGCGCTGCCGTTCATGTTTTTCGTGATCCTCCTGATGGTCGTGTTCGGGCGCAACATCATCCTGATATTCGTGGCCATCGGGGCGGTGAACTGGCTCGACATGGCGCGCATCGTACGCGGCCAGACGCTCAGCCTGAAAAACACCGAATTCGTCGAGGCGGCCCAGGCCTGCGGCGTGGATCACCGTTCCATCATCCGCCGTCACATCGTTCCCAACCTGCTGGGCGTCGTGATGGTCTACGTCACGCTGACCATTCCCCAGGTCATTCTCGTCGAGTCGTTCCTGAGTTTCCTCGGGCTGGGCGTGCAGGAACCGATGAGTTCCTGGGGCGCGCTGATCAATGACGGCGCCCAGGACATGGAATCCGCCCCCTGGACGCTGGTGTTCCCGGCGGCATTCCTGACCGTGACGCTGTATTGTTTCAACTATCTCGGTGACGGCATGCGCGACGCCCTCGACCCGAAGGACCACGTCTGATGGCATTGCTGGACGTCAGGGGCCTCGAGGTCGAATTCGACACACCGGAAGGCGTCGTGCGCGCGGTAACGGGTCTCAATTTCTCGCTGGAGCCCGGCGAAGCGCTCGCGATCGTGGGGGAATCCGGCTCCGGCAAGAGCCAGATGATGATGGCCATCATGGGATTGCTGGCCGAAAATGGCCGCGCCCGCGGCTCGGCGCGTTTTCAGGGCGAGGAACTCATGGGCATGAAAGCGGCCGAGCTGAACCGCATCCGGGGAAGCAAGATCGCGATGATCTTCCAGGACCCGATGACGTCCCTGAACCCCTACCTGAATATCGAGACGCAGATGGTCGAGGTGCTTCGGCACCACCAGGGCATGAAGCGCAGCGAAGCCAGGGCGCACGCCGTCGAAATGCTGAACGCGGTGCGCATTCCGGACGCGGAGGAGCGCATCCGGCAGTACCCGCACGAGTACTCGGGCGGCATGCAGCAGCGCGTGATGATCGCGATGGGCCTGTTGTGCGAGCCGGATTTGCTGATCGCGGACGAGCCGACCACGGCGCTGGACGTGACCGTGCAGGCTCAGATCATGCAGCTGATGCGGGAACTGAGCGAAAAGACCCGCATGTCCCTCATCATGATCACGCATGACCTGGCCGTCGTGGCCGAGGTCGCCGACCGGATCATGGTGATGTACGCCGGAGAAGTCGTCGAGACGGGCACCGCCGACCAGATTTTTTACGCCCCGTGCCACCCCTACACCCAGGGGCTGCTGGCGTCCGTTCCCCGCCTGGACCGGCTGGATACGGACGACTTGCACGCCATTCCGGGCAACCCGCCCAACCTGCTCGAACTGCCGGACGGCTGCCGTTTTCGCGAGCGCTGCAGCCAGGCGAGCGCGGCCTGTCTCGAGCGGCCGCCGGTGTGGGAGACGGAAGACGGCCGCAGTTCACGCTGTGTTCTGCGGCCGGAAGGGGCCGTGATGCGGGAAAAAGCAGCCGGCGCCGCCGCGGAGGAGGCTGAATGAAGAAGCCCGTACTCCGCGTACAGGACCTGACGGTGACCTTCAACAGCGTGACCGGAAACGTGTTTCATCGACAGGAGCGCCGCAACCGGGCCGTCGACGGCATCAGTTTCGAACTGTTCGCCGGCGAGACGCTGGGCGTCGTCGGCGAATCCGCTTCCGGCAAATCGACGCTCGCGCGGGCCATCCTCGGGCTCATCAAACCGAACCGCGGCCGGGTCATGTGGCTGGGTGAAAACCTGACCGAACTGGATGAGGAATCCATGCGGCAGCGGCGCAAGGAACTGCAGATCGTTTTCCAGGACCCGGTGGCCTCGCTCGACCCGCGCATGACCGCGGGCGACATCATCGCCGAGCCGCTGTGGAACTTTTACCCCAACATGGACCGCCTGCAGGTCGACGAGCGCACGCGGGGCATGATGAAAATGGTCGGCCTGCTGCCCAACCAGATCAACCGCTACCCGCACGAATTTTCCAGCGGGCAGTGCCAGCGTATCGGCATCGCGCGCGCGCTGGTCCTGAATCCGCGCCTGCTGATCTGCGACGAGCCGGTCAGCGCGCTGGACGTGTCCATCCAGGCGCAGGTCGTCAACCTGCTCAAGGACCTGCAGAAGAAGCTCGGCCTGGCGCTGATCTTCATTGCGCACGACCTGTCTGTCGTGCGGCACATCAGTGACCGCGTGATGGTGATCTACATGGGGCAGGCGATGGAGGTCTCCTGCAAGGAGAGCCTGTACCGCAAACCGCTGCACCCCTATACCAATGCCCTGATCAAGTCGGTGCCGCTGCCGGACCCGAAGCTCGCCGCCGAGGCGCGCCGCGAGAACTGGCTGACCGGCGACATGCCGTCGCCGTTCGACCGGCCCAGGGGCTGCACCTTCCACGACCGTTGCCCCTACCGGGTCAAGCGCTGCGAGGCCGATGTACCGGCCCTGCGCAAGATGGAAGAAGGCGACTGGGTCGCCTGCCACCGGGCCGAAGACCTGGATCTGTCGATCGAGGAAGAGTAGGCAGCCCATCCGTATCGCCGACGGTCGCCGCACACCCCAATGTTAGGTTTGCGATGCCGCTTGGGTTAACATGCGCCTTTTCACGTTCAGCGGAATTTTGATGCCTGATATGACTTGCGGCCGCGTTGGCCGGCTCCTCACACTCCTGGTGCTTGCACCCCTGTTTTTTACCGCATGCGCACAGACGCGCGTCGTCGACAGCTGGCAACCGGAGCAGCCCATCGAAAGCCGGCCCGACAAGGTGGCCGTGATTGCCGTGCTTCCGGACGCGCTGATGCGCGAGGCCGTTGAAGTCGACGTTGCGAAAATCCTGGCGGACCGGGGATCGCCCGCGGTCCCCTCCAGCCGGCTGCCCGGTTTCGGCGGCGGCATCCGCGGCGAAATCGACGTCGAGGTGGCTACCGGCATCCTGCGCGACGCCGACGTCGACGGCATCGTCGTCATGTTCTATTCCGGCGGCGGTCCTTCCGAAGGCTACGTGCGCGCGGATTACTGGGCCGAGTTTGTCGGCACCGGTGTTCCTTATGTCTGGGGACGGCCCTACTTCACCGGGTTCACGGATGTCTACACGATTCGACAGGGGCCGGGCTGGGCCGACGTGCAGAGTACGGCCTACATCGAGTCGAGCTACTACGACCTCGATACCGAAAAGCCCGCCTGGCGCATCGTGACCTTCACCAAGGATCTCGAGCACGCCGATGCCGCCAGCGATATCGCCAGGCAGATCGCGTCCGAGATGCGCAAAGCCGGCCTGAACTGAGCACGGGGTCTCTGCCTGCATGTCTCTGGATTCAGCGCTTCGGGCCGGGCTCGAAGCGTTGGGTATCGGCTGCGACGAGGCGCGGCAAGCACTGCTGCTTGAATACCTGGGCCTGATCGAGCGCTGGAACCGCACGTACAACCTGACCGCGGTCAGGGAGCCGGCCGAGATGCTGTCGAAGCACCTGCTGGACGCCCTGTCTGTGCTGCCCTGGGTTCCCGCGGGGCGACTGCTGGACGCCGGCACCGGCGCCGGGCTGCCGGGCATACCCCTGGCCATCGTGAAAGCGGGGCTTGAAGTCACCCTGCTGGACAGCGCCGGCAAGAAGTTGCGGTTTCTCAACCACGTGAAACGCACGCTGTCCTTGGCCAACGTGCATCCGTTGCAGGCGCGGCTGGAGTCTGCCGAGCTGCCGGAAGCGCCGGACGCCATCATCAGCCGGGCGTTCAGCAGCCTGGCCGATTTCGCCGGGGCGGCGCGTCACCTGGCCGGCGGGGATACCCGCATCCTCGCCATGAAAGGCCGCTATCCGCGAGAGGAGATCGAAGCGCTGCCGGGCTGGGTCGATGTTCGCTCCGTCGAAAAACTCTCCGTGCCGGGATTGCATGAACAGCGGCACCTCGTCATCATGTCCGTCTGCTCATGAGCACACACGATTCATCCCAAAAAGCCCGTATCGTCGCGGTCACCAACCAGAAGGGCGGTGTCGGAAAGACCACGACCGCCGTGAACCTGGCGGCGGCGTTTTCACGCATGAAACGGCCGGTCCTGCTGATCGACCTCGACCCGCAGGGCAATGCCACCACGGGTTGCGGGATCGACCCGCGGCGACTGCACGTTTCCGCCTGCGAGGTCATGATGCGCGAACGCACGGGCGCAGAAACCATCCTGCGGCCGGAAGGCATGGATTTCGACCTGCTGCCGTCCAGCGGCGACCTGACCGCGGCCGAGATATCGCTGCTGCAGAGCGATCGTCGCGAGTTCGCGCTTCGGGATGCGCTGGAACCCCTGCTCGAGGACTATGCCTGGATCCTGATCGACTGCCCGCCTTCATTGAACATGCTGACGCTGAACGCCCTCAGCGCCGCCGACAGCGTGCTGATTCCCGTGCAGTGCGAGTACTATGCGCTCGAGGGTTTGACCGCGTTGCTGAATACGATCGAGCAGGTCCGCGCCAGCGTCAATCCATCACTGGAAATCGAGGGCCTGCTGCGCACGATGTTCGATGGCCGCAACAACCTCGCGCAGGCGGTGTCGGAGCAGCTGATCGAAAATTTCGGCGATCGCGTTTACCGTACCCTGGTGCCGCGCAACATCCGCGTTGCCGAGGCGCCCAGCCACGGCATGCCGGTGCTGCTGTACGACCCGGGTTCCAAGGGTGCACTGGCGCACATCGCTTTGGCCGGTGAAATGCTGCGGCGGCATGAAAAAAGGCAATTGCCTGGACTGCAAAGAATCGACTTATGACAACGCGAAAAAAACCGGTACTCGGAAAAAACCTGAGTTCAATGCTCAGCCAAACTACCATGGACAAAATGCAGGAAGGCGGTGACGAACTGCGCGACCTGCCCCTGGACCTCATTCGGCCGGGCCGCTACCAGCCGCGCTCGGTATTCGACGAGGAGAAGCTCGCCGAACTGGCGGACTCGATCCGCGCCCAGGGCGTCGTGCAGCCTATCGTCGTGCGCCCGCTGGAGGGTAAAGGGTATGAGCTGATCGCCGGTGAACGGCGCTGGCGGGCGGCGCAGATGGCCGGGATCGACGAGATACCCGCTGTCGTTCGCGACGTGCCCGACGAAGCCGCCGTCGCGATGGCGCTGATCGAGAACATCCAACGCGAGGATCTGAACCCGCTGGAAGAAGCCAGCGCGCTGCGCAGCCTGATCGATGAATTCAAGATGACCCAGCAACAGGCGGCTGATGCCGTGGGCCGGTCCCGGCCCGCGGTGGCCAACCTGCTGCGCCTGCTCGAGCTGATGCAGGAGGTCAAGGACATGGTGGACCTGCGGCAGATTGAAATGGGGCATGCGCGCGCCCTGCTGTCGCTGGAAGACTCGCTGCAGGTCCAGGCCGCGCGCGAAGTGGCGCGCAAGCGGCTCTCGGTGCGAGAGACGGAGAACCTGGTGCGGCGGCTTCAGCAGTCCGCAAAGAAAAAAGGCAATCGCCGGGTCGACCCGGATATCCTGCGGCTGCAGGAGCGCATTGGGGATGCACTGGGCACGCGCGTGCGCATCCAGCACCAGGCTTCCGGCAAAGGCAAGATGACCATCGTCTACAATAACGCCGACGAATTCGACGGCATTCTCGAGCGTCTCGATCTCTCCGATTGAGGCGGGTTTTGTGGAACAAGCCTCCAGGGCCGGCCTGCTTACGTGGAAGCCTGCTCGCGGGGGAATTGTTTTTGCCGGCGCCCTGTCGATTGCGGAGTTCCGGAGCCGACGTTTGCTTTGGGGATTAATTAACGCTTTCCGTTGCCCCTGTAGATTAGGGGATGCTAAAATTTAGGATCTTTGGCTGACCCTGCTCATTGCAAGCGGTTACGGTGGCTTCTAAGGGCAGGCAGGTGCCAAAGAATGGGAGTGTGCTGAAAGGTATCTCAAAGAGCTTGAGAATCCAGACGCTGGTGGCATTGGCGCTGGTTCTCCTGTCGTTGCCGGCGGGGCCGGTGGCGGCGTACTCGTCGCTGTTCGGCAGCCTGGCCGTGTACCTGCCGGGCCTTGTTTTCGCCGTGATGGTGGTGGGTAAACTGGGCGGAGACAGCGTGGTGTTCCTGCGGGCCGCGATGCTTGCCGAGTTTGCTAAGCTTATGCTCACCGGGGCACTCTGCGCGGCGGTGTTCATCTGGGTGAAACCGCTGGCGCCCGGGTTTTTTTTCCTGGGCATGATCGGCGTCCTTGCGGCCGGATGGGTCGGGCTGGCGCTTCTGTTTCGCGAATGACGGAAGGAATTCGTTTCGCGAACTTGGATTTTCAGGGATCGGGCAGACGTTTCCGGCAGCCGCACAGGGCGGTGCGCCGGTCAAATGACAAAATACAACAGGATTCGGAATGGCTGGCGGCAGCGAAACACTCACTCCCAGTGACTACATCACACACCATCTGCAAAATCTGACTTTCGGCAGGCATCCCGACGGCAGTTGGGGCTTCGCACACGGCGCGGAGGAAGCCGCTGCCATGGGCTTCTGGGCGTTTCACGTGGATACGATGTTCTGGGCCGTTTTCCTCGGTCTCGTGTTCTTCTTTCTGTTCCGAAAAGTCGCCAGAGCCGCGAATGCGGGCGTCCCCACCCGGTTCCAATGCGCAATCGAGTCCATCGTCGAGTTCGTTGACACCAGCGTGCGCGAGTCGTTTCACGGCACCAACAGGTACATCGCTCCGCTCGCCCTGACACTGTTCGTCTGGATCTTTTTCATGAACTTCATGGACCTGATTCCGGTTGATTGGCTGCCGTGGGTGGCGAGCAATATCGGCGTGGAGTATCAGAAAGTCGTGCCGACCACCGATATCAACGCCACGATGGGTATGTCGATCACGGTATTCGTGCTGATCATTGTCTTCAGCATCCGGTTCAAGGGCGTCAGCGGCTTCCTGGGCGAGCTGGTGATGAATCCGCTGAACCCGAAAGTGCTGGGCGTGCCGAAAGTGCTCTGGCCGTTCATCATGCTTTTCAACTTCTTTCTCGAAATCGTCTCCCTGCTGGCGAAGCCGGTATCGCTGGGCCTTCGGTTGTTTGGCAACCTGTACGCCGGCGAACTGATTTTCATCCTGATCGCGCTGGTCTTCACAGCGGGGTCCGCGGGATTCGCCGCCGGCCTGAGTTCGATTTTCGGCGAACACATCCCCGCCTGGTTCTGGGTCGCGGCAACGGTCACGGTCTGCCTGACGCTGTGGCTGAACATAAGGGGCCGGCTTGCGATGAAGTACACCTGGCTTATCCTGTTCGCCGAGATGCTGCTGATCGGCGGCCTGGCATTTTTGGGCGGGCAGTGGTTGCATTTCGGCTGGGCCGTGTTCCACCTGCTCGTCATCACGCTGCAGGCGTTTATTTTCATGATGCTGACAATCGTGTACCTGTCCATGGCGCAGGAACACCACTGATTCAGTATTGAGGCTGGTAGATAATTTTAGAAAATTTCACTGAAACTGGAGTCAAGTAATGGAAACTGTAATTGGAATGACCGCTATAGCTGTAGCCCTGATGATCGGACTGGGCGCGCTGGGTGTCGGTATTGGTGTTGGCATGCTGGGCGGCCGCCTGCTGGAAGGTACCGCGCGCCAGCCTGAACTGGCCCCGATGCTGCAGACCAAGTTTTTCCTGGCCGTCGGCCTGCTGGATGCAGTCGCCATGATCGGTGTGGGTATCGCGTTGTTCCTCACCTTCGCCAACCCGTTCGTTGGCCAGCTGCAAAATGCAGTCGGCGGATAGCAAGCTTACCGGTAACGAGCATTTGGCTGACACCATAGAAAACGAGGTACCGGCATGAACATTAATGCCACCCTGATCCTGCAGTCTCTCGCGATGCTGATTTTCGTGTGGTTTTGCATGCAGGTCGTCTGGCCGCCGATCCTGAAGGCGCTGGACCAGCGCCGCGAGCGAATCGCCGAAGGCCTGGCCGCTTCCGACATCGCCGAGAAAGAGCTGGAGGCCGCCAAGATCAACGTCGAGAAACAGATTCGCGAAGCCCGCGACAAGGCGGGTGAGATCGTCGATCAGGCGCAGCAGCGCCACACCCAGATACTGGGCCAGGCCAAGGAAGACGCCGTCGGTGAACGCAAGCGACAAGTGGCGGCCGCCGAGGCCGAGATCACGCAATCGGCCAACCAGGCGCGCGAAGAACTGCGCACCGCTGTAGCCAACCTCGCGGTCCTGGGCGCTTCGCAGATTCTAGAGCGTGAAGTCGATGCGGACACGCACCGCGAACTGCTCGACAAGCTGATCAACGAGATCTGACCATGAGCAGCCTGACGACACTGGCGAGACCCTACGCCAAGGCGGCCTTTGAACTGGCGCTTGCGGATGACGCCCTGGCTGCCTGGGACGATATGCTGGCGCTGGCGGGTGCAATGGTCAGCGAGCAAGCGATGGTATCGCTGATCGACAACCCGGACGTCGGCAAGGCCCAGGTCCTGGAGATACTAACGGACGCAGCGGGTGACGCGTTCGACGACCGCTTTCGCGGACTGCTCGCGGTGGTTGCCGACAACCGGCGCCTGCCCCTGCTGCCGCAGGTGGGAGCGCTCTACCGCGGCCTGCGCGAGGAGGCCGAGAATCGCCTCAGTGTGCGGGTGGTGTCTGCGGTGCCGTTGGACGAAGGCCAGTCGCAGCGCCTGAAAGAAGCGCTGGCCCGGCGTTTCGAGAGGGAGATCCAGCTGGAAAATGAAATCGACCCGGAGGTCATTGGCGGCGCCGTGGTTTATGCGGGCAGCAAAGTGATCGACGGTTCTCTGCGGGGGCGCCTGGCGCGGCTGACCGCCAGCCTCGCGAACTGACGGCAAAACGAATTAATTAACCGAGCGCCGTGACAGCGGCGGTCAAACGGGAAAGAAAACGATGCAGACGACACTGAACCCATCTGAAATCAGCGAGTTGATCAAAAAGCGCGTAGAGGAGCTCGATATCTCCGCCGAAGCGCGTAACGAAGGCACGGTAGCCAGTGTGTCCGACGGTATCGCGCGCATTCACGGTCTCGAAGATGCCATGCAGGGCGAGATGATCGCCTTTCCGGACAATACCTTCGGGCTCGCCCTCAACCTGGAGCGCGACTCGGTGGGTTCCGTGATCATGGGTGATTACGGACACATCACCGAGGGTGATTCGGTCAAGTGCACCGGTCGCATCCTGGAAGTGCCCCACGGCCGCGGGCTGCTGGGCCGCGTCGTGGACGCGCTGGGCAACCCGATCGACGGCCAGGGGCCGATCGAGAACGACGGCTACGCGCCGATCGAGAAGGTGGCGCCGGGCGTGATCTGGCGCAAATCGGTAGACCAGCCGGTGCAGACGGGACTCAAGTCCATCGACGCCATGGTGCCGATCGGCCGCGGCCAGCGCGAGCTGATCATCGGCGACCGCCAGATCGGCAAGTCGGCGATCGCCATCGACACGATCATCAACCAGGTCGGAACCGGCATCAAGTGCGTTTACGTGGCCGTCGGGCAGAAGCAGTCCACGGTTTCCAACGTGGTCCGCAAGCTCGAGGAGCACGGCGCCATGGAGCACACCATCGTGGTCAACGCCTCGGCGTCCGAGTCGGCGGCCATGCAGTACATCGCACCTTATTCCGGCTGCACGATGGGTGAGTACTTCCGCGACCGGGGCGAAGATGCCCTGATCATTTACGACGATCTGACCAAGCAGGCCTGGGCTTATCGCCAGGTGTCCCTGCTGCTGCGTCGGCCGCCGGGCCGTGAAGCCTATCCGGGCGACGTGTTCTACCTGCACTCGCGGTTGCTCGAACGCGCGGCCCGCGTCAACGAAGACTACGTTGAGAAATTTACCAACGGCGAGGTGAAGGGCAGGACCGGCTCGCTGACCGCGCTGCCGATCATCGAGACGCAGGCGGGTGACGTGTCCGCCTTCGTTCCGACCAACGTGATTTCCATCACAGACGGGCAGATTTTTCTTGAGACGGACATGTTCAATGCCGGTATCCGGCCCGCCATGCACGCCGGCCTCTCGGTGTCCCGCGTGGGTGGCGCAGCGCAGACCAAGGTGATCAAGAAGCTGGGTGGCGGCATTCGATTGGCGCTCTCGCAATACCGCGAGTTGGCGGCTTTCGCACAGTTCGCATCCGACCTGGACGAGACGACGCGCAAGCAGCTCGACCGCGGCCAGAGGGTAACCGAGCTGATGAAGCAGCGGCAGTACAGCCCGATGTCCGTGGGCCAGATGGCGGTGTCGCTCTACGCGGCTGACCGCGGCTATCTCGACGACGTGGAGCTCGAGAAGATCGGCGCCTTCGAGGCGGCCCTGCTTGACCACACGGCTACGTCGCACGGCGATTTGCTGGAGACACTGGACCACGGTGACTGGAACGATGACTTGGACGGGCAGCTGAAAGACATGCTCGAAAACTTCAAGGCCACGGGTTCCTGGTAACGAAACCGGGGTCGGAACAGCCCGGCGGCGCTGACCCCAAACAACGAGACTGAAACATGGCAGGCGGAAGAGAAATCACCACAAAGATCCGGAGTGTCGAGAACACCAAGAAGGTGACCTCGGCCCTGGAGATGGTGTCGGCCAGCAAGATCCGCAAATCCCAGGACCTGATGGCCGAAACGCGACCGTACGCGGAGATGATCCGGCGCGTGATGGGTCACCTCAGCAAGGCGCGGCCGGAATACCGGCATCCGTTCACCCTGGTCAGGGAAGAAACGAAAAAGGTCGGTTACATCATTGTATCCACCGATCGCGGTCTTTGCGGCGGTCTGAATACGAACATGTTCAAGGCCGTGCTGGCCAGCATGGGTGAATGGCAAAAGAAGGGCGCCGCCATCAGCGCGGTCACCCTGGGCAAGAAAGCCTCGGCTTTTTTCCGCAACGTGAACGTGGAAATCGCCGCGCATGCCGGCGACCTGGGCGAAAAACCCCAGATCGAAGACCTCATCGGGTCGATCAAGGTCATGCTGGACGCCTACCGGGAAGAGGAGCTGGACCTCGTTTACGTGGTCTACAACCGTTTCGTCAACACGATGTCGCAAAAGCCCGTTCTGGAGCAGCTGTTGCCGTTGCCCGAAACGGACGATGATGAAGTCAGCGATATCTGGGACTACATTTACGAGCCGGACGCGGAGTCCCTGCTGGACACGGTGCTGACCCGCTACATCGAGGCCGATGTGTACCACGCGGTGCTGGAAAACCTGGCTTCGGAACATGCCGCGCGCATGATCGCGATGAAGAACGCGACCGAAAACGCGGGCGAACTGATCGACGAACTGACGCTGGTCTTCAACAAGGCCCGCCAGGCGGCGATCACGCAGGAAATTTCGGAAATCGTCGGCGGCGCTGCCGCTGTCGGTTAACCCTTGGGGCCGGATGCATTTTTCGGTGAAAAAGATAATTGGGGTCAGAGTAAAAATTTTGGAACAGAGCAGGGGATAACAGAGTAGCCGAGAAATTTTTACTCTGACCCCGGTTTAAACGGAGCAGGATCTATGAGTGGTGGAACTATTGTTCAGGTAATCGGTGCGGTCGTCGACGTCGAGTTCGCACGCGCAGACATGCCGAAGGTGTACGAAGCCCTGACGGTCGACGATACCGACATCATGCTGGAAGTACAGCAGCAGTTGGGTGACGGCGTTGTCCGTACCATCGCGCTGGGTTCGACGGATGGACTGACGCGCGGTCGGCCGGTGACGAGCACCGGCGCGCCCATTTCCGTGCCGGTCGGCCAGAAGACCCTGGGTCGCGTCATGGACGTGATGGGGCGGCCGATCGACGAGGCCGGGCCGATCGGTGAAGACCAGCGTCTGCCCATCCACCGCAAGCCCCCTACCTACGAAGAGCAGGCCGGCGGCACGGAGTTGCTGGAGACCGGCATCAAGGTCATCGACCTGATCATGCCGATCGCCAAGGGCGGCAAGGTCGGCCTGTTCGGCGGCGCCGGCGTGGGCAAGACGGTAACGCTGATGGAGCTGATTCGAAACATCGCGATCGAGCACAGCGGCTACTCCGTTTTCGCGGGCGTCGGAGAGCGTACCCGTGAGGGCAACGACTTCTACCACGAGATGAAGGAAGCCGACGTGCTCAATAAGGTTGCCCTGGTATACGGCCAGATGAACGAGCCGCCGGGCAACCGCCTGCGTGTCGGCCTGACCGGCCTGACGATCGCCGAATCCTTTCGTGACGAGGGCCGCGACGTACTGATGTTCATCGACAACATCTATCGCTACACGCTGGCCGGAACCGAGGTTTCCGCTCTGCTGGGCCGTATGCCTTCAGCCGTGGGTTACCAGCCGACGCTGGCACTGGAAATGGGCATGCTGCAGGAGCGCATCACATCGACCAAGACCGGTTCCATCACGTCCTTCCAGGCCGTGTACGTGCCCGCAGACGATCTGACCGACCCGTCGCCGGCCACCACCTTTGCCCACCTGGACGCGACGCTCGTACTGAGCCGCTCCATCGCCGAGCAGGGCATCTACCCCGCTGTCGACCCGCTGGATTCCACGTCCCGCCTGCTCGATCCGAACATCATCGGCGCCGACCACTACGAGGTGGCCCGCGGGGTGCAGTCGGTGTTGCAGCGCTACAAGGAACTCAAGGACATCATCGCCATCCTCGGCATGGACGAGTTGTCCGAGGAAGACAAGGCCATCGTGGCCCGCGCCCGCAAGGTCTCGCGCTTCCTGTCGCAGCCGTTTTTCGTGGCGGAGACGTTCACCGGGGCACCCGGCAAGTATGTCTCCCTGAAAGACACGATCCGCGGTTTCAAGGGCATCATCGACGGTGAATACGACCATCTGCCTGAACAGGCGTTCTACATGGTCGGCACGATCGAAGAAGCGATCGAGAAGGGCAAGGGGATGGACAAGGCCGCCTGAAGGCCCTGTGAACCCCGGGATTGAACCGATGAAAAAAACCATCCAATGCGACATCGTCTCGGCACAGGAGGAGATTTTCTCCGGTGAGGCCGTGATGATCCTCGCGACGGGCGAACTCGGTGAGCTGGGCATCACGCCGCGTCACGCGCCGCTGATCACGCAGCTCAGGCCCGGACCGGTACGCGTGCAGTGCCCCGACGGCACAGAAGAGTTTTTCTTTGTCGGCGGTGGCATTCTCGAAGTGATGCCGCATATCGTTACCGTGCTGGCCGACACGGCCGTGCGTGCAAATGATCTCGACGAGGCCGCCGCCTCGCGCGCCAAGGCAGAAGCCGAACGTCACCTGGCGGACCAGACCGGTGAAATCGAGATAGCCGAAGCCCAGGCCCGGCTGTTTGAAGCGGCGGCGCAGCTGCGTGCGCTGGAGCAACTGAGGAAGAAAGGCTCGCGCTGACCGCCTGATCTGTTGTCGAGCGACGCCGGCCAGGTGAAAATCTGACCGGCGTTTTTGTTAGACTTTCCCCTCGAATCAAGGGTCCGCCCTCACCCGATCGGAAGAACGCCATGAAGTGTGACATCGTCTCCGCCCGCCGCACCGTCTATTCCGGCAAGGTGTCAATGGTGGTCGCGCCGGGCGTGGCCGGCGAACTGGGCATCGCTCCGCGCCACGCGCCGTTGCTGACCACGCTGACCGCCGGCGCGATTCGCGTTCTCGACGATCAGGACGAGGAATACACGTTCCTGATCGGCGGGGGTATTATCGAGGTCATGCCGCATCTCGTTACCGTTTTGGTCGATACCGCCGAACGCGCCGCGGATTTCGATGAACAGGCGGTCCGCCGGGCCAAGGCGGACGCGGAACGGGCGTTGCGGGAGCGTGGCGAAAGCCGGGATATCGCCGAGGTGCAAGCGCAGCTGAGGGACGCGATCGAGAAACTGCAGGCCCTGGAGCGCTGGCGCAAACGGGTTCAGCACAAGGGCTAGTACGGGTGCTCTTTTCATGAATGTTGTGCGAATCGACCACATCAATATCAGGGTTCCGAACCCCCTGCTCGATGAAGTACGTCGCTTTTACGTCGATGTGCTCGGGTTGACAGAGGGTGAAAGACCCTCTTTCTCAAGTCGCGGATATTGGCTTTACGCGGCAGGAATACCGCTCGTTCACCTCAGCGAGCGTAAACAAAGGGGTAATTCCTCAGGCAATGGCTATCTCGACCACGTTGCGTTTCATGTGACAGACCCGGACACGCTGATCAAAAGGCTGGAAAAGGCCGGTATCGGCTACAGCCAATCTCACATCGCCGAACTGGGATTGGGGCAGTTGTTTTTCCAGGACCCGGCCGGCAACGGGCTCGAGGCCAATTTCAGAACACAGGACTGAACGTCCTGGCTCAGAAGCGATCGGCGCGCAGTACCTCGCAATCCGACACGGTGACGATGCCCACGTGTTTTTCGACCATGCCGAAGGTGGCGTCGAGCAGCGCGTCAAGTCTCTCGGGCCGAATGATGCAGATGAACTGCACCATGTCGGCGTAACTGCCGATCTGGCCTTCGCTGCTCCAGCGTCCGGACAGGCCGCTGCCCCCGAGTACCGGGGCGACCGTGTAACCGGTCACGCCGGCCGCCTCGACGGCTTCTTCCAGGCGTCGCCTCATGGGCGCTTCGATGATGATCGCCACGCGTTTTGCATGATGGGTTTCCATGTCAGGTGCCTCCTGTCACCGCGAGGGCTGCGGCGTAGTAGATGGGTATGCCGACCGCCAGGTTGAACGGAAAGGTCACACCCAGCGACAGCGTCAGGTAGATTGAAGGGTTGGCCTCGGGCAGGGCGACCCGCATGGCCGCCGGAACGGCAATATACGAGGCCGAAGCGGCCAGCACCATCATCAGCACCGTGCCGCCGAGGCTGAGCCCCAGCAGCATCGCAGCGGCCAGGCCAAAGGCGCTGCCGACCAGCGGCATCAGCATGCCGAATGCCAGCGCCCCGACCCCCAGGCTGCGGTAGGAACGCCGCAGGCCGCGGCCCGCGATCAGGCCCATGTCCAGCAGGAACAGGCACAGCACGCCCTGGAAGGGGGCGCCGATGAACGGCTGGATTTTGTTCATGCCCTGCGCCCCGGTGACCCAGCCGATCAGGAACGAGCCGATCAGCAGCACAATCGATCCGTTGAGCATGATCTCACGCAGCAGCGTGCCGTCCATCCGGTTACGGCCATTGCGCGAGACCAGCCACAGGGTCGAGAGGATGGCCGGAGCCTCCATCGCGGCGGCCACGGCCACCATGTAGCCTTCGGCTTGATCGTTGCGCTGGCTGAGCAGCGCGGAGGCCGCGAGGAAGGTGACGATGGAAATCGAGCCGTAGTGCCCGGCGACCGCCGCCGCGTTCATACGGTCCAAACGCGTCAGCAGGCGGATCAGCGCATAGGCAACGAAAGGCAGCAGGCTCGAGAGCACGACCCCGGCCAGCAGCGTTGCGCCGAGGGTCGCATCCATGCCATGACCCGCCACGCTCACACCGCCTTTGAAACCGATGGCGAACAAAAGGTAGATGGAAAGCATCTTGGCGGCAGCTTCGGGGATACTCAGGTCCGAGCGGCCCAACGCGGCCGCCAGCCCGAGAATAAAGCACAGGATGACGGGTGAAAGGATATTCTGGGTGGCTATTGAGATGACTTCCGGCATGGCGCCCGACTGCCTCGATTGGGGTGCGCACATGATAACACCGAGCCATGCAGAGCAAGGCGCGGCGCCGCTGCCACGATCGAAAGAAACCCGGAAATCGTACGAGCGGACCCATCAGCGGGAGTAAACGGTACGAATTCGCCGCTTTTCCAATGCTAGAATGGCCGAAGGATACCAAGCGAGGCAGGGATGACCATGAACCGAATAGCCGTCGGCACGTTGATCGTTGCACTACTGGCCATGAACCCCTGGGCCGATACCGGCGCCCAGGACAAGACAATGTATTCTTACACCGACGAGGACGGCACGGTCGTTTTCACGGACAAGGCGCCGGGCGATCGAAAAGTGGAATCGCAGCCGATTCCGCCCGGCCCCCCTAAGCAGGCTGACGACAACCCCTACGCGGATGCAGCGGCGCCGGCCTCGGCGGCCCAGCAGCGGCGCGAGGAGATTGCGCAGAGCCGCAGGGCTTCGGCCGAGGAACAAAAGGCACTGGAAGCGCAATGTGCCGCCTGGCGTTCGGAAAAAGAAAAGATCGAGCCGCACCGCCGGCAGTTCTATACCGACAAGGAGACCGGCGAGGTCGTTCGCATGGACGACGTGGAACGCGCCGAGCGTGTCGCGGAATTGAAAGAACTGATTGAGACCAACTGCCCCTGATCGGTTAGCCGGGTGTCGAGCCGCCATCTGCTCCGAATTCTCGGCTTGCTTTTTCTGGGCGTAGGCGCGGCCGGGGTTTTCCTGCCGCTGCTCCCCACCACGCCATGGGTATTGCTCGCGGCAGCCTGTTTTGCCCGGACGTCCCCCCGCATGCATGGCTGGGTTCTGGCCAACCCGACCTTCGGCCCGATGATTCGTGACTGGGAAAACAATCGCTGTATCCGGCGCCGGGTCAAGCTGTTTGCCATGCTTTCGATGGTTCTGGTGGGCGGCGCCTCGATCATCCTGGCCCTCGATTCCTGGGCCTGGCGCTGGGCCGGTGCCTTGCTGATGCTGGCCGGAATACTGGCCATTTCTGCGCTCAGGACCTGCAAAGAAAAGGCCGGCTGAGCGCCGGCCTTTTCTTTCTCGTACTGCTTTATACCTCAGGCATCAGGAAACGCGGCTTCAAGGATGGTGTTTTCCTCTGCATTTTTGACTTCAATCCACTCGCTGAGCGGGTCGAAGTTGAGCAGTTCCGTGTCTCCCTTCTGCGGTGCACTGAATTTCAGCTTGCCTTTGTCTTCGGTGACTTCAATCGTGCCCTGCTGGAGGCCTTCGACGAAAAAGCCGTAGCTGCCGGCCGGTACGTCTTCGATCTCGATTTCGAATTCGCGCTCGTCGCCCTCGACCTCGTACTCGGCTTCCCCTTCGGCTTCCAGGAAGCCTTCGATGCCGGTATTTTCGAGTTCGACCTTGATCTCCAGGCCGTCATCGCCGTTCTCGTCGTCGTCCTTGGGGCCCTTGGCTTTTTTCGAGAGTACCGCCTCGCCGCTCGTGAGTATGGTTTCTTGGCCCAGCTTGACGTTGATCTGACAGTCCCGGGGGCTCTCGATGAGCAGGATCTTGCCGGCAGCCTCCGGGCTGCGGAACTGCACGGCGCCTTCTCCATCCTCGACCAGGAGCACGTCTTCGTACAGGACCGAATCCTCGTCACAGTACGCAACGTCGTACTCGCCATCGACCAGGTCTTCCACCGAGATGTGGAAATCGCTGCGATCGCTGCGCTCCCAGAACATCGCCTTGCCTTCGCCCTCCGCGCCTTCGACGGGAGGATAGAGCTTAACCTCGAGCTTGGTCGGCTTGGCATCGCTGGGCGTGTTGTCGGAGATGCCGCCGGTGCAGCGGCCGTTGTAGAGACCGGCCAGGCGCCGTATCTCGAAGTCGCCTTCGATGTCGCCCAGTTCGTATTCTGCCATGCCCTTGTTGCAGTTGTCGAACGTCAGGTTCAGCGATCCTGTCACCTCGACCGGGTTGAGCGACTCGTCTTCGTCCTGCATGAAGTCCACGTCGAAGGCCGTGTACAGCTCCATCAGCACCTGGTCGCCCTCGACATGGCCAATCGCCATGTGCCAGGCGGACTGCGCATCGTCACCGTAGGTGAACCAGTAGGCAACGGCCTTGGGATTGCCTTTCTCTTCCTGGTCGATGATTTGCAGTACGATGCCCTGGCTTTCCTGCCTGGACTGCTCCCAGAGCCCGGAGAAATAGCGTGTAACGGTGAGATCGCCGGCCAGTGCGGGCGCCATGCCCAGCAGGCTGGCGGCGACTGCCGTCAGGCAAACAATAAATCGGTTTTTCATCTGGTAGTACCTCCATGAGTTTCAGAAAGGATGCCTCCGTGCATCCACTCACCCCTGTCCTCGCATTATAGCGCGAATTCCTGCAGGTACCGGGCGACGCCGCCACGCAAGCCCAAAACAGCTCGTTAATCGGGTTTAATTGACCCGGGTCCTTGCGCGCCGATGGCCGGCATTGTGCAATACGGCGGTCGAAGAAGAGGTAATGACCGCCATGAGCCCGGAAGTTGCCGTTTTATCGCTGTCCGCCGCCGTGATCGCTTTCTCGCACACGCTGCTGGCCTCGCTGGAATGGCTGGAGGGGCTGCGCGGCAACCTGGCGATGGTGTTCCTGGGGATTTGAGCGCGCTGGGGGAGTTCCCGGATATTTGCTTCGCAAATTCCGGGATGACGAAGGATAAGCGCTTCGCAAATTCCGGGATGACGAAGGATAAGCGCTTCGCAAATTCCGGGATGACGAAGGATATTTGCTTCGCAAATTCCGGGATGACGAAGGATA
>Ga0180435_10002579_pt1 | contig 18414 bp, 17 predicted proteins | sample SS_ome_3_FD_132467 | JGI IMG/M metagenome (GOLD analysis project Ga0180435, IMG submission 132467) | Hypersaline lake sediment archaeal communities from the Salton Sea, California, USA - SS_3_S_1 metaG | ecosystem: Environmental > Aquatic > Non-marine Saline and Alkaline > Hypersaline >...
CTGTATAGAAGGGCAAGCCGTATTGACGGTGTTCGTTCTCCTGCCAGCCGCTGCCGATACCCAGTACCACCCGTCCGCCAGTGATGTGGTCTAGGGTTGCTGCCATTTTTGCGAGTACGGCGGGGTGACGATAGGTGTTGCCGGTTACCAGCGTGCCCAGGCGAACGCGGTTGGTTTGTGCCCCAAGTGCTGCCAGGGTCACCCAGGCCTCGGGCCAGGGTGCAGACGTATCTTCTGCGTTGGGCATGAAGTGGTCAGCGTACCAGACGCCGTCCCAGGCGGTGTCTTCTGCGTGTTTTGTCAGAGCCTGGACGTCAGTAAAAGATTGGCTTGGATTTGGCCAGAAACTAAAGCGCATGGAACACCCTCCCAATGGTGTGACTTGTAAACTTGGTTGCGAATATCGCGAGATTAGCCCAACGATGTTCGCTTATGTCATCGCATATGGCAAACTCACCGGCTTGTGAATATTGCCTGCTTAACTATTGTTTTCCATCTTCACGGATGTTCATCCCTGAAGGACAAACGGCAGCGCCTGGCGGGTTTGCGCGACCGCTTTGGTAAGCAGACCCAGGTGGCTGTGTGTGAATCTGCAGATGCGGACAGCTTGAGTCGAGCGCAATGGTCGTTTGTTGCCACTGCGGGCACAAAGTCGGTGATACAGAAAATCTTCTCTGATATCGAAACCTATGTAACGACTAATGTAGATGCTGAGGTGGTCGATATCCGCAGGCAATGGTTAAGCTGATTCGCATAATCCGGGTATTCTTTTTATTTTTACCCCTTTTGCACGGGCTTGCCGCGTGCGGCGGTCCGGGATCCAACGGCGAGCAGTATCTGCAACGACTCAGCGAGGCGCTGGACCGTGCGGTGATCACGGCGCCTGCCGAGCTGGTTCAATATCCAGCCCGCAGAACCCTGCAGCGTCCTGTTCCGCCTCTTAACATCTCCGTCACCGAGTTCGCGCGCCTGCACGCCTGTGACATGGGCGGGTTACTGGGCGCGCGCAATGGCAGCCTGGCCCGTCTGGCTCAGGACAGCCAACGTCTGCTGTACGAGTTAACCTGGCTGGAGGCAGCCCAGGGCTGCATAGAGCAGGGGCAGAACTGGCTGCAACCGCTGGTTGAACAGAAGACTTCCAGTCTGCCGGATATGCTATGGAACGCAACGTTTGCGAGCGCGGAACTCAGCACGGCGATGGGGCAAAGTGTTGCCTCGTCCAGCCACTCGGCTCAAGCGGACCAATACTTTCGTATGCTGGCTGATCTGATTAACAGTGCGTTGCAGCAAGACCGATTGCCGTTGGAAAATGAGTTTGAAAATACTCTGCGCCAGTTGACGTTGAACGCACGGATAGGGGAGCGCCGGCGATACTGGTCAACCTTACGCACGCAGTTGCAGGCGGCGTCCGAGGCCCTGTCGCAACGTGAGCCACCGATCTGTCTTTCCGGTCTGCCGAATGATCGCAGCCGCCGCTTGCTGGCCGTGTTTCAGCGTTACTATGCGAGTCTCTGGCAGGTGGAATTCTCCCAGCTTCTCAGTGCAGATGAGCGTTGGCTGACAGCATTGGCACGCAGTGTTAATTTGCTCCAGAATTCAGCGCCTCTTGAGTTTCAAACGTGGTACGACATCACTTTGAACCCTCACGTTTCGAACAGTGAATGGCAGCTCACAAAACAGGCGGTGGCTGATCATGTAAAAGCCTGGCAGGGTTTGTTTGAGCAGTGTGGGATTGATGTGGCGAGATTAAGAGGATCGACTTAAATGTCTGTAGTAATGGTCATAGTGGTTGCCCTTGGCGTCTTTTTTTACGTCAAAGGCACGCGCGCGGCACGATTGAACTGGCTGCGCAGGATTGATTTACCGGGGCAGTGGCAAGCGGAGTATGAAACTGCCGATGAAGGTGCTGCGCGTACCCAGACGTTGTCGCTGCATGGGCAGCTTGATTCCGGTAGTTTTGTGCTGCAGGCAGATGAAGGAAGCTGGCGTGGGCAGTGGCAGTTGCGTGGCCACATACTGCATTTGCAGGGCGAAGGCCGGGCGCAGAAACTGGATCTACATTTTTTTGGCCCAGGCCGTATCGGCCTGGAAGATGATACTGGCGTGCGTCGGCTTTATACGCGGGAACTTAACAATGTAGTACCATTGCGAGGCCCTGACGGACCCGGTCAGCGGCAACAGCCATGACCGTAACCAATGCGCAACGGCGTCGGAAAAACTGGATTCTGATTGTTGCCGTGTTAGCCATTATGTTTATGGGGATGTTGTCAGGACAACCCGATCGTCTGCCTACACCTTATTTTGACGTTGCACGTCCGATGGTGATTGCCCACCAGGGCGGCAATCTGTTGCGGCCAGGCAATACGCTGATGGCTTTTGATCACGCTATGTCCTTGGGTGTTGATGTTCTGGAAATGGATGTTCATCTCAGCGCTGATCAGCAGCTTGTGGTGATCCACGACGCTTCTGTTGAGCGTACGACTAATGGTCAGGGTGCGGTTGCGGAGATGAGCCTTGCCGAACTTCAGTTGTTAGATGCGGGTTACCATTGGCCATTTTCGGGACATGAGCGTCCCTATCGTCAACAAGGCGCTTTCATCCCCTCCTTTAAACAGGTGTTAGACCGTTATCCCGGGCAGCGGCTTGTTGTGGAGTTGAAGGAGGATACCGCCGTGCTTGCCGAGGCATTGTGTGAGGCATTAAAAATGTCGGGGCGCGAACGGTTAACCCTGGTTGCTTCTTTTCACAAAACCGCCATGAACCACTTTCGCAGCGTATGTCCTGCCACCGCGACCAGTGCTTCAAGTGATGAGGTGCGCTGGTTTGTCATTACTTCAACAGTTTACCTGGGACGGTTGTTTCATTCACCGGCGCTGGCCCTGCAGGTGCCGAAAGAGCGGGACGGCAGGGCAATGTTGTCACAGGGTTTTCTGGATAGTGCCGCTGCCGTCAATCTACATGTCGATTATTGGACGCTGAACTCGGTATCTGACTTACGCCATGCAATTGCAACAGGCGCCCATGGTGTGATCACGGATCGTCCGGATCTGATGTTAGATGAATTAGGCCGGTTATCGCCGCAGAGTTATTGAGTGTTGTTGCGACGGTCTGGCGTGTCGGGATTGCGCCTGGGCAGAGGGTCTTCCAGCAGTCGATCATCATTGCGGCGGTCATTTTTGCTGTCTCGCCGATCTTTGCGTTCTTTGCGACGTTCAGGGCCATTGAATGCAGACATTAAGGTGGCTTCCGGAGCGAACTAGGTCGTAAAACTTGTGCAAAACAATAGCACATTCGGCTCGATCTCTCACGGTACTTCAGTACAATGCGCGGCCTTGAAGATTTCCAAAAGGCGCGGTTCACTGGTGGTAGCACAAGCACCTCTTTCACTTCTTGATCAGGTTTTGTCGCGCCTGTTAATGCTGCTGCCTGATCCTGAGGCGATAGACTGGTCAACGACTCACGCGGCATTGTGGCGGCGAAACAAAGGCCACGGTGGTTTTGTGGCGCATGGTCAGCTTGATGGCATCTTGCTGGATGAACTGCTGCATATTGATGATCAGCGCTCGCGACTGGTGCAAAACACTGAACAGTTTCTTGCCGGATTACCCGCTAACAACGCGCTGTTGTGGGGTGCTCGTGGCACAGGGAAAAGCTCCCTGGTCCACGCTCTGCTGAATCGGTTTGCTGATACTGGTCTGCGCCTCATTGAGCTGCACAAAGATGACCTGGGTGATCTGGGGCAGATCGTGCTGAATGTGGCTGATCAACCTTATCGATTCCTTATTTTCTGCGACGATCTGTCGTTTGATGCTGATGACGCCAGCTACAAATCGCTGAAGAGTGCTCTGGAAGGGTCAATCTTTACCACCACAGATAACGTTTTAATTTATGCCACGTCCAATCGTCGGCATCTGGTGCCCGAACACATGAGTGACAATCTGCAAACGCGTGTGGGCGATGCGGAGCTGCACGAAAGTGAAGCCGTAGAAGAAAAAATATCGCTGTCCGATCGATTCGGCTTGTGGCTGTCGTTTTATCCTTTCAAGCAGGATGCCTATTTGCAGGTGGTCTCGTTGTGGGTCTCGCGGCTGGCCGAGCGGCATGGTCTTGAAATCGATGCTGCTGGTGAAGAGCTGCGCGCTGAAGCGCTGCGCTGGGCGCTGGCGCGTGGAGTTCGCAACGGTAGAACGGCACAGTATTTCGCTCGGCATTGGGTCGGGCAGCAGGGTCTGAAGGGCTCGGCGTCTGAATTGCCTGAAATTTAACCAACAAACTGATTAAGGAAATATAAAGTGAAACGTCTGGTTTTGATAACGATAGCACTGCTGCTGTCTCCGCTGGTCACGGCTGATGTGGTTGTACTTAAAAGTGGCGACAAAATGAGCGGCACCGTTGATAGCGTGGCCGGGGGCAACGTGCTGCTGATCACCGAGTACGCCGGTGCGGTTGCCATCGCGATTGACGCGATTGCCGAGGTGACCACTGAAGGTTCGTTTGATGTTTTTGTCGGCGAGGACAGCGTCAACGGAAAATTTGCAGTTGTTGATGGCGCACAGGTCCTGGTTACTGATGGTCAATCTCAGCCTGTAGCGCTTAGTGATGTTACTCGTGCCGGACAGAACAATCTGGGTATCGTCAACTTTGCCCGGGAATGGAAGTCTCGTGCAGATCTGGCGGCGCAGGTAGCCAACGGTAATACCGATACGCAAAATTACAGTGTCCTGGCGGAAAGCTCACTCAAGCAGGACAATGTAGAATACTTACTGACCCTGCTGATCAGCAATGAAGAAGCTGAAGGTATTACCACTAAAGAACAGCTTGATTTTGATTTCCTGTACAAGCGCTTTGTCAGTGAAAAGTGGTACGCATCAGGCAACTTTGAGTACTTTGAAGACCCGATAAAAGAAGTTGACCGCCGCGTTACTCTCGGTGCTGGTATGGGTTATCAGTTCTGGGACAACAGCTTCGGCGCTCTCTCAAGTGAACTTGGCGTGAGTTACGTCAACGAAGATATCGGCGGAGAAACTTCTAACAATCCTGCTCTGCGTTGGGGCCTTGATTACAAGAAGTATTTCTTCGACAAGCGCATGGAAGCTTTCCACCGTCAATCTGTTTTGTTTATACCAGATTCCGACCGTGGCGAAGTCATTGCCTCATCAACGGGTGTGCGTTACGCGTTAAACACACGCATTGATGCAACAGCGCGTGTTGATGTAAACCATGAAACAAAGCCTGCACCGGGTAACAGCAAGACTGACGTCATTTATAACTTAGGTGTTGGCGTTAAATTTTAGACGGATGACCCAGACGGTTTTCCAGCCGTTCAATATCAGCGGCGACTGCTTCCATTAATCTGCCACCCATCATGGGTGGCAGATTGCGGCACAGTTGACGCGCCTGCTTTGCAAAGTGTAACGCCTGCGGGTAGGCGCGGATGTTTTCAGCATCTTTGGCGGACTGTCTGGCTGTTTCAACCGCGATCTGTTGGCCTGTGAACTTCGCGCTGGCTTCAGCAAGAGAGCCGTCACGGCGGTTCAGCTCACTGTTAACAGTTGCATCCTTCAGCACCTTTGCCAGTTCTTCGAGTGCAGAACTGGCATGTCGTCTTTCAATTTTGCTGCGCAAATTCACCTTTTTCAGACCTGACGGCATTCGATTGATTTGCGTAACCCGGTTTTGTAGAGCGTTCAGATGTACGTGATCCGGATTTGTTTTTTTCAGCACGTCAACGTGGTGTGATAAAAGCAGTACCAGACCGCGGCGCAGGTCCCGATTGATCAATGGGTCGGGTACGTGTTCGATAGCGGTCAAAATAGTGTGGGTTTTTGACAGCGCCCGGGTCATTTTACGTGCGCGTAACTTCGCTTCACGGCGTCTGAGCTGTGTGTAAATCCCCGCAGTCAGGACGACAGTGGTCACCGTTACGGCAATCCAGGCCAGATAAGACGTCAGAAATTCCATGGTTTACTCCAAATAATGATCGAAGTGTAGTTCCAATTGAGGATCTTGCTTGACGTTGTCATATGACCTTCATAGAATGCGCGCCTCTCATCAAAGTCCCCTTCGTCTAGAGGCCTAGGACTCCGGGTTTTCATCCCGGCAACAGGGGTTCGACTCCCCTAGGGGACGCCATTTTCTGATTCTCTTTCAGCCTGCGATAGCCTCGCGGGATACATCGGAGCACTGCACCGATGGTCAGTTGCGCGCGACGGCATACCAGCCGTTGCGATGAAGCAACTGAGTTCGCATCCCAGGTTTATACTTCCTAACCGACCGACTCGCTGTTTCGAAATCGCTGGCAGGCGATTTCGCGCTCGTGACGGGGCAGCCTGTGCACAGGGCGAATCGGACGCTGCCAGGCTCTGGAGAAAGTAAGAAGAAATGCTGGGAGAGACTTTCGACATTGTAATCTGGCTAACAAAGCAAGCGTTGGCCGCTTGCGGTTTCTGCATAGGTCACCGGATAACCCCAGTGTTCTGATACATTTGTCGGTGTCAGTGTTTGTTCGGGTGGCCCGTCTGCAACGATGTTGCCTCCCTGCATCAGCGTGCAGCGGTCAGTGTAGTTGAGCGCCTGATTCAGGTCGTGGAGCACGGCAACCACGCCGTAACCTGTCTCGCTGAGGTGCTTCACCCGTGCAAGAATGTGGTGCTGTTGTTTCAGATCCTGTGCTGATGTGGGTTCATCCAGCAGCAACAGCGGTGCGCTTTCAGCCTGACTGAGCTGCAGCAATACCCTGGCAAAATGGATCCGCTGTTTTTCTCCTCCTGAGAGTTGGGGGTAGGGTTTACCCTTCAGATCCATACAGTCGGCCTCTTCCATCACACGGCGGATAGCAGCTTCCAGGGCTCGCCAGTTCAGTGCCAGTGGAATCGCCCCCAAGGCAACAACTTCCTCCGCAACGAAGCCAAAGTTGAGGTCGCTTGCTTGCGGCAGGACTGCCAGGTGTCTGGCTCGAGCGCGACCCTGCCAGGCAGACAGCGATTTTCCATGGAGTGTGAGCTGACCGGTTGTCGCTTTGATCTCGCCGGCAATCACGCGCAGGAGCGTCGACTTGCCAGTGCCGTTTCGGCCCAGCAGCGCCACGAACTCACCAGCACTCACCTGCCAGCCTGGAATCTGCAGCTGGAAGCTGCCTCTGCTGCAGCCCAGGGCTTCAATTTCAAACAGATTCACAAGCGTTTCTTCAGGTCGAGTAACAGGAGGATAAAAAAGGGTGCCCCGAGCAGTGCCGTCAGCAGACCGACCGGCAGCTCTGCCGGTTGGATCAGCAACCTTGAGGCAACATCAGCGCCCAGCATCAGTATGCCGCCACCCAGTGCCGCCAATGGCAGCAGTGATCGATGATCAGGTCCGGCGATCGAACGCACGATATGTGGCACAACGAGCCCCACGAAACCGATAATGCCTGCACAGGCAACCGACAGTCCAACACCAAGCGCGACCAGGATGATGAGTTCCTTTTTCTGTCGCTCAACGTCGATACCGAGATGCTGCGCCTCCGCTTCGCCCAGCAGCAGCGCGTTCAGCGGCGCTGCACAGTGCTGAAATCGAATGAACAACATCACTGCGACAATCAGCGCCAGCCATACGCGGGTGCCATCGGCTGCTGCAAAGGAGCCCATCTGCCATAACGTCAGATCACGAAGCCTGGTATCGTCGGCAACATAAGTGATCAGACCAATGATGCTCCCTGCAAGCGCGGAAACGGCAATACCGGCAAGCAGCAGAACCAGCACTGATGTCCCGAGCGGGCCGCGCGCCAGCTGGTAAATCAGTAAAGTACAGATAAGGCCCGCCAGGAAGGCGGCCATTGGCACTGTCCACCAGGTTTCGCCGGCTGGTGAAAAGTAAATTGCCAGCACTGCGCCGACAGCAGCCCCGGATGAAACGCCGATAATTCCGGGATCAGCCAGCGGGTTCCTGAAGAGGCCCTGCATGACCGCACCGCATTGCGCCAGCATTACGCCGACGAGCACCGCGAGCAGTGTTCGGGGCAATCGCAGCTCAACAATGATGGCCTGCTGGTAGTCCGAGAGATCACTGGTGCTCGAACCGGACAATCGGTCAACAATACTCAGCAGGCCCTGTCCAATCGGCACTTTCACCACGCCCATGGCAATGGATGCCAGGCACACGATCACGAGCAGAATCGCCAGCGCAACAACGCTGGGCATCAATGGTATGCGAGAAGACATGGTGATCTGCTGGCTCGGATCAGGGCGAAGGGGACCACAATTTCGCCAGCATGCCGGCATCAATAATCCTGCTGGCTTCCTCAATAGCGGACGGACTTATACCGGACACCAGCGTTGAAGGATCGACGCTGAATAGCCGCTCCTGTTTCACGGCCTCGCTGAATCGCAGCATGGGATACCGTGATATCAGATCTTTTGTGTCCTGGCCTTGGGTATCTGCAAGAACAAGTATCGCAGGTGCAAGCTCCAATAAGCCTTCTGCTGTAACCGATCGATAACCACGATAGTCTGCAACGTTGTGTGTACCCAGTAGCGCAAGGAATCCCGCACCAGCGGTGTCAGTTCCAGCCAGCCGCAGCTTGCCGCCTTCTCCCCTGAGCAGGAATGCAGCGGATAGATCGGCGTATGGACTCTGGCGGATAGCCACTGCGGAATGATTAAGCTGTTGCAGCAAGACGGCAGCCTGTTCCTGGCGCTGTACCGCCTGCGCCACAGTCAAAATGTTGGTTCGGAGCATATCCAGTGTGGACGCCGTCGGCAGTCGCAGCAGCGGAATGTCGGCCCGCGCGAGGGCGTCGATGACATGGGGTGGCCCCATTGTTTCCGCACCAATGACCAGGTCCGGTTCGAGGGCCAGTAAACCTTCTGCCGCTAGCGCCCGATGATAGCCGAGCCGTGCTAACTCACGGCCGGCTGGCAGCTCACTGGATGCGTCGACCGCGACGAGTTGATCGTCTGCCTGCAGCAGGGTCAGTACCTCGGTAACCACCGCATCGGTGCTGACCAGTCGTGTCGAGTTTTCTCGTTCAGTTGCTGCAAATCCTTCCGGCTGCATGAAAGCGATACCCGCTAAAACGGTTGTGAGGATGAACTTCATTGGGCTGTCTCTTTTGGTTTCGAGAGGATTCTACGATCGGATTATGTAAATCGCAATGAGAACGATTCCTATTTACATTTATATTTGGGGTTGATAGTGTCAGCGCCAGTTACAGATGAAGCTCAGCGAAAGGATCGAAAGTATGAACACCAAACCCCTCGTCAGCGCATTTTTTTTGCTGGTTCTCGCGGGTCATGCCAATGGGGATGCTACCGAAACCGAAAAGCAGATCGGACAAGACATGGAACATATTGTTGTCACCGCAACGCGTACGGAACGCAATGCGTCGGAGGTCATGCGATCGCTCAGTGTGCTTGATCGAGCGCAGATTGATTCGATTCAGGGACAGTCGCTGGGCGATCTTGTTAACGCTCTACCGAACATTACCCTGGCGGGAGGCCCACGGGCTGGCAGTCAGACCATCAATATCCGAGGCCTGGGTGGCAACAAACTGCTGCAAACGGTTGATGGTGCCCGGCTGTCGTTTGAATCAGGACATCGTCCAAGCTACTACCTGGATCCGGCGCTGTTGAAGGGAGTGGAAGCATTGCGGGGTCCCGCCAGCAGTCTCTGGGGTTCAGGCGCGCTGGGTGGAGTTGTCGCGCAGCGAACACTCGACCCGGTTGACCTGACAGATGGTGATGACATTGGTGGATTCATCCGGAGTGGTTACAACGATAACAATCAGCAACACACAACCACCGTCGCGGTCGGTGTTGAGCTGGGTTCGATCGACTGGCTGCTGAGCGGATACTACCGCGATAGCGACGACCTTGAGATGGGCAACGGTGAAACGCTGGCGGATTCGTCCAGCCAGGACTCGGGGGTACTGGCCAAGCTGAACTGGCAGCCAGCGGACGACCACATTCTCCAGTTGAACTATCGCGCATCAAACAGCGATGGAAGCGTGCCGAGTAATGGCGCGGCTGAAGTGAATGAAACCAGCAACTTCCTGATTGAACGGGAGACCCGTACGCACAATGCCAGTGCCCGCTGGGATTTCAATCCTGGTAACAACGGGTTAGACAGCCAGGCACTGCTGTACTGGAACCAGGTCGAAATCGATGAAGCCAGGGTATCCGATGGTCGGGGTGACGCAACATCGCTTGATGAATACGGATTGAATGTCATGAATGTGAGTAAAGTCGGTCATCTGACGCTGCAATATGGTGCCGACATTTACCGGGAAGAGTTCTCAGCGTTTCGATCGGGAGACAATCGTCCGTTGCCGCCTGAGGCGACCAGTGATGTCTGGAGCGTATACCTGCAGAGCCAGTTTCAACTTACTGATGGGTGGCGTCTGGATCTTGGTCTTCGCCATGATGACTTCACCACGGAAGCCGAGAACCTGAATGATGAGCGGTCAGAAAGCAGCACCAGCAGTACGCTGGCGCTTGTCTGGCAACCCACCGACTGGGCGGACCTGGCGCTGCGCTACGACGAGGCATTCAGGGCGCCGACCTCAGAAGAGCTCTACACCAGTGGCACTCACTTCTGCTTAGGGCGCGGTTTCTGTAATCGATTTGTTCCGAACAACCAGCTGGAAGCGGAGAACGCCAGCAATGTTGAACTACTAGGCAAATTCACATTCAGCAATGTGCTTGGCGCAGATCGGCTGACGATTGAAGGCGCCGTGTTTGACAACAGGGTGGACAACTTTATTGAGCAGGTTGTCTCAGGACCCAGTTTCTTCCCGTTCCCGGATGCGGGTACCACTACCTGGATAAATGTGTCAGATGCAGACATCCAGGGCTTTGAATTACAGACGCAGTATCAGCGCGGTGGACTGAACCTGGCACTCGGCTACGGACAGACCCGCGGAGAAGACAACGCCACGGGTGACGACCTGACCAACATTCCAGCCGATACTCTGTCTGCCGATCTCAACTATACCTTTGCAGAGCGAGCACTGGTCACGGGTCTTCGCGTCGTTCACGCAGCTTCCCAACGCAATACGGACTACATGGAAAACACCACAGGTATCAGCTACGACGGATACAGCGTTGTTGACCTCTATGCGATCTGGTCGCCCCGTCAGCTACCCGGTATCCAGTTTGATCTCAATATCAATAATGTCGGCGATAAGTTTTACACCCGGGCCTGGGACCAACTACCTGAATCCGGCCGGGAAATCATTTTGTCCGCACGCTATAGCTTATAGGGAATCAGATCATGCAGTTCTCAAAAAAACCTAACGATGTCACTGATCCGGCCCTGGCCAGCTCGCAGGTGTTGCCTTTGCTGCAGTCGCTACCGAGCTGGGGCAACCTGGTTACCATCGTGTTCAGCGGTGGCTCTGTGTTCGAGTTCAAAGGGCCGTTCCCACCCGGTGCAATGGGTGAGGGCTATTACAACCTGGAAGGTCCCGTACCTGGCTTACATGGGCACCTTAATGTGTCCAGGTTGGCAAGCGTCCGATTCCAGGACAAACCGCATCGCGGCAGAGCCAGCTATGCCTTTGTGTTTGAGGATGAAGCGGGGCAAGCCGTGTTCAAAGTATTTCTCGGCCGTGATGACAAGGGTGAGATTTTCACTGAACAACAGGCCCGATTCGAGCAGATTCGATCAACCCTGAACGTAGACTCTTAAGGAAACCAATCCCATGAAAAACCTAGCGATGCAATCCCGTCTCAGCCAGGAAGTCCTCGAGTTCATCAATGGCCGACAGAGCCTGCAGCTTGCCAGCTTGAATGAAGCAGGCGAGCCCTTTGCCTCCTACGCGCCGTTTGCGATTGGCGATGAATGTCTTTACCTGCTGCTCAGTGAAATTGCGCTGCATGCGGTCAATCTTCAGGCTAACCCGATCGCCTCAGTACTGATTATCGAAGACGAGGATACCGCGCGTGAGCTTTTCGCGAGGGTCAGGGTGAACTACACCATGGCAGTGCAACAACTGGAGTATGGCAGCAGCGAATGGCAGGTTGGCATGAGTCGACTCACTGAGCGTCTTGGAGAACGCCCGAGAAATCTTGGTGAACATACCGACTTCAAGATGTTCAAGCTGGTACCCACACGCGGACGGTACGTTAAAGGTTTCGGTAAGGCTTACACCCTCGCTGGCCAGTCACTGGCCGGCGAGAAAGTTGATCATCTGCAGGACGGGCACAAAAAACGCTCGGTTGCATGACGAGACTTGGCAGCCAGGGCTGGATTACAAACACCGAGCGCGAAAACGCCTGCCCGCTTGAGCAATACGCCAGAGGCTATCCTATGCGCCCGTTTTCGTTTCTGGTTCGAAAACCGGAAGCGTCTGCAGGGCTTGATTGGCATCAAAATCCTCGGACCTGAACATTTTCGGGTAATACCACGCTCGCAGGTTCGCGTGGAAATTCCTGACGCTTTGCTCGTAGTTGATAGCGGCCTGCATATCGGTACCTGCCAAATGCTCCATCGTCCGTTGCAAAAGTGTCGCGGGCGAAATCAGGCTGGACCACCTGGCGATATCGTCGCGCCGCGCTTGTCCGGCCCGATAGGCTTGGCTAAGAGGTTCCGCAGTCTGGTCGCCAACCTGTTGAAAAGCAAAATACCATTTCCACTCGAAACCATCTTCCGCCCAGGCGGTGTTGTCAACCCATTCAGGATGACGCTCAAGGAACGGTTCATAAGTCGCTTCTCTGGGCAGATCCCAGGCATCATTGACGGCTTCACGTTGTGTTAGAACGATCTCTCCACCATCTGGCAGAGGAACGCCTCGCTCAATGACTTGGGTCAGGGTCGCGGGCATGACGGCGCACAGCAGTAGCCAGACCCCCAGCATGATCGTTAGGTTGTAGGCGCCTGTTCGTGTGGCGGGCGTCAGCCGGAGCGTTAGCACGGTCCAGAACAACAGATAGAGACAGACAGCCATAGCGCAGAGCGCGAGCGTCAGAATTGCGGTACCAGAGATAAGCCCACCCACAAGTAAGGGCAAACAGAGTACAACCGCCAAAGCTCCGATACGCAGCCCCGACCGCATCCACCAAAGCCTGGCCGGACTGCTGGCGCTGGCTTCGATCAAGCGCAGCCGCCCAGCGACCTGCTCGCCAGAGCGTAGATCAAACAGCAGGAAAATGACCAGAAGCGGGGCTATCAGGCTTGCAATGAACGCAAAGTCGAAACGGCCAATCAGCGCGAAATCAGGGTTGTTGGCGTCCGTCTCATATATTTGACCTTCCAGAGCCAGCATGCGTACACGATGTTTCCAGGGACTAACGTCGCGCTGTCCCAGGGCTGCATAGGCGAAATCAGATGGCGGGTCGTAAGTGACGTGAAAGGTGTAGTAAGCCGCCGAACCCCAATCCGATTGATCGGACAAGGTGGCCTTGCGCTCGATTAGATCGAGTTGCGTGAGTTCTGCAATCTCCGCACGCTGCTGGCTGACTTCATTCAGGCCCAGGGTCACTGCGGCGACCGAGAAAATGAAAGCCAGCGACAGCCAGACACAGACTGCTTTGTCGCGCAGCATGAACTTAAACTCGCGCATCATGGTGTGAGTCTCCGTGCCGCGATCAGACCAATGCCAATCAAAGCAAAAAACCACAGCGCAAGGGTTGTGAGCTTTGATGTTGCGCGGCTCAGGCGATCAAGTGCAGGGTCGGGCGTAAATCTGAAATCATTCAGTACCTGCCAGTTGGCAGCGTCCACCCGTGCACGCCTGTTACCTTCCTCGCCATTGTTCCGATTGAGATCGTCAATGTAGGAGAGCTTCTCGATATGCACTTCGTTCAGTCCCTGAACAAAATCATAGCGGACCGTTTCAGCCTCTCGCAGAAAACGGTGATGGGTCTCAAGATCTGTTCCTGCCAGGTTGCGTGACGCGCCGCCAATAGCCAGATAAGGGGACACCCAGCCAAAAGCGGAAAGATGCGTCGCCTGCGCACGCTCCCTCTGCATACGCTTTTCAGCGTATGCGTTCAGGGTTTCTGTCAGGTCCGTTTCGCTCTTCGAGGCGACGAGTCCACGGAAATTCATAGGCAGTTCCTCAACGCTGTCCACGTTGTATTGCGCCAGCAGACTTGCGCGCAATTGGGCAAAAGCCGGATCAGCTGCATTGTGGCCGTCCCCCAGTTTTCGCAGATCATCATTCATACGCATATCTGTCAGAATTTTTCCTTCTGTGGGCAACGTGGCGCTGGCGGAGGTCACGCCAATACGCGGGATGACCAGCACGGTCACCACCCAGACGGCGCATAACACGCCGAGGGCGACTCCGCGCGAGCGTGTCATAGTGGATACGAGCAGCGTCAAGACGGCCCACACGCCGAGATAGAGCAGGTTGCCGACGTAAAGCATCAAACCAGCGAGCGCGCTCTCACCCGACAGGCTTGCCGCAACAGATGAAAACAGTGCGGGCAATGACAACAGCACAATCAACATTCCCAAAGCCAGCAGCTTGCCACGATAAAGCCTTGCGCCTGAGACGCCTTGGGATAGAAGCGGTCCAAGCGTTCGCGCTTCGCGTTCACGCAAAATCACACCATGGCCAAGCGCTATGATCAGCAGCGGCAGGAAAAGGTGATAGAGTTTGGCTGGTGTCAACGCGCCGAACCCGCCTGTGCGTGCTTCTGCGCGTGCGTCGGCAAACATGGCGGAGTTCTGACGATGTCCTTCAAGAAACAGGGATTGTCCGGTGACTGCGTCTACGCCGGGATCAAACATCGCCAGTGGCGGCGGGGTGCGGAAGACATAATGCCCGTAGTGCACCATTCGGTGTGGATGACGGTCTGGTTGATTTAAGAAAGTCTCTTCAGCTTGCTGCTGTTGATGTAAGCGTTGGTGACGCGCCTCTTGCGCATCCAGCGTGGTCAATAAGGTTGTAAACAGCAGCAAGGCAGTGAAGACGATCAAGCTGAGAATGGCGAGGCGGGAGCGCAGCCACTGCCGCCATTCTTCTCTGGCGATGCGGACAGTACTGCTCATGCGCTGGCTCGCTCAGCAAAGGTCGCATGCACCTGGTCCGTATCAATGCGTTCTCCGTCTGTAGCATCGAAACTGCCAACGAGTTTGCCACGTCGCAACAGGCCAATTCGGTCGGCAACGTGACAGGCGCCGTAAACATCATGCGTTACCATCAGAATAGTTTTGCCCAGCCTCGCTAAGTTGCGTACAAGCGTGTTGAATTCATCAATCGCTATCGGGTCCAGTCCTGAAGTGGGTTCGTCCAGTAAAAGCACGGGTGTTTCACGCAAAATAGCCAGGGCAATTGCTACTTTCTGGCGCATGCCTTTAGAATAATTGTCCATGTGCCAGGAACGCGATTCTGGTTGAAGTCCGACCTCGTCCAGGGCTTTATCCAGTTGTGCCTGCGTCGTTTTCTTGTCTGCTAAATCCAAAAAGTAATCGAGATTTTCATAGGCATTCAGATGAGGGTAGAGCGTGGCCGCCTCGGGCAGATAAGCAATCTGTTGGCGCAGGCGGCCTGCATGTTTTGTAACATCGTTATCCAAGACAGTCGCTGAGCCGCGATCAGGCGATAAAAAACCTAAAAGGGTCAATAGAGTAGTGGACTTCCCGGCACCATTCCCCCCGAGCAACGCATATACGCTGCCCGGTTCGACGCTAAAGGAAATACCTTTCAGAACTTCCGTCCCGCCTCGACTGACTAACAGATCTCTGACAACGATGGCCGTCATACCAAACTCCTTTAGAAAAGCGATGTTAGAAAGAATAAACCGCGGTGAATCGCCATCGGCGTGGCGTTCCCGGACCCACCCAAACATCCGCAAAAGAGTTGGTGTAGAACTCCTCATCAAACGCGTTATCCAGATCGAAACGAACGGTTAGTCGCTCGGTTGGCTGTACCTGGCCAAAGAATCTTGCAAGCGTGTAGTCGGGTAGCGTGAAGTCAGATGTCACAAATCCGGCCCGCTCATCGGTGTATTGCAAACCTGCACCGACCTCTGCCTGCATTCCACCGATCTCGAAGCTTTGGCTGATTTGCAGGTTGAACTGATGTTCAGGTGAGTTGATGAGCGGGTCGCCATCTTCGATAAAACCAAACCCATCTGCATCCGGATTGCTGTTGGTATATTCCGCGTCGGTGTAGGCATAAGAGAACCAGAGGTTGAGGCCACTGTCGAAAGCGGCATTCACATCAACTTCGATACCGCGGCTTTGTGCTTCTCCTGCATCAATGGAGAAAAAACCAACCACAACATCACGGTCGTCGTTTACCAGGATGTTGCTTTGCGCCACATCGAAAAGCGCCACGTTCAAAGAGCCGCTGACGCCATCGTAGAAATGAGCCAGATCCAGCTTCAGTCCGATCTCAGCTGCTTCTGTGATGTTGGGGTCAAACTGGTTGCCCCGGAAGTCCTGACCAGTTTGCTGGCGGAATCCTTCACCATAGGACGCGTACAGGCTCACGCCTTTGTTAACAAGATAAACGACACCGAATTGAGGAGAGATGCGGTCATCTGACGAATCGATGGTTGTGGCCGGGGATGCAAGGAGGTTGGTCAGATCCTGCTCGAAGTCATCCCACCGAAGACCGAGGCGCACCTGCAGCTGATCCGTCAGATCAATCTGATCCTGAATGTAAACACCAAAACCTTTCAGATCTTCTTCACGGTCTGTATTTGGTCCTGGAACAGGTTGCGGGTATTGACCATAAACAGGGTTGAACACATCCAGTAGCAGGTATGCAGCCGGATCCAGCGTGCTGATATCCGTGCCTGCGGGTATACCCCCAGGACGAAAACGCTGAATGAAGAGGTTGTTTTCAAAACGGTCATAGTCGACACCGATCAGCAGCCGGTGGCGCATAGAACCAACTTCAAACTGTCCTGCTACTTCAGCACGGGCTACGAAGTAGTCTGACTCATAGTCTCTATAACGGAAAAAGCGAGACAGGGTTCGACCATCTATAAAGTATGTCTGGCGGCTGCCAAAATTTGGTTCGGAGGCGTTGCCTTCAAATTCCGTACTGCGGTAACCCAGTCCTGCAAGCAGACTCCAATTGTTTGAGAGGTTGTGTTGAAGTTCAAACTGATGTCCTACGACTTCTGTATCAATGGGTCCATCACCGGGTTCACCTGTAAAGGTTTCGCGAGGCGAAAATCCAAACCCGTCTGCGAAAACAACGCCACGATCAAACGGGACTTCCTGCTCGGTGTACTCCAGTTCATAGGTCACGCTGGTGGTATCCGAGATATCCCATGTGACCGATGGATAGAACCCCATCTTTTCAGTCTCTACGGTGTCGCGGAAACTCTCTGCATCCTCGTAAAATCCGACAATGCGCAATCCCACCTGGTCATTCGATCCAGTGACGGTCTGGAAGTCACCTTCGAAGCGCATCTGATCCCATCGCCCGAGTGTTGCGCGAACATCGCCACCTGTCTCGAATTGAGGGCGTTTGGTGATGAGGTTAACGGTGCCACCCGGCTCGCCGCGACCAAAGAGCGCTGAGCGTGGCCCCTTCAGTACCTCTACTGTCTCAATGCCTACCATATCGCGAGGTCCAGCAAATCCTCGGCCCGCATTGAATCCGTTCACGAGAAAGCCACTAGGCAGGTTTATGTCCCCAGAAAACCCTCGCACCGAAAAGCTGTTCCAAAGCCCGCCGAAATTGTTTTGCCGCGCAACAGCAGCGGATAGGTCCAAAGCATCATCCAAGTTGATGACGCCAGCTTGACGAAGCAGCGCCTCACTTATTGTTTGATCCGCGGCGGGTTTCTCGAGGTCATCGAAGTTGCCCTGATAGGCGCGTCGCTTACCAAGTACGAATACTTCCTCGATCGCTACGTTATCGGCTCCGTTTGGAGCTTCTGCGGCCACAGGCAGCGCAGTCGTGAATCCTAAAGCAACGCTGACGGCCAGCGCTGCCGGGTTAAACATGTAGTTACTCATTATCTCAATCCAGTTGTTTTTCAGGTACCGCAGGCAACAACGCGCAGCGAACCTGCGCTGGCGTTCTTAGCGGAGAAGAAATCAAAAGTTAGATTGAGGGAGGACCGGTCGCGGGTGGCCTGGTTGCAAAGTTTTTAGTAAACAGAGCCTGATTCGGCAGGGCCAGTGGCTCTGATTTGTCGAGCAAACGAGTGGGGGTCACCCATTGGTTGGACGGTAGCAGACCCTCCGGCTCATCATTCAGGATCGCTAGACAGATAGTGCCATTGTGTTCATGAGGCTGGGTGCCGTACTCAATTGCATGCGCAGTAACAAACAATTGCCCTATCAGGAATAGTGCAAGAGCAAATACCGATCTCGATTTGCAAATGTTTAACGGTGAGGTCAAGCCCAGCTCAATTGTTTGTGCGCCCGGATGCCGGATTCTACCCCAGCGGTGAAAACAAAGTCGATAGTACCTATCGTTAGGATTAGGGCTGGTTGTGAAGGTCCCCCGATAAATGAAGCGCA
>Ga0180435_10002585_pt1 | contig 18407 bp, 6 predicted proteins | sample SS_ome_3_FD_132467 | JGI IMG/M metagenome (GOLD analysis project Ga0180435, IMG submission 132467) | Hypersaline lake sediment archaeal communities from the Salton Sea, California, USA - SS_3_S_1 metaG | ecosystem: Environmental > Aquatic > Non-marine Saline and Alkaline > Hypersaline > Sediment...
CGATTTTTTGAGGTACCCTACAACATTTAAGAACTATCTTCCCAAAAAAATATTTCTAAAATAGGAAAGAATTATTTTTTTGGGCAAATAAATAAAATTATTTCCTTTTATAGTAATATTTTTTTGGGAAAAATATTTCTTTCCTATTTTAGAAATATTTTTTTTGGGCAGATAGTTCTTAAATGTTGTAGGGTACCTCAAAAAATCGAGTAGCTCTAATCGCAATTTTTGACCCGATTTGTCAGTCAAGCTAAGTGACGAAATTTTTCTGAGACCAAAAAGTCGATGGGAAAAATTGGTCTCAGACAAAAATGGTCACTTATATTTTTTTTAGAAAATAAAATAAAAAAGGTGCAAATTTGTGTTAGAAGAGTGGGTGGTGGATTTTGGTAATTTATTTTTTTTTCGAAATAGAGAGAGAGAGATTGTTGAATGCGAAGCGAATGGGTGGTGTGGGGATTAATGAGAAAGAATTTCAGAAGAAAACAGTGTACGAATTCATGTATCTCGAGGAGGACTGCAGATGCATTTTCTGAAAAGTCTGCCGCACTTATGGCAGTAAAACTCCAGAACGTCGTCAGGATCAAAGGGTCGAGTAAACGCTTCGAACATGAGAACCATGAACCCGATACAGAGAGAAATGCCGATGGCCAGGAGAACACGCGGGTCCTGTCCTGTGGGGTATTCGATAAAAGGGTCGTAAATAACCGAGTAGATGATAAAAGGGATTGCTGGGCAAATGTAAAAGTAAAGTCTGTAAAGCCAAGAAAAACATCGAGTGGAAAGATATTGGTGAGACTTGAAGAAGAGGGAAAGGTGGCGTCTGACCATCAAGAAATAACCGAGAAACAACAAAAGCGTCAACGTGATGACAGGCAGCCCATGAATAACCACATCCATCGTATGCACCGTGCCGACACTGTGCGTTCCACCACCGAGAACGGTCGATGCTATCAACATCCAACCAGCATCCAATTGCAGCACAATGGTGATAAAAAAATATACGAGAAACACAGTACCGAGCAGCATGGGAAACACCCAAACTGTCAGAATGTGGAACAGTGTGTTGTTTCTCAGCACAAGCGACAAAAACAAAAGCACGTAAAAGGAGGTCTGGAATGTGTAGTTCCAATAGGTGAAACGATTACAGTGGATGGCTTCCACAAACAACAGAGATGCTGTGACCACCAGCCTATACAAAGCCAAGAACGCCACAACCACTTTCATGGATTGCCCCAATGTGACATGGCCTTTATGTTGAGTGGTGGCGGTGGTGGGATGACGGACAGCGACCAAGTCAACGTCTTCGACACCAAACTCGTCGTAAACAGGGCGGCTGAACATAGGAAACGTGGGAGAAGGCCAAATAACCGAAATGGCAAGAGGAAAGATCTAATAAAGATTGATGCAATAACTTCTTCTCCTAAAAGTTTAATAACAATGCACTGCATATACTCTGATTGCAACGAGCCGGTATTTCAAGTCTGGGGTTACCCGAGATACTACAAGCGTTATTTGACCAAGCATTTGGAGAGCGTTCACGATTCGTCAGAAAAGTGTTTTGTCTGCAGGTTCTGCAGCCAGGTGTTTTGTGACCGCCTGACTTATGACGAGCATGTGCGCACGCGGTGTTTGGATAACCCAAGAGTCGTGAGACGTGTTGTCGCAGGACGAGGTATGGATGAACATTATCCTTACATCCGTTTGACCAACGATGAGCGTATGGAATTGCTTGAGAAAGAGCTTCTCAGATTTCCTCAGACCGTGAAAGAGGACCGTCTTCTTCGTGGCAAGGAGATACCTGCGAAAGGAGGAGAATTTTTATACGATCCAGAGAAACGGCGAGGTTGGTTGGATGCACGCGCCGCTAGCATTATCCGACATCGCAAAAGAAGAAAGAGAAAAAGAAAATAAAAAAAGATGACAATTTTTTTTATTTGTCAACAACTGAAGGGAACATATCGGATTCTTCGGGTTTCTTTGAATTAACAGCGCGTTGCCGCATTCGAGATTCACTAGGGATTTGACCGTCCGTGGTTCCTTTTACACCGACGCTGTCTTCCAAAACAAGGGGTTGTGATTCAGGGGTTTCGTCTTGTTGGGCGGCGTCCATATCGCGTTCGAGACGCTTCTTCTTGTTTTTCTCCCAGAATTCTCGGAATATCTTGACTTGCTTTTGGTAGTTCTTGCGGTTTGCATAGATGTAGAGGTGGAGAACGCAGAGAACGAACCCGAGTCCGCAAAGAACAAAGTGAATAACGACAGCGAAGAAGTCGTGGGGCCAAGCAAAGACGATGTTGCAGATGGCCAGAAGCACGGAGACGAAAAACATGATTGCGCCAAAGATGGTCATATCATAAGTGATCCATCCGAGGTGTGTCATGCCCAAAGCCAAGGTCCAGAAGAAGAAAAGCGCATGGCCTACGCCGTTGGCATCCCAATCTTCGCATGTGTAGACGCGCCAGTTGGCGTAGCAGCCTAGCATCATCATGAAAAAGGTCAAAAGGTGATAGAGTTGTTCGTTTGGAAGAAACATAGCGATCGAGGATACAGCTGAATAGTCGTCTCTCTTTGTGTGTTTGTAGATCAGTCGGAACAGAGAATGCATGGTCAAACCGAGGCATATCCAGACAAAGAAGTCAAACAAGCCCTCGACGGAATCCAAATCAGCAGGGCATGTTACGGCCATTGTTTGTCGTTGTCGTTGATGATAAAGATTTCGATGTGAGGAATCAAAGGAAAAAATGTCAGAGTGTGTTTTTTATTCTTTTGCGTGTGGTTAAGTTTGTTGTCGTCACTGATCTCATACCAGGAACTGGTCGGAGTTCAGGCGTGCCTTGGAAATTTCTTCAGAGAACAGCGCTTCAAAGCAGCGTTGAAAATGCTGGTAAGTGAGAAGCACGTGGGGACTGTCTTGGATATCAAAGTTTGCGCTCAGAGGAGCACTGAGACCTGCGTTTCTCAAGTACGAAAGATGTTTCCAGTGTGCGCTCACGAACAAGCCGTTGTTGATGGGCTCTGCGGGCTCGATACAATGGAACAGAGCGCCTACGGTCAAAAGCATCATCTTGAAATAGCTGGCGTAGTTGTTGTTTGAATTTGCATGCGAATTGTCTTTTGATCTCAAATCAAAGTGTTTGTGCAAGTCAAACGAAGCGTTGTACCCTCCTTGCTGTTTAGGCACGATGATGGGCACAACATCTTTGTTCATGGTGCCCATGATGGTCGCTGCTGAGATGACCCACATGAGAGTCTTTGGGCGAATCTCGATTAGATCTTTGGTATCCACACGCTTGACGGATTCTTGTGCTTCCGGGGTTTTTTCGGGCAAAGCCACGACCATCATATCGGGCGTCTCTTGGATTTTCGTTATTGTCACGGGCACAGTGACTTTTTCGTAGTATTGCCAGTTTTCAAAAAACATACGACTCGAGAGAACCTCGCTTAAATCCTCGGATTCTTTGAGGATATCGGCATTGCCTTGCTCCACCACGCGTTTTCCGGATTCGAACCACGCCGTTGGTTGGCTCCAGTACTTTGCTTTTTCATCCACCACCTCCAACTGTGCTCGATGAAGCAATGTTGGCGCAAAGATCGGTGGTTCTCGGTCTCCAAAGTACTCTTGTACTGCAGTAAAAACGTTTGGTCCGCGTGTCCAGAACCTGACCTTTTCAAGGGCATTTGTCGTCGACGACGACGAAGAAGAAGATGATGCTGCTGCTGCCTCTGCCATCGTTTTTATTCAAATTTTCACTTTGGTTCAAAGAAAACTTTGAATGCTCACTGTGGTTCAAAGAAAACTTTGAATTTTCACTTTGGATCAAAGAAAACTTTAAATGTTTTGAGAAAAATGCACACTTTTATCAGACCTCTTCTTTGCACGGATGCCCAGAAGACGACGACGAAGCAGCAGCATAAGGATCGATGGGTTCATCTTCTGCATGCCCATGAACCACCACGTTTTCCGTGGTCTTGTTCTTCAACTCGATGATGTACTCGAAAAAATCAGAAATACTATAAAATGCAGACAGTCGATCCGCACCAAATGCCGGAAACGTCTGCGCCAACACCATGAACACCAGCTGGTGCGACGTCAGATCGTGACTCTGCCCGTTCTTACGCACGTACTGTCTCCACCATTCTGCAAACTTTTTTCCATAGCGGGGAATTGTATTGATGTACTCGCATATGACGTCGTAATGCACGCTGTCCAGTCTTGTTTGCAACTCGCGACATTTCCTATATAACAATAGGCATTGCTGGACCGTAATGATTTCTTCTCTGCACAGATCGAGGGACTGGCATTCTTCGCTCTGATAGCGGCGCTGTCCCATGTAGATACAGCGATCTCCGATTCGAGTTTCAAACACCTCGATCCGTCCGTCAGGAAATTCAAACTCCAGCCACGCGCAGATAGGCCATTCTCGATACGGCCAACTCCACACCATCCGTCCCATCACGCCTGTTTCCACGTATTCGATCACAATTTTTGCACCTACCGGTGTTGTGGTGGCGACTGAAAATTGTTCAAACGTGGACGCCGACAACGAAGGTGGTTTATATTTCGGAATCTCTCGTCTCTTATCTTGTTTTCTTTTGTCACCCGCACCATCTTCTTTTTCTCCCCTGTCCGCAATCGCGTTTTTTTCTTCTTCAATAAACGATGCTTCCTCTTTTCCCCCAACACGCGCGTTTGAATGGTTTTCATCGATGACCACCTCCACCATTTCTGTTTTCTCCACTATGTCTGAAGAAGATGAAAAAGGCGCATCGTTTGTTTCATTTGTCTCTAGTTGAGTGGACTGAGAGGTACTCGGCTCGTTGTCGCTTCGTTTCTCTTCCGAATCATTTTCCTTGACGATACTCCAGAGTTCTGGTATATCCAGCAAAGGCTGGGTAGAAGGTTTTGTCACTGCAGGCAATGGTTCTTTTGACGGAACCAGTGTTTGCTGTGTGTTTTTTAAAAACAGCATGTCCATATCGCTCAGCGTCTTTTCGCTTTGTCCATCGCCCCATACATCAAAGTTTGCAGATTCTTCGCTTTCCTTCACTTTTTCATCTTCAAGCGTTGTCGTCGCCGTCGTCTCAACGAGTTCAGTTTCCTCCTCTTTGATTTCTTCCTCTTTGTTTTCTCCAACTTTGATTTTTTCTTTTTTGTTCTCTTCAACTTTGATTTTTTCTTTTTTGTTTTCTTCAACTTTGATTTTTTCTTTTTTGTTCTCTTCAACTTTGATTTTTTCTTTTTCGTTCTCTTCAACTTTGATTTCTTCTTCTCTTTTTCTCACTTTATCCTCGTTCAGTTCTTGTTCATCCCCGTGCGCGTCGTGCAGCATTTCCAGACGCTCGGTTCTCTCTTCTTGGCGCTCAGAAGAAGAAGGTTGTTCTGCCAAATGGATCATCTGCATGTCTCGCATCGCTTCCATTTCCAAAGCACGTATTCTTGCGTCCTCTTCGTCGTCATCGTAGGTCTTGACGGCTGGGATAAAGGGTTTGTGGCCTGGAATCGACGGAGAAGTACTGTGCCCCCTTATGCTTTGTCTGCGGTTCATCGGCATCCGTGATGTGGGGACAGATATTGTTAGGGGCACTGGATTTGCGACGTAAGGCTCGGCTTCGGGCTGTTCGAAATAAGGCACGGCAGCAGGTAAAAATCTCTGAGGATTGGCGGGCGATCTCTGAGGATTGGCGGGCGATCTCTGAGGATTCGCTGGTGGATTGGCTGGCGAATTGGATGCGATATACTGCTGTCTTTGAAACATGGTGTTTGGCACCACGGGCGTTGGAGTTTTTTGGTCTTCTTCGTCCGTGGTAAAGCATGGGAAGAGGTCGTCGATTTCGCCTTCTTGCGCTTCTCCGAAAAACATATTGGTGTTTGGCGAAAAAAAGTAAAGAGGTGCGAGTTTTATTGTTGGCCAAACCCGAACAGGGCAGCAAAGTCATTCAATGCCGAAGAGACGGCAGAAGAGTCAGCGGGCGCAGGTGTTTCACTCTCAGAGGGCGACTCAAAAGAGATCAAGTCGCTTGTGGATCCGGAGGAGGAGGCTGCGAGAGCGGATGGATCGCTGTCGATCTGAGAAGCCAACCAAGTGGGAATCTTGTCTTCAGATTCACCGGCATCTTGGTCGCGCAAGTTGGAACGTTCGTTGGGCGTGTTGTTAAAATCTGTAGTTTTTATCTTTCCATCGATCATCAATTGTGTAAGACTGTCAGGTTGGTCGATCGAGACGGTACCGTCCGGAGAACCGACAAACGGAATCACTTTAAGGGTTGTCTTGAGCTTTTTCACCACTGTGTTGTATCTCTTTACACCCGTCAGGTTTATCACATTGCTCAAAAACGCAGCATTCGTATCAACATAAGCGGTTAAATCTGGCTTATTTACATTTAACAATACACCCAATTTATCTGAATAAGCAGAAGACGCAATGAGAATGGAGTTATCTTTCATGTAAACTGGGGTATTAGTTTCTCCGATCTTTTTATATTTTGTTGGCGTAATTGTAATTCCATTTTTTGTAGGTGTAGCAACGTACATAATGGATGCATTTGAGGTGGGTTTGTTTTCTGAAAAGGAGAATTCCCTTCCGGGTAAACCCTCAGTTCCAAAATACATGGATGATGTTCTGCCAACTCTCCCACTTACTATTGATCTTTGGTCGATTAACGTGGCATGCGGGTAGGACAGTTTCGTGTATTCGATAATCTCTTTGCCGTCAACTTCGACAACAACTTTGGAATCAACTTCGGAATCAATCGTTGGGTTCAAAGCATTCGGGGTCAGGGCAATTCGACTTTTTTGGCGTGTTTCGATATCTTTCCAAACCTCATCCTTTGTATACATGGCGTGGAAGGGACGATGAATGTTTTCCTTGACGTCGCATACTGGCTCAGTGCTGCCAGGTAGTTTGACACATTCGCCGCCGTCATCGATAATCTTAAAATCTTTCAATTGAAATCCCGTGATGCGATTTTCATATGGAGGGATCAGTAGTAGATACAAAGTAGCATCTATACCTTCTCGAACCTTGAATAATGGAATTGTCTTCTTCTTAGGACTATCTACAAACGTTCCGTCCTTTCCAATCCTAACATCGCCAGTTGTTTCCTTGGAGACGCCGAGCACCACCAATTTGGGTTGCGTTGGATTGGGATTGAGTTTTTTGAAAACAGGATCATCGCCTTGGAAGTAATTATCCTTAAACGGAGCACGTTCTGGATCAATCATACCAAGGATCAGCACGGCTTGTTCGTAGGCATTCGGTTCGATTTCGATTTTTGTTTGTTCTGTGGGTTCAACGAAAGTACCTGTTGTCGCGTTGTAGTAGTACACGCCGTTGACACGTACGCCCTTGAAAGTGATACTTGTGGTAGGGTTGCTGAGGATGGCTTGGGCGATGTCATTTGTGATGGTCTTAGTGGTGCCGTACACTGAGCGGAGAATATTATTGTTTTCCCAGTTAGCCTTGGTGCGTTTGTTACCGTCAATCGTAGTGGGGTAGAGTGAGTTGACCCATTTCTGTTCCTTTGACACGAGCGCGTGACGGGCAGTGATGGTGTACTCCACAGGTGATAGTGCCGAAGATGACGAGGATGACGAGGATGACGAGGATGGCGATGGCGATGGCGATGACGATGACGATGACGAAGCCGCGCCGTCATCGCCTGCCAATTGCTTGGTCTTTTGCTCAGCTTTTCCTTGTACTTCGTCATCGCCATCATCGTCTGTCAATTGCTTGGTCTTTTGCTCAGCTTTTCTTTGTAAGTAGACGTTAAACGATTCATTGATTTGTATCTTGTAATTTTTGAACCGGTTTTGGAATTCTTGTTTTTCTTCAAGATTAATAATATCTTTTTCGGCATTAATAACCTCATCCACTTCATCCTTTAACTCATCATACTGGGTTTCCCTCGATCTGAAAGCCTCCAAGCCTTCTTCAGTAAAATCCGCATCTATTTTGACAAGATCCGAACTCAATTCGGAAGCCAGATTGTTTGCGATTTCGACGGTCGCTAGCAGGGTTTTGCGTTTTTCATCTCGCTGTCGTTCGGCCTCTTCAGCTGCCAACCGCTGTCGTTCGGCCTCTTCAGCTGCCAACCGCTGTCGCTCGGCCTCGGCCGCCAACCGCTGTCGCTCAGCCTCCAATCGCTGTCGTTCGGCTTCGTCTGCTTCTTGTTGCTTCTTCTCGGTCACTGCGATTCGGACTTCGTCAAAAGTCATTGTCGAAAACGATGACTTACTAAAATCAGTTCGGTTAATTTTGTAAATTTTTGCTAATGCATCGGCCATGAGATTGTTTTGGTCCTCTATTATTTTGTTGATTTCATTTTGAATAGGTACAATAATCTTCTTGACATCCTCAGTCCAATTTTCTTTGTCATCTTTTAACAGTTTTTCTTCTCGCTTTAGTTTGTTATTAAAATTATCCATTATATTTTTCCGGTCATCAACCGCTTTATCTATAATTTTATCTAATTCTTCGCGTGCATCTTGTTCTTTTTCTAATTGCGCGTATTCAACCCATTTGTTTTTCGTGTCCATCTCCAAACTGTCCTCGATCCTGACTCTAAGAGCGATCATCGGCGTCTTGATGTACTGGTTGTAGTTCTCAGCAAGATTTCCCGCCGCCGCCAACTCCGCGTCCTTGACGGCTTTTTCCGCAGCGGCGATTTGCGCGTTGGCGTCGGTCACCTTGTCATCCAAATTCTTAACTTCCTCCTCAAACTCTTTGCGTTTGGCGTCAAGGTCATTTGCAAGCGCGGTGGCATACGCAGCGTTGAGGTCTTGCAAGTCCCTACTCCGATTTCCGAGGACCTGAATAATGGCACCCTTGTCTCGGTAGACTGGAATGTCGTCGGTCTTGGCGACTGCTTCGATGTTGGCAATCGCTTGAGCGAGCAGGCCTTGCTCCTCAAGAACCAGAGGATCTCCTGCGATACCTTGGAGCGCTTGGTCAATCTTACCGACTCGAGCGGTCAATGTTGTGATCTCACCGTCAGTTTTAGTAATTAAATCATCCACATCTGTAGCATGTTGAGATGCTTCATCCATCGCTTTTTCTCGTTCTGTGATCTTCTTATTTGCCTTTTCCACCTCTTCGTCGTAGATTTCCCTTTTTCCATCAAGATTCGCGATTGTTATTTTTCCAAGATTTTCAGATGCAGTTTGATTTGGTTTGTTATTAGTATCCTTCACCTTTTCATTCAAGGCACTTATCAAATCATTCACATCCGTGTCGCTGGGAATCTTATCTTCTTTCATAACTTCCTCTAATTCTTGTTTTGCCTTTTCAAACTCGCTCTTATCAGAAGGATTGATCTCGACATTTTCAAAAATTTCGAGTTTCGCCTGAATAACTTGCGTTTGGGTTTCCAAAACTTTGATAACACTGTCGTCGAGATTTTTGGCGGCTTTTTTGACATCTTCCGAAGCATTCTTAGAGACGTTTTCTACAGTCTCGGCTCGCTTTTCTTCCGCCTTTTCGATGGAAGCATCAATGGCAGCCAACGCTGTTCGAATACGAGCGCTTTCTCCGGGCAACGTCGCAGCATCTGCTGGCTTCAAAAGATCGGCGTTGGTTTCGCCCATTGCTTTCAATTGTTCGCCAAGAAGGGGTTTAAGAGCGTTGAGCGCTGTGATTTGAGCAGTAAACACGGGCACAGAGGCAGCGTCGTTCTTAGGCGTTTTGTTGATCTTCTGATTAATATCGGCTCCGTCAGTAATCAATTTCGTAGTTTCAGCGACATCGCGAGTAAATTGAGCCTGTGCGTCTCGCGCGTCGTCTCGCATTTGCGCGTATTGAGGACCATTTGTTTTGGCAAAAGCGATCGCGTCGTTGAGCATCTGCAAACGTTCTTCCATGGGCACGAGACGAGCAACTTGCGTCGCAGCGGGCAAATTGACCAGCGCAGCTTGATTGGCTGGGTCGGCTAATGCAGCGGCAAAATCTCGGTATTCCTGTTTGTTTTCGTAGTTTTCGATGGAAGCCAACCTGATAACCAAATTATTCAGTTCAGAGACATCGTAAGGCGCTGGCTCTGGATCTTTCATCATCGTTTGAAGCGAAACATTGTCTTCGTAATCTGGAGGTTTTGGTTTCTTTCCTTCGATATCTTGAAGCGCGGCTTCCGCGGCATCACCACGCATGCGCGCATCAGCGATGGCGATGGCTTTCTCCAATGCATCGACCTCTGCCTTGATGGGCAAGAAGACGGCGCGTTGCGGCTGGCTTAGTTGTGCCTCGCGAGCCAACACGGGGTCGTAAACGGCTCGAATGGCGGCGAGTGCGGCATCCGCTGGTGCTTTTTCACGGCCAATGGCCCCTAAATCGCGCGCGGGATCCGCGAGGTTGGGGTTTGCGTCGGGAGCCACGGCAACCAACGCCACAGTCGGTGCGGCGAGTGGGCTGGCTGGAGCGTATGCGGCAATGAGCGCGTTGATGAGAGCTTGAGGAATGCCTTCGGCGGTTGAGATGGCGGCAGAGCCCAGCATCTTCTCTGCGTCTACCTGAAGCAACTCAGATGCGTACTCGGCTTTCAGTGCGTCCAAGAGAGACGAGCGGAGATCGCCCGAAGAGGGAGCGGCCAGCATCACGTTGACCGCTTGGCTGGAAGACGCAGAAGAAGGCATCGCAGTAGGCACGGGCAGACCAGTAGGGTCGTCCAGCGCTTCGCCCGGATGATAGGCGACGGTACCGTCGACCGGACGAGATTTCTCAGACTGATAGACGCCCAGCACTGAACCGGTGGAATCCTTCGCACGCCGGTTCTCCGGAAGCGCTGTTGTCAGCGTGTTGGCCGCTGCATTCCAGTCATAACCATCTGGCCGAACGGCAGTGATGGATTGCGCGTAGTTGGCGTCGAACGACGCGGAGTGGTCACCGGCATTCGCTTTGTTTGCCGCGATGGCAGCGAGCGAGTCATCGGAGGGTTCGTAGTAGACGGGTTGGGTGCGCCGGTAGCTTTCGACGGCGTCGTCCATGGCGTCGCAGTAGGAGGGGTCTTGAGGCACTTCGATTTCGAAGAATCGGAGCGCACGCTCAAGCCCGTCGTCGTCCGAGGCGCGGTATTCCAGCAAGGTGGTGCGCTGAATCGATTCGATCGGGCTGAATGCTGGATTGCTGGCGTACAGCGAGATGCGGCGTTCTGGATAAGGCGCGCTGAGTACGTTGATGGTGCGTCTCTGCGAGACGTTTGAGGATCCAGTCAAGAGACGCGCGCCTGCCATGAGCAGGTCGTTGATGGTGACCGTGTTTTGCCATAGCGCAAAGTCTGTAAAGAGTCGACGCCCTTGCTTGTCTCTGCTGAAGAAGCGCGAGGCTTCTGTTTCGTCTCGGTTGACGCCGAGCGAACGCAGCAGAGAGATGCGGTTTTCGGACCATCCGGCCTTGGCTTGGGCGTCCAGTCGCTCGTAGGCGTCGATGGCGTTCACGCCCGAGTAGATGTAGAGTGCGTCTTTGACTGCTTGTGGCAGTCGGTCGCTGTATGGCAGCCAGAACAGTTGGTCGCTTTCAAAGCGGGCGCTTCCTCGAACCGAAGCGGCTTCCATGAGGGCGCTTCTGTCCACGCGGCTCATCAACGACTCAAAGTTGCGCGTCATTTGGCGGTAGATGGATTCGAGTAGGTTGGCGCGGGTCACGCGGTTCTGCTGGCGGTAGAGCGCAGCCCACTTGTCCAGCCATACTAGCAGCAAAGCGACGGGCACCTCGGATGTCAGAACGGTGGCGATGGATCCGCGGGCGCTCAAGTCGACCAAGGAGTTTTCTGCTTCCAAGTAGAGTTCAAAGGCGTTTGAGCGGTCTTCGATCCACGTAGCAAAGCTCTGCACCCGAGTGGCGCCTCGTACTGGAGGCAGCATCTTCTCCGGTGCGCGGATGCCAGGCACCGTCTCTGCGAGACCAGCCAGTGTGGCTGGGAGTCCGGTGTATGGATCGGCAGAAGCGTCGGCGCTGGCATCGATCGAGTCGTTGATGCCCTTGCGTTGTCGATTGCCCGCCTGATCAAAGTAATCGATGACCAATGCGCCGATGGTGCGTTGGATCGCCGTCTTTTCTTGAGAAGTATCTGCTGTGACTGGTGCGGTTGCTGTCAGGTCTTGAATATTGACACCAATAAGTGTAACTGTTTTACCAGAAATAGAGGTGCTTACCAACGGCGTGAGGGTGGAGCGGATGTAGTGTTCGAGGGCTTCTTTCAGTTGAGAGAGGGGACGGGCGTTCTTGGCGAGTTGGAAGAATTCCCATCGTCCTCGGATCGGGTTGAACACGACAAATTGTCGCTCTTGATCTTCCAGAACGGTGGTGGGCGGGTGGTAGCGCAGATAGGGAGGAGCGAGATCGTGGTCGACTCCCGGGATGTAGCGCAGATCGTGGTAGAGCAGAGAGAACGGCGCGCTACCGTATGGCTGTTGGTCCAAGCGGTAGTATCTGACGATGTTGTCTAGATCGCGTGCGTATCTGTATCGGTGCGGCTGTTCGTAAGCGAATGCGTCTGCATTGACTTTTCCATAATGTTTGGCCATCTGCCGGGCCACAAACCCGATGGGTTTGGATGCCACGAGGCAGTTGGCGTCTGGGATATGGCGAAGGCGGAACCGGGTCGAGTAGGAAGGCTGGCCAGCGTTCACAGTGACAGTCAGTACATATTCTCCGTAATCGCTGGTTTCCACAGGACGAACCACGATCGCTCGCGAGCCTTCTGCACAGAAGCGAGCGTTGTAGGCGTAGCGCGAGGGATTGGAGCGAGGGGTGGCCAACTGCCACACGATGCGGTTCACGGTGTCCGGGATGAGGTCGCGTGCATCGATGGTCAGTGTGAATCCGAGAGGCACTTCTCCTAGGTCTTCGGTGTCGTAGGCCCAACGGATCAATTGCGTCGCGCGAAGCGGCAGCAAGGGATAAGTCACCGCGTTTGGCGGATAAGGCGAACCAGTGGCCTTGTCATCGGGGTTCAAGTCTGTTCGAACCACGGCGTCGCTGCGTTTATCTACGGACAAGTAGATACCGCGGCTTTCGTGAAGTTGGCGTATGACGCTTGGTACGTTGGGCAGAACTGGGGTTTTGGTGGTGCGACTGGCCAGTTGGGTCGTGATGGAGTTGTTGAGAGCGTGGTTGATGGCGGCTTCGACTTGTTCGATGTCTCTCAAGTCGAACGAGTCTTGGTCTGTCACTTTGATCCAGTTTTTGTGGTCATAGATTGAGGGGTTCAATAACAGGGAGGACTTGCCGTCTCCGCTTTCCAACGCGGTTTGGGTCACGTTTTGGTTGAGGGAAATTCTGACGAGTTCCTTGTCTGGCACTGGGGAGTTTCTGGAGCGGTATTTCTCAAACACCAGTTCGGTATTTGGCGACAAGAGTTGCTTTGGCACCATGACTGCGTTGGACGCCGAGTGGTGGGAAAGCGTCCAGACGTATTTGGATCGAGACAGAGTCGAGATGCCATAGCGCAGCACTTCCACCGCCTCATCAACGATCACTTGATTTCTCTTGCGGACTTTTTCCAACCATGCATTCAATTCATCATCTATATCTCCTTTATCTGTTCTAGTAGGGTCATCGATGATAGCGAGAACTTCTGATTTGTATGGAGATGGTAAGGCATCAACCTTACCACGACCAACGTTGATGTTTGTTTCATTGACAAAGGCGGCGACAACGGGTCGAGCGTCGTTTACTTTTTGGTTAGCAAACTTGGTAAAGCGGTCAGCGACTTCATCAAAGTTGTTGAGGTTTTTCCACGGGGCATTGTCTTTTTCCCAAGGCGCATTACCTGAGGCAGTGGCATAACGAAGCGCGGTGGAAGATGTGTCAAACGCAGTGTCGCCCAATACTTGGTTTTCCTTGATATCACGGCCTGTCAAATACAAGAGCAACGCTCGGATGCGCTGTTTGGTATACGCGGATACTCGGGTACGATGGCTAAATCGTTCTTCCAAGATGGTGTCCCACTCCACTTTGCCTTCGGCTGTGGTGCGGTCGATGTGGAACAGCAAGTTGGAGAGCATACGCATTTCGACTTTATCCCACGGCCCTCGTCCGCGGTTATAAAGCGTGCAGCTGTAGCTTGAGTCCGACAACAGCGAACCAGGCTTTGCGTAGTCCAGAAACGGCGTGCACGACACGACGATGTCTCGTCGTTTGAGCAGCACGTATTGGTAAGAGTAACGGTCTCTGACCGTTCTAGATGTCACGGCTCCACCCGAGGTGGTGGCAGATACGTTGATGGGAGGCGGGCTGCCTTCGACCACCAAACTGCTGAGGTAGCGCCAGCGCTTGCCTTCAGAGGGGTCTTGGGGGTTGGCGTCGACCAAAGCGTCGATCACATACCATCCACTGTCGTCAAGCGTTCGGAAGAACTTGCCGGGTGCAGTAGTGACGGCGGGATTATAGTCCCATTCATGGAAGAACCACGTCTTGTCAATGTTGCTAAGATCGTCCAAATTTTGGTTTCCAGATCGTGTTTCGGTCAACTGATAATTGGTATCGCTGTTGCTCACTTCGTAGATTTTCACCATTGTGCTGGCGGGTTCATCTTCGTAGATGGTACGCACGTTGTTCGACGTGTTCAATAAGAATTGGTCGGGTTGGTGGCGGTGTCGCTTGTTTAGCGAAAAGGCGGGTAAGAACTGCAAACGAAGTCGCATGCCCTTGTCCTCGGACAAACGCTCATGGAGTTCTTGGGGGACAGGAATGCGCAACCTGTCACCTTCGTCCAAGCGCATGCGGTCCGTATGGCTTTGAAATAGAGGCATTACGTCTTGAAACATAATGATCAGTATTTTTTTTTGGTTATTTTTCAATTGAAAGATTTGGTGGTTTTTTAATACTGCACATGGCGATGTTTAATTGCGTCGGCGTTGGCGCTTGGCATGACGAGAGGTGGTGTCCAGTTTGAACATGTAGGTGTTTTCGAACCCGGGAGCATCCATGAACGCGAGATCAGGACGCGCTCGGCGTTCGTGCGCGCTCATTTGCTTCCATTCCTTGATGCCAACCAGTCCGGCTCCGGCGTTTGTGGGAGGTGGTCCATCTCGGTTGTTGACGGCAGCCACGAGTTCGTCAAATGCTGCCGGTTGAGTCTTTGCCCAGCTTTCTTGCCAGACGCTGGGTCGGCCTCGTCGGATCGCAAACTGTTCGCGGGTGGCGTTTGCAAGGTTGTTGGTGATGATGTCGGACATCAATTGTTCGGGGTCTTTTTTGGCGCCTGAGTTGATGGTTTGGCCCAATTCCATGCTATAGTTATGAACAACTTCTTGCTCGTCCATTCGTCCCTCCTTCTCTGGGGCGATGGGTCCTTCGATCATCAATTTGGAAGCGACGCGGGCAGAGTAAGCCGTGCGTGGGATGCTTTGCGCTTTGTTTGTTCCATTGGCGTCACGCTTGAATCCTCGGCGTCCTTGTTGGCTGTAGTTGTGTTCCACGGGCTGTTCCGAAAACGAAGAAGAGGCGGCGGCGTTGACCGAAGAAGAAGAGGTGGTGGTGGTGCTCGCTGATGAGCAAAAGTCTCCAAAGAGGCGATCAAACGAATTCGACATTTGTTGTGGTACTGTCTTGGCTCCAAGTTCTGCGTTATAAGCGTGTTGTACCGGCTGTTGTTGAAAAGGGTACTTAATTCCTGCTTGCTGAGCAGCTTGACTTCGCTGTGTTATATCGGTCAAATGAGCAACTTGCTTCTGGAGTGCTTCAAGTTTCTGTTGATTGCGCTCACTGTCTTCGATCATGCCGCTCCATGCCTTGGCGGCCCATTGTCCGCCCTCGGAAGTGAGGTACTTGGCCATGGCAAGTTTTGCGGCCTCCGCTTCCTTTTCCGAAAGGTTCTTGTTCATGGTGCGTGCGCTGATCTTTTCCACCAGAGGGCGTGCTTGGTTCAGGCGCGCTTCCATCTCAGCCCGTTGGCGCTGGTTCTCGCGTGCTTCCAGTTCTTGCAGACGCGCATTCTTCTCATCGAGTTCGCGCATCGCTTTGCCCACAAATGCGGCCTTCTCGTTGGGAGGCAACGCATCAAAACGAGCACGCTGTTCGACGCTCATGGTGTGTCGAAGCATTTGTTCGTTGTTGTCTGGCAAGTCGGTGGTGTTTACGTCAGAGTTCATAATCTCTTGTGCAAATTCAACCGGCGTCGCACTCGACGTTTCTTGTTGTTGCTGTTGCTGTTCCATTTTAACGTGTTCTCTGTATCCTCTGAAAAACTCAGTGCTGTCTTTTACAGGTACAATAATCTCTCGTTGACCTTGGTCGTTGTAGTTGCAAAGTATCTTTGCTCCTTTGAAAAATGGCTTGTTGACCAAGGAAATTTCTCCGGGGTTTAAATGTGACGAGGTTTCTGTGAAGCTAAACGACACAGAATCGATCTCGCCTCGTTGAATTTTTTCCAACTCATCTTTGTCATGCACGATGCAATTGCCTGCAGTCCAGCCGTCTCGAACGTCCACTTGGAAATCCAGCACTTCTCCGACAATACCGTCGTCTGTCTTGTCGTGTTCTCTGCGCAAGTAAAAGGGACGAAAGTCTTCAAAGTTGTCCCTAAAGAACTCGGCGTCCTTAATTGTCCATACGGAGCGCGGGTCAGCAACTTTGGTGGGATAAATTCGAGTAAAAATGCGATCACCTCGTCGTGGCATTTTTTTTTGGATTTGTTGTTGTTGTTTGAATGATCAATTGGTTGTTTGAACGAGAAAAACGAGAGGAATTTTTATACCTCTGATTTTTATTTTTTTCTTGTTTCGTCGTGCCGTTGGACGATGTTGAGAGGAAGACGGGTGTGTCCCGTCGGGTCTTGAGGAAACGCCAGAGCGTGCAGTTCTTGGCTTTGCTTGATGATACGGTTGGTGATATCTCCGGCGTATATCGGCTTAATGAATGACAAATCCAACACTGAAGACTTGGATGCGTTCTGGCACATCTTCTGACCTTTGTTTGTGGTCACTGCAACTACCAGCATCTTGGCTGTCAAGAAAAGACAGACAAAGTTTAGCAATGCTCGATAGAACGGCACTTCTTCGATCGGCACGATCTTTTCAAATGCCTTGTCGTTGTCGTGAATTAAAGTCAGTCTATAGCTTTCCTTGTTGTTTTCGATGGGTTTGAAACTGTAGCGTCTTGTGCCTTCAAAATCTGAAACCAACCGCTTGTCGTTCTCAAAAAACGCCATCAACAAGGCGTTTCTGTACGTTAGGTAGGCATTGACTGCGCTAATCGACGCATGAACAGACATATCTGTTTCTAAAATGCGTTCACTGTCAATTAGTGCAGCTCTGAGGTTTCTTCCGTAGTGATAAGGGCGTTTGTGCGTCTGTATGTTGCGGTCTTCTTTTTCGCATTCAAAATCTGCCAACTGTATCTTTAGAATCTCTCTTATGATATCTTCCAAAGAGACACGTATTGATTTGGCTGTCAGAGGTCGCTTTTTCTTCTGTTGTTTTTTGCTCGTGCTTGCGTTCTTTTTACCGCTAGCACGGCGTTTCGCACGCATCAATCTGTTTGCTCTAGTTATGTTTGCTGCTACATCACGTTCGAGGTCTCGACAGAGCACCTTGAGTTCCGCAAAGTCGGTTAGCAGCGTGTCTTTGCTAACGCGTTTTTTGCGTTTTCTAAAGGCCACGTAAATTGAAAACCCTCGTTCCAGAGGATATTTCAACGTCTTGGACATCACAAAGTAAATGGATTTCTTGTACTCTTCAGTCCAACTGAACTTTTCTTTGGTCGTCACGTTCATAAAGGTTTCACGAACAGAGTCCGAATTAAAGTCAAGCACGGTGAACGGTGAGATCAACTCTTCATGTATATCTTTAACCACTTCATCAATATAAAGACTGTCTTCTTCGCTGTCTTCGTCTTGGTTTTCTTCAGAATCCCAAGAACACTGATCGTCATCTGAGAACCCTTGAAAATCTTCTTGTTCGTCTTCTTTTTCAGATTCTAGTTCTTCAACCAGTCTGTCCACTTGTTGTATTAGAGCACTACTTTCGTCGTCACTTTCTTCGTTTTCCACTTCTTCATCATCCACGATAAAGTCTTTCATTTCCTCTGCGTCTTCCTGCAATAACTCGACCAATTCCCATTGACTCAACCGGTCTTCATCGTCCGACGACGACGTCGATTTTTCTTTGGTAGAAATTTCAATGAAATCGTCAAATGGTATCTTAGGTTTGACTTTATGTTTCACTTTCTTTTTCTCGGCTTGTCTGATAAACTCATTTGTAGGTATGGCATCTTTCTCCGAACTCGTTCCATTTCTAAGTCGGCGTGCCATGTTCTTGGAAGAAAGAGACGCATTCGACTGATTATGAGGTTCTGGGAACAACAAATCCTCTATGGGTGACTCGTTGTCGCTTAATCGGTCTTGTTCGTTACTATCAACACGTTTCATCTCAAAACACGCGAAATTACGAAAGCAGTGCAAAAAAGTACCCG
>Ga0180435_10002589_pt1 | contig 18398 bp, 19 predicted proteins | sample SS_ome_3_FD_132467 | JGI IMG/M metagenome (GOLD analysis project Ga0180435, IMG submission 132467) | Hypersaline lake sediment archaeal communities from the Salton Sea, California, USA - SS_3_S_1 metaG | ecosystem: Environmental > Aquatic > Non-marine Saline and Alkaline > Hypersaline >...
CAGCAGTTCATGACGGAGACGGGCGAGGTCGACATGGCCGCCTACCAGGCGGAGCTGGCCAATCCCGAGCGGGACTGGACGGGCGTCGAGGCCTACCTGCGCAACATGCTCCCCCGCCAGCGTCTCATCGAGTCCGTCACCGCCGGCGTCGCGGTGTCCGACCAGGACGTCCGCGACGAGTTCGACAATCAGAACCGGAAGGCCGTCGCCGAGTTCGTCGGCGTCCTGTACAACAGCGTGACCGTCGAGGAGGAGCCCACCGAGGCGGAGATCGCGGCCTACTACGCCGCCCACGAGGACGAGTTCTTCGAACCGGAGAAGGTCTCGGTCCAGATGGTGCGCTTCCCCAAGGAGCCCAGCGACCTGGACGACAGCGACGTGCGCGAGCTGGCCGTCGAGGTGCGGCAGGAGATCCTGGACGGCACCATGGACTTCGACGAGGCGGCCGCCATCTATTCCGAGGACGGCACCAAGGACGAGGGCGGCGATCTCGGCACCTTCGACCGCGAGCGCATGGTCGACGCCTTCACCGAGTCGGCCTTCAGCCTGCCCGTGGGCGAGATCAGCCAGCCCGTCAGGACCGAGTTCGGCTACCACCTCATCGAGGTCCTCGAGCAGTTCGAGGAGGAGGGCGAGGTGGCCCGCGTGCACGCCCGCCACATCCTCTTCGAGATCACGCCCGGCGACGAGACCCTCACCGCGCTCTACGAGAGCGCCGCGGCCTTCCGCGACGACGCCCGGGACGTCGGCTTCACCGAGGCCGCCCAGGACGCGGCGCTCGAGCTGCTCTCGCTGCCGCCCGTCGTCGAGGGCCGCGACCTGAGCGGCTACCGCGAGACGCTGCCCGGCACCCAGTTCGCGTTTAACTCCGCCGCCGGCGACATCAGCCGCGTCTTGGAGACCGAGGAGTTCTTCTACGTGCTCGAGAACCTGGAGTACCTGCCGGAGGGGCCCTCGCCCCTGGCGGACGTCGAGGCCCAGATCGTCTCCAAGATCACCCGCGAAAAGAAGAGCGCCCTGGCCCAGGAGATGATCGCGCCCGCCCTCGAGCCCCTCCGCGAGGGCCGCGACATGGCGGACGTCGCCGCCGAGTTCGGCCTGCAGCATGCGGTGACCGACACCTTCACCGCCACGGGAATGATCCGGGACGTGGGCTACAACTCGGAGTTCAACACGGCCGCCATGGAGGCGGAGCCCGGCGTGCTGGTGGAGGACGTGACATCGACCCGCGGCGCCTTCGCCCTGAAGGTGCTCTGGAAGACGCCCTTCGACGAGGCGGCCTTCGCCGCCGTCGCCGACGGCATCCGCGACCGTCTGCTCATGACGCGGCAGAACGAGGCGGCCGAGGCGTGGTACGTGGACCAGTTGGCCGCGGCCAAGATCGACGATCGTCGGTACCAGCTCAACGAGGACTGAGACGGCGGACCGGATCCGCTTCGCACCGAGGGCCTCCCCGATCCGCGGGGAGGCCCTCCTCGTTCGCGCACCGACGCCGGGCTCAATCGTCGCCGAAGGGATTGCGCGGCTTCTTGCGCTCGTAATCCATGAGCCCCTTGTCCATCTCCTCGAGCTTGTCCTGCCGGCGGCGCTCGTGCTCGCCTTCGGAGAAGAGCCGGGACATCCGCTCGGCTTCCGCCTGCTTCTGCTGGTCGAACTCGGCGAGGGCCTCGTCCATGCCGGCCTGCTGCGCCTCGCTCTCCAGCGTTTCCAGCAGCGCATGGTCGCGGACCTCGATATGGTTCTCGTAGGCGCTGGTCACCAGCTTGACGACGCCCGCCTCCTCGAGGGCCAGGACCTGGAGCCGGACGGTCTCCGGCGCCAGGCCCAGCAGTTCGGCCGTCTGCTCGGGCGTGGGCGGACCGCCCAGCTTGTGGGCCAGGACCCGGATGGCCGCGACCACCAGGTGTCCGTCTTCCCGTGTCACTCTGGACATGTCATACCTTTCGGCTGCCGGGCCGGCGCACCGGAACCCGCTTGAATCATCGCTCCCGGGCGCCGTCCCTGCGGCGCAGGATCCGGGAGAGGCGCGCGATGCGGTGCCCGTCGCCCAGTTCGCGGGCGTGGGCCAGGGCCCCGGCCGGGTCGTCTAGGCGGTGTTCGTGGAGCATGGCCGCCTCGAGGTGCAGCCAGGGATCCGCACCGTGGATATCCCCCGCCCGTCGGAGCAGCCGGGCGACGCGGGACCAATCCCGTGTCCGCTTCACGATCCGGACGGCGTCCACGAAGAAGGCCCGGGGCGGTTTCGCCCGGCGCGCGCGGTCCATGGATTGGCGCATCCAGAACCGCTCGCCGGCCCGGTCGCCTCGGGACTCGCAGAGCCGGGCCAGGGACCAGGCGTCCTGCCAGGGCACGGGCGGCTGCGGATCCCGCGCCTCGGACTGGCGCATCCGGGCGAGGGCCTCGCGGAGGATGGCCGCCATGCCGGCCACGTCCCGCCGGTTGTGCTCGAGAACCGCGCTCAGGGTCGCGCAACGCCCCTCCCGCACGAAGGCGAAATAGGCCTGGGGAATGAGATGGCCTTCGATGTCGCCGGGGCCGCGACGCACGCCGGCGACGCGGGCTTCGACCGTCTGCTGGCGGCAATCCGGCAGGCGTCGGCTCCAGAGCCGGCGCGAGACCGGCAGCAGATCCCAGCCGGCGAGGTGTGTCAGCAGCCGGGGCTGACGGGCCAGGATGCCGCGGGTCCTCAACAGCGGCAGGTCGAAGGTCAGGCCGTTGAAGGTCACAACGACCCCGAAGCCGGCGGCCAGATCGGCGAGATCGGCGAGCATGGCCCGCTCCGCGCCGGGCGACGGCAGGAAATACTGACGGACGTGGAAGGCGCCGCGCCGCCACCAGCCCAGCCCCACCAGGAAGGGCAGGGTGCCGGTGCCGCCGGCGAGCCCAGTGGTCTCGGTGTCCAGGAAGAGCAGATCCTCCGCGGCGACCCCGTCGGCGGCCGGACGCGTCGCCACGCGGTTCAGGAGATCGACCCGATCGGGCGGCGCTGGATCCCGCGCACGGTCCTCGCACACCCAGACCTCGCCCGCGGCGCCGGCCCTGGGCTCAAGGCCCAGCCGCCCGGGATCACCCGCGGGTCCGGTCTCCGGCGGGGCCGAGGTCTGCCTCCGATCGAGCCGGGCGAGCCGCTTGCGCAGGTCCATCTCAACCCCGCCCCCGACAGGCGCCGAGGATCCAGCGCGCGCCCTCGAGGGCCGTGTGCCCGGAATCGACCGGGGCACCCACGCAGGACGGGCAGCCCCGCTCGCAGGGACAGGCATCCAGGTGGCGGCTCGCCGCGGCGACGATCTCGTCGAACTGGCCGAAGATGCGCTTGGCGTAGCCCACGCCCCCCGGATAGGCGTCGTAGGCGTAGAGGGTCGGCTGGCCGGTGAAGGGCGACTTGACCATGGGCACCGTGTGCACGTCGGCAGGGTCGGCCATCACGAAGGCCGGCGCCACGCAGCCGATGAGGTGGGCGAGTCCCTTGAGCGCGTCGCCGAGGTCGAGCCGCGCGTCGGACATCTGTCCGTGCAGTTCCTCGGGCAGTTCCCACCAGAAGCTCGTGGTGTGCATTTCCATCTCGGGCAGGTGCACGCGCCCCGCGCCCACGTTCTCGTGGGTGCCCAGCTTGATCTTCTTGTAGACCGTCACCTTGCTCACGAGACCGATCTCGCCCAGGCCCTTGCGGCCGAGCAGGTATTCCTCACCGCCCTCATCCTCGAGGGTCTTGAGCTCGGTCTTGCGCTGGGCGTCGGTGTAGTGATCCACCTTGACGGGCCGCACGTAGGCCTTGCGGCGCTCCCAGTCCAGATTGTCCACGTGGTACTGGCGGCCGCCGTGGATGTAGACGGCCTCGTCGTGCAGCATCTGCTGGGCGCTGAAGAGATCCATCTCCCCGATCACCGTCCCCGACGGCTGCGAGGTATCGACGACGACCACGTTCTCGGGCGCCGCGCTGCGAAGGCTCACGTCCTCGGCGGGATAGGTGTCCGCCATCCAGTGATAGGTGCCGGCGTCGCGGTGCAGCACACCCTGCTCTGCGAGATAATCCAGCGCCTCGGTCACGCCCGCGTCCCCGAAGGTCTCGCCGGCCTCGAAGGGCAGCTCGAAGGCGGCGCACTTGAGATGGCTGAGCAGGATGATCAGGTTGTCCGGGTCCACGCTGGCGTGCTCCGGCCGCCGGCCGAAGAACCAGTCGGGATTGCTGATGACGTACTGGTCGAGCGGGTTGCTGGTCGCGACCAGGATCGCCACGCTCAGGTTCTGGCTGCGGCCGGCCCGTCCCGCCTGCTGCCAGGTGCTGGCCACCGTGCCCGCGTACCCGGTCATCAGGCAGACGTCGAGGCGTCCGATGTCGATGCCCAGCTCCAGGGCGTTTGTGCTCACGACCGCACGCACGCTGCCGTCCCGCAGCCCGCTCTCGATGGCGCGGCGCTCGGTGGGCAGGTAGCCCCCGCGGTAGCCGCGCACCTCCCCGCTCTTGATGCCGATGCGGCGGCCGGCCCGCTCCAGATAGGTCAGCAACAGCTCCACGCGCATGCGCGAGCGGGCGAAGACGATCATCTGCGCCCCCGTGCCCAGGAAACGCTCCGCCAGGGCGCGGGTCTCCTTGAGGGCCGAGCGGCGGATGCCCAGTTCGCGGTTGACCACCGGCGGATTGGTGAAGATGAAGTGCTTCTCGCCGCGCGGCGCGCCGTTGTCGTCCAGGACCGTCACCTCGCGGCCGGCCAGCCCCGAGGCCAGCTCGCCCGGATTGGCGATGGTGGCGGAGCACCCGATGAACAGGGGATCGGCGCCGTAGAAGCCGGCGATGCGGCGCAGGCGGCGCAGCACGTTGGCCACGTGGCTGCCGAAGACGCCCCGGTAGTGGTGCACCTCGTCCACGACCACGTAGCGCAGGTTCTCGAAGAGCTTCACCCAGAGTGTGTGGTGGGGCAGGATGCCCTGGTGCAGCATGTCCGGGTTGGTGACCACGATGTGGCCGCTGCTGCGGATGGCCCGACGCGCCGGCTCGGGTGTGTCGCCGTCGAAGGTGTAGGTCTTGATGTCGGCGCCGAGATCGGTGACCACGCCGTGGACCTCGTGCATCTGGTCCTGGCTCAGGGCCTTGGTCGGGAACAGGTAGAGGGCGCGCGCCTGGGGGTCGCGCAGCAGGGTGTCCAGGACGGGCAGGTTGTAGCAGAGCGTCTTGCCCGAGGCCGTGGGCGTGACGACGACGAAGGGCTCGCCCGCCGCCGCCAGATCCACCGCGGTCGCCTGGTGGCTGTACAGCTCGGGAATGCCCCGGGCCTTCAACGTCGCGACGAGATCGGGATGGAGCCGGTCGGGAAAGGGCGCGGTGCGCGCGGCGGTCGGCGGCAGCACTTCCCAGCGGGTGACGTTGGCCAGGAAGCGCTCGTCGGCCTTGAGGCGATCCAGGAGCTGGGACAGGTTCAAGGTCCGCCTCCGTGCGCGGTCCGGGTCAGTTCTTGTCTTCCTCGTCCTGCGGCGCCGCGTCGATCTCCCGCTTGACCTCGTCCTGCACTTCGCGCGTGGCCTTGCGGAACTTCTTGATCGACGCGCCGAACGATTCGGCGATCTCGGGCAGGCGGCGGGGTCCGAACACGAGCAGCACGACCAGGCCGATCACCAGCAGTTCGGGCCAACCGAGTCCGCCGAAGAACGCGAGAAATGGCATCATCTTTCCCTCTCCCTGTCGGGGCGGTGTCTCAACGGTACCAGCGCAGGATCTGCGAAGCCACGAAGACGCCGATCACGCTCATGAAGTTGAAGTGCAGCTTGAAACCGAACGTGATGTCGATCACGACCAGGTCCCAGTGGTTCAACTCGGGCCCGAAACTGACCGATCGCACGAAGAGCTGCTCGGCCACGGACCCCTCTTCCAGGAACAGCCCGATGACCTGGCTCAGGATGGCGCCGATGAGCATGCCCAAAAACAGCGTCAGCAGCACCGTCCCCATCGATTTGTTCATTCCGCCCTCCTTGGACGCCGCGCACGGATCGAACCCACAATATATCCGCACGGGCGGCCCGACACCAAGAGCTAATGCGGTTCAGCGGGACAGGAGGGCGTCGCGCAGTCGCTCGTGATCGGCGCCCAGCACCAGCACCGCGTCCTCCGTGGCGCGGGCGTCGTGCTCGCGCAGCAGGACGGGCCCGCCGAGGCGCGCGGCCAGGGCCGCGGCGTGATCGTCCTCCAGGCGCCTGTTGACCAGCAGGGACGCCTGGTACCCGTCGTGGGACGCGTTCCCGATCCGGTCGGCCACGCAGCCGGCGCGGGCGACCAGGAGGCTGAAGTCGCCGGCGAGGTTGGCCACCGGCGTGCCGTTGAGAACCACGAGATGGACGATCCCGCCCGGCTCGTCGGCGGGGTCGCCGGCCGCCGCGCCGGCGCGGGCGTTCCCCTCCGGCCGGTCCGGCCCGTGGGTCATCCATACGCCGATGGAGATCGCGCACAGCAGGACGGCCAGCAGCAGGAACAGGCGCAGCGTCCGCATCAGACGCCCTTGCCGTCCAGGGCCTTCGCCAGGGCCGGTCCCAGCCCCGCGTAGGTGTCGTCGAGGGTCTCGGGAAGGACGCGCGTGTCGCCGACGACGGAGATGAAATTGGTGTCGGCTGACCAGCGCGGCAGGACGTGCACGTGGAAATGGGCGGGGATGCCCGCGCCGGCGGCGCCGCCGCCGTTGTACCCGCAGTTGATGCCGTGGGGCCGGTAGACCTCGCGCACGGCGCGCTCGGTCGCCTGCATCAGCCAGGGCAGGTCCGCGACCTCCTCGTCCGTGCAATTGTCCAGGGCGCCCAGGTGCCGGTTGGTGACCAGCAGCACGTGCCCGCTGTTGTACGGGTAGCGGTTGAGGATCACGAACCAGTGCCGGGAGCGGTGGAGGATGTAGTTCTCATCGTCGTCGCCCTGCAGGGCGTTGCAGAAGACGCAGCCGCCCGCCTCCTTGTCGCTCTTGACGTAATCCAGGCGCCACGGCGTGTATAACCTGTCCATGCCCTCTCCCTAGCGGCCCTTCAGCAGGGTGTCCGCCGCCTCGAGTTCCGCCACGGTGTTGATGCCCACGACCTCGTCCGGATCGGTGATGGCCACGGCCTGCACCCGCTTGCCCGCATCCACCAGGTGGGCGATGGTGTCGGTGAGATAGTACTCGCCCTGGTCGTTGTCGGTGGACAGGCGGGCCAGGGCCTCGCGCATATCTCCGGTCCGGAAGCAGAACACGCCCGTGTTGTACTCCCCGACCGCACGTTCCTCCGCGGTGGCGTCGCAGTGCTCGACGATGCGCGCCAGGCCGCCGTCGGCGTCCCGGATGATGCGGCCGTAGGCGCCGGCGTCATCGACCACGCAGGTCAGAACCGAGGCGCTCACGTCCGCGGCCACCGTCTCGTCCACCAGGCGGCGGATGGTCTCCGCGCGCAAAAGCGGCACGTCGCCGGCCAGCACGACCGTGTGGCCGTCCGGCTCCAGGTCCGGCATGGCGACCTGCACCGCGTGCCCGGTCCCGAGCTGGGGTTCCTGCCGGGCGAAGGCCAGGTCGTCGGCCGCGCATCTCTCCACCACGAGGTCGGCCTCGTGTCCCACCACCACGACGATGCGGTCGACGGCAGCGCCGCGCACGGCGGCGAGCACGTGCGACAACAGGGAGGCCCCGCCGATCCGGTGCAGCACCTTCGGCAGGTCCGACTTCATGCGCGTGCCCTTGCCTGCGGCCAGCACCACGGCCTGCAGGATCGGCTTGCCTTGCTTCAATTCCGCTCCTTCCGCGCGGTCGGCGGGCTCTGCAGCAGCGACGTCTCGACGACGGCGTCGGCGCCCACGTCCAGGACGAGATTGTCGATCAGGCGCGCCGGTCCCACGTGGGCCGCCACGGCCAGGATGACCCGGCCGTCCAGGCGCTCCGGGGGCGTCAGATCCGGCACGGTGCGGATCTCCGCGTAGTCCACCGCATCCGCGTCGGCCAGGAACAGCGCCAGCTGTTCCTCGAGGGGAGCCGTCTCGCGCTCGCCCTCGGCGATGCGTCCGCGCACCGCGTCGAGGGCGCGCCACAGGCACGCGGCCCGCCGGCGCTGCGCCGAATCCAGGTAGCGGTTGCGCGACGACATGGCGAGCCCGTCGGCCTCCCGGCGCGTCGGCGCGTCGACCAGGGCGACGGGGAAATCGAGATCGCGGACCATCTCGTCGATCACCAAACACTGCTGGCCGTCCTTGCGGCCGAAGACGGCGATGTCCGGACGGAGGAGGTTGAAGAGCTTGGCCACGACGGTCAGCACGCCCTGGAAATGTCCGGGCCGCCGCGCGCCGCAGAGGACATTCGCCCGGGGACCGGGCACGACGGCCACGCCGCCGGTCGCACGGTACATCTCCTCGGGCGACGGCGCGAAGACGGCCGCCGAGTCGAGGCCCGCCAGGGCCTCCAGGTCGCGGGTCAGGTCTCGCGGGTAGGCCGCGTAATCCTCGCCGGGCGCGAACTGGGTCGGATTGACGAAGATGGAGACCACGGCGCGTCCGAGTTCGCCGGCCCGGCGCACCAGGTCCAGATGTCCGTCGTGCAGGGCTCCCATGGTGGGCACCAGCACCAGGGGATCTCTCCCCCGCAAGGCATCGAGCCGCGACAGTTCGCTGCGGGTTCGGATCAGGTCCACGGCAGGCCCAGCTCGTCCGTGTCGCAGGAGGTGAGGTAGCCGCGCTCCTCGTCGCATTCGGGCGGCGGGGAGTGGGTCGGCACGGCCTCGACGACGTCGGCGAGCCGGTCCGCGAAGCAGTGCTCCTCGGCCGGAAAGGCGCCCGTACGCACATCCTCGCTGTACTGCTGTACGGCGGCCACGGCCTGCTCCCCCAACTCGGCGTAGCGTTTCACGAACTTCGGACGCACGCCCTCGAAGAGGCCCAGCAGGTCGTGGAAGACGAGGATCTGGCCGTCACAGTCTGGGCCCGCGCCGATGCCGATGGTCGGGATGTGCACATGCTCGCTGATGCGTCGCGCCAGGGTGGCGGGCACGCACTCCACGACGATCGAGAAGCAGCCGGCCTCCTCCAGGAAGCGGGCCTCGTCGAGCATCAGGTCGGCCGCGCCGCGGCCGCGTCCCTGCACCTTGAAGCCGCCCAGCTTGTGGACGGACTGGGGCGTGAGCCCGATGTGGCCCATCACGGGGATCTCGGCCGCCAGCAGCGCCCGGATCACCGGCCCGCGGCGCCGCCCGCCCTCGACCTTGACGGCCGAAGCGCCCCCCTCCTTCACCAGCCGGATCGCGTGCCGGACGGTCTCGCCCGGCGAGACGTGGAAGCTGCCGTAGGGCATGTCCGCGATCACGGGCACGCCGGGGCGCGACCGCGTGACGGCCGCGCAGTGGTGCACCATGTCCTCGATGGTCACCGGCAGCGTGTTCTCGTGGCCGAGCACCACCATGCCGACGGAATCGCCGACCAGCAGGGCGTCCACGTTCCCCTCGCGGGCGATCAGGGCGGAGGTCAGGTCGTAGGCCGTGAGCATCACGATCTTGCGACCGCTCCGCTTGCTGCGGGCGAAGATCTGGAGGTTCTTGGGCTTCTTCATACCGTTCTCCCGGAGACTAGCCTGGGGCGAAGAATCGCGTGCCCTGGAACGGCTCGCGGAGCAGTTCGAAGAGCTGGTCGAAATCCTGCGGCACGTTCACGAAGTCGAAGGCGTTCGTGTTGACCACCAGCAGGGGCGTCTGCCTGTAATGGTGGAAAAAATAACTATAAGCGCTGTTGAGCGCATCAATGTAGTCGCGGTTCATGTCGCGCTCGAAGCTGCGGCCGCGGATACCGATCCGGTCCATCAGGACATCCGTGGAGGCCTGCAGGTAGATCACCAGGTCCGGCTTGAGGATATGCTGCTCGAGTATGGTGGCGAGCTGGTCGTAAAGGGTCAGCTCGTCGTCGCTGAGGTTCAGGTTGGCGAAGATGCGGTCCTTGGCGAAGAGATAGTCCGAGATCACCGAGGTGGAAAAGAGGTCGGGCTGGGTGAGCTTCTGCTGCTGCCGGTAGCGGCTGAGCAGGAAGAAGATCTGGGTCTGGAAGGCGAAACCGGAACGGTCCTGGTAGAACTTGGCCAGGAAGGGGTTGTCCTCCACGATCTCCAGGTTGACCGTGCCGCCGGTGCGGCTGGCCAGCAGCTTGGTCAGGCTGGTCTTGCCGGCGCCGATCACGCCTTCGACAACGACATAACGCCAGGGCAACACGCCAGATCCCTCCATTGTCCTCAGTCCGGGGCCGTGACGGGAGACAGCGTCGCGTCCGGCCGCCGCCGGGCGACCCGGCCGTCGGCCGCGCGGATCATGGCACAAAGGTCCCCGACTGTCTGCCCTGAATCGGGCACGCGCCGGCCGGCGCCGAGTTCGGCCAGGGGCTCGAGCACGAAGGCGCGTTCGGACAGCCTCGGATGGGGGATCTCAAGGTCCCGGGTCCGCATCACGAGGTCGCCGTAGAGGAGGATGTCCAGGTCCAGGGTGCGCGGCCGCATGTGCGTCTCGCCGTCCCGTCCGCGCGCGCGCTCCATCCCCTTCAGGGCCGCCAGCAGGGCCCGCGGCGCCAGCCGCGTGGCGACGACGGCGCAGGCGTTCAGATACGGCGGCTGATCCGGCCCCGGCCCCACGTATTCGCTCTCGTAGACGCCGCTGGTCTCCAGCACCTCGATCCCGGGATGGGCGTCCAGAGCGGCGATCCCGGCGCGGAGCTCGGCCAGGCGGTCGCCCTGGTTGCCGCCCAGGCCGATGACGGCCGACGCGGCGGGCGGGCCCTCTTCTGTGCGCGTTCCGCTCACTGGATGGATTCCCCGTTCTCGTGCCGGCGCCGCGTGCGCCGCGTCGAGCGCGACAGCATCTCCTCCTGGGTGCGATCGATGGTCACCGACACGCTGCCCAGGAAGTTCCGGATGGGCGGATTGGGCTTGTGGACGGTGACCGTGGCGGCCTCCAGCGGAAAATCCTGCAGCAGGGCGTCGCAGATGCGTCCGGCCAGGGCCTCCACCAGGTGGAACGACTCCCCGGCCGTCAGCTCCACGATGCGCTGATGCACCTTGGTGTAGTCCAGGGCATCGCCGATGGCGTCGCTCTCGGCGGCGAGCTGGACGTCGGTCCAGAGCTCCACGTCGATCACGAAGCGCTGCCCGAGCTCCCGCTCCGCCGGATGGGCGCCGTGGTAGGCGTAGACGTCGATACCGGTCAGTCTGATGCAGTCCATCACAGCCTCCGCAGCCTTTCGGCCGCCTCGTCGATGCGGTCGTCGGCCGTGGTCAGGGAGATGCGGAACCAGCCCTCGCCGCCGGCCCCGAATCCCGTGCCGGGCGTGACCACGAGATCCCGTTCGGACAGGACCCGACGGCAGAAGGAGAAGCTGTCCTGCCCCTCCGGCACGCGGGCCCAGACGTAGAAGGTGGCCCGCGTTCCGAAGACCTCGAGCCCCGCCGCCGCCAGCGCGGCCGCGATTCGATCGCGCCGGCGGGCGTAGGGCCGCATCACGCCGGCCATCAGGTCGTCGCGCGCGGCATCCAGGGCGAATATGGCTGTTTCCTGCACCGCAGTAAAGGCGCCGCTGTCGATGTTCTGCTTGACCCGGTCCAGGGCCGAGATCACCTCGGCGTGGCCGACGGCGAAACCGATGCGCCAGCCCGTCATGTTGAACATCTTCGAGAGGCTGTGGAATTCGACGACGCGGTCGCGCGCGAGGTCCGCCGCCTGCAGCAGCCCGGCCGCCGGCTCCCCCGACAGGACGACCTCCCGGTAGGCCGCGTCGTTGGCCACGACCAGTCCCGCGCGGCGCCCGACCGCCAGGAGCGTTCCGAAATCCCCGGCCGACGCCACGGCGCCGGTGGGATTGTGCGGCGAGTTGAGCATGAGCAGACGCGTGCGCGGGTCGGCCGCAGCCTCGATTTCCGCCGGATCCGGCAGGAAGTCGCGCTCGCGGCGGAGGCGGTACGTCGCGGGCACGCCGCCCGCGAGGATGGTCGACGCGCCGTAGACCGGGTAGCCGATGTCCGGCACGAGCACGCGGTCGCCCTCTTCCAGCAGGGCCAGGGGCAGGTGCGCCAGGCCCTCCTTGCTGCCGATGAGGGCCATCACCTGGGTCTCGGGGTCGAGCTCCACGCCCTGGCGCCGCGCCAACCAGGCCGCCACGGCCTCGCGGAAGGCGGGTGCGCCCCGGTTGTCCGGATAGCGGTGGTTGGCCGGACGCCGGACGGCCGCCGCCATGACGTCCAGCAGGGGGGCCGGCGTGGGCAGGTCGGGATCGCCGATGCCCAGGTCGATGACGTCGCGCCCGGCGGTCAGCGCCTCGCGCTTGGCGCGGTCGATCTCGGTGAAGAGGTAGGCCGGCAGCTTGTCGAGTCGGGACATGTCACTCCTCACGGGCCGTCGCGGACGCGGCGGGCGCGGACAGGCAAAGGCCCCGCGCCGCCTGTGCGGCCACGGGGCACTCTATACCGTCGGGACGGTCGGGATCAACGACCGGCGTTCTCGCGCTGCAGTCGCGCCCGCTCCATGTACTGGTCCTGCCGCTCCATCTCCGTGCGGGCCCAGTGCCTGTAGTTGCCCGTCGCGTTGTTCGAGACCCAGCGGAACTTCTCCTTGGCCTCCTGGTGGCGACCGACGCATTCCAGGGCCTTGCCCCAGGCGTAGGTGACGGGGACCTTCTGCTCCGCATCCGAGATGCGCGCGCTCGCGGATTCGGCCGCTCTCAGGGCCTCGTCGCAGCGCTCGTTGGAGGCCATCAGCTCGATCATCTCACCGGCGGCCTCGCCGCTGCCGGGCATGATGCCCAGGTACTCGCGGTAGGCCTCGATGGAGCGGTCGGTCTGTCCAAGTTCCTTGTAGGAGCGCGCCATGTTGATCAGGACGTTGTCGCGGCGGCTGCTCTCGGGATTGTTGTCGAGAAAGGCCTGGCACTGTTCGACCGCGCCGGACCAGTCGCGGGCCCGCATCCTGTCCACGATGAGCTGGTAGCCCACGCTGCCGCCGGCCTGGCTGCCGAATTCGCTGCGCTTGGCCTCGTAGAGACGGGCCTCGGCCACGTTGCCGAAGCTGCGCTCGCGCTCGGCCGCCAGCTGGCAGGCCTTCACGAGCTTGGGCATGGCCTTCTCGCGCAGGTCCGGGCAGTTGTCCACAACGTGCTCGTAGGTCTCCACCGAACGCGGGTAGTCCTTCACGGCGCTGTGCATCACGGCCAGGTTGAAGAGGATGGCGCAGTTTTCAGGGTCGATGCGGCTGGCGTTCACGTAGGCCTGCCGGGCCTTGCGGTAGTCCTTGAGCTTGGCGTAGGTCTTGCCCAGGTCCATGTAGTCGCCGGTCTTGGCGTCCTGTCCGACGACCTCGATCAGCTTCTCCTGGACGGCCTTCGCCTCCTCGAAGCGCTCGGTGGCGTAGTAGGCCTTGCCGAGATAGCGCAGCGAGTTGTCGTGCTCGGGACAGATGGCCAGGGCCGAGTCGAGGGCCGGGACGGCATGGGCCCAGTCCTTGGCCTGGATGGATTCCGTGGCGACCCGGAAGGCGTGATCCGCCTCCTTGTACTGGGCGTCGGGGCAGCCGACGGCGGTTGCGGCGAGACCGGTCAAAAGGGCCGTGCCCGTCAGAAGAAACAGTAAACAGATTCGGATGGGGGTCTGCCGTGTGCGGGTCACCATGATTCTCTCCCAGCTCTATGATCGACGTGGGGTCGGCGCGACCTCTATCGTTCGCGCGCGGAAAGCGGCCAGTAACATAAAAAACCGAGGATGATGTGTCAATTACCGTCCGAGCCGTCGCGTCCCCCGCGGGGGCGCCCTCATCCTCGGGGCCCGGGATCGCCTCCGATCGCGGGTGCAACGACCCGTCGGTCCATTAAGTTCCCCCGACGGGGCCCCCGCGTCAAGGCGCAGGCCCGCCAGGGCCCGTCAAATCGTCCGGATGGTCGAAATCCCGGCATATTCCCGGATCCGGCAGATCCAGGTAATGGACCGCCGCGCCGCAGCGGTCGATCAGCGCCCGCATGGGGCCGTCGTGCGCGTCCGGCCGCAGGCCCAGCCAGGGCGTCAGGGGCGTCACCACGGGATGGCCGCGAACCCCCGCGTGGCGGGGCACGACGATCCGGCCGGGCGTCGCCCGGGAGGCCTCCGACAGACGCCGGAGCGTATCCGTGGCGACCAGCGGCAGATCCACGGGATGGAACCAGAGATGCGTCGCCCGCGACGCCAGCCTTTCAACGGCGGCCAGGCAACTGGCGGCAGTGCCGCCGCCCCTGGGATGGCGGATCCAGTCGTCGACCGACGATGCGGGCACGCAATCCGCATAGATCGGCGCCAGTTCGGGCAGGGTCACGACGGCCACCGCATGGTCTGCGCCGCGGTGCAGGTCGCAGACGCGCTCGAGGAAGGTCGTGCGATCGCCGGGCAGGCGGCACGCGCCCTTGGGCCGCCCCATGCGCGAGGATTCGCCCCGGGCCAGGACGACGGCCCAATCGCGCCGACGCGTCGTCACGACGCCTCCTCGTCCGGCTGGGCGCAGGCGGTGCGCAGGTGCATCCCCTCATCCGACGCGCTCCCCAGCGTCACCAGGGGGATGGCCAGGTCGGTCATGATGCGCTCGACGCAGGCGAAGAGGCCGATGCCGTCCGCACAGGCCTCCACCTCCATCAGGGCGGCCACGTGCGGAACCGGTCGCCGTCCGCCCGGTGCGGCCGCCGCCAGGAAGGCGACGACGCCGTCCCAGGACCAGACCGGCGCGGGGTCGCCCGCCGTGAGCCAGGCCTTGGGCGGCGGCTCGGCACCCGTGGCCGCCTCGGTCGGCGCGCGGCCCACGTCCGAGAGACCCGTCACGGTGATCGCCAGGGACACGTGACGCGGCAGATCCGCCGCGGTCGCGCCCACGGCCTCGTGGATCAGGACGTGATCGGTCAACGCGGCGCCCAGGCGATCCATTCCTTCCGCGCTCTGTCCGGCCGGGTCCCCGTCGGACACGACGCGGATCCTTTCCGGCCGGGCGCCCCCGCCGGCGACCAGCTCAAAGAACGGACAGGCGACGAAACCCGCTTCGGTCACATTCCCGGCAGCCGCCACCGCGACGGGCACGCCGTCTGCGGCGAGGCGGCGGGCGACGACCCGGACCAGGTGGCTCCGGCCGCCGCCGCCCCTGACCGTCACGAGGTGCCCGCCCTCCCGGGGCAGGTAACGGTGCCACGCGTCCAGGAAGACGAAGTTCACGCCTCCGCCCCTTCCCGTCCCAGGAGCGTTCCATACCACCCGGCGAGGGCTTCGATCATGCGCAGATGGCCGAAATGCGTCTCGACGCGTTCCCGACCGGCGGCGCCCCAGCGCCGGGCCTGCACCGGATCCCGCAGCACGGTCGCCATGGCCTCCGCCAGGGCCGCACGGTCGCCGGGCGGGACCAGCAGCCCCGTCCGACCGTGGAGGTTGACCTCCGCCACGCCGGTGGGCAGCTGCGTCGAGATGACGGGCAGCCCGGCGGCCATGGCCTCGATCTGGACCAGGCCGAAGGTCTCGCTGCGCATGAGGCTGGGCAGGACGAGGGCGCCGCAGCGCGACATCACGGCGCGCAGATCCGCGTCGTCGAGCTCGCCGTGGAAGCGTACGCGATCACGCAGGCCGGGCGCCTCGGCGCGGGCGGCCAGCGCCCCGCGCAGGGGCCCGTCGCCCACGATCTCGAGGCCGGCGTCGGGCAGGGTCTCGAGGGCGTCCAGGAGGAGTTCGAGCCCCTTGTAGTAGACCAGCCGCCCGACGAAGAGCAGGGGCCCCTCCCCGGGACGGGTCGACAGCCGCCAGCCCGCGGCGTCGATGCCGAAGGGGATGATCGCCACCTTGTCCGCCCGACCCGCGAGCCGGGACGATCCGTCCCGCAGGGTGGAGCTCGAGACCGCGATGCCGTCGGCGCGGTCGAGCAGATCGTCGAGCAGCGGGCGCAACAGGGCGGCGCCGAGCCGCTGACGCGTGATGTCGGCGTGGTACCAGACGGTCAGGCGCGCCCCGCGGGGCAGGGCCCGGCGGGTCAGGACCAGGGCCAGGGCCGCCAGCGGATTGGGCCAGTGCAGGGTGACGATGTCGGGTCGGGCGCTCCTGAAGACGCGGCGCAGGGCGAAGGGCAACGACGGCGTGAAGGGCTGCGAGGCGATCGTCCCCAGGGAGCGGCAGCGCACCGTCCGCTCCTCGTCCGAGACAGGAGCCCCCCCCTCTGAGGCGGCGATCGTCCAGACGTCGTGCCCCCGTTGCGAGAGGCCGGCGCCGATCAGCCCCAGCACCGTCTCCATGCCGCCCTTGGCCGGCGGATGGTACTTCCCTATCTGCACAATTCTCATTCTCGCACAGTAGCGAAAGACATCGGTCCAGCCAACAGGAGTCTGTATGGGTGGGCTCGACACACACCCCAAACGCGCCTCGCGAAGCGCCGAAGCGTTTGTGGTGTGTGTCGTGCCCACCCAAACAGACGAGGGCGGCCCCATGCGGGGCCGCCCTCTCAGCCTACATGATACGGCGGGCTACATCATGCCCATGCCGCCCATGCCGCCCATGCCGCCGCCCATGTCGGGCATCGGGGGGGCGTCCTTCTCGGGCTCGTCGGTGACGCAGGCCTCGGTGGTCAGCAGCATGGCCGCGATGGACGCGGCGTTCTGCAGGGCCGAGCGGGTCACCTTCACGGGGTCGATGATCCCCGCGGCCAGCAGATCCTCGTACTCCATACTCGCCGCGTTGAAGCCGATCTTGGCGCTCTTCTCGGCGCGCAGGCGGGCCACGACGAGCGATCCTTCCATGCCGGCATTGCGGACGATCATGCGGACGGGCTCCTCCACGGCGCGCGCGACGATGTCGCGGCCCACGGCGGCCTCTCCCTCGAGCTTGAGGTCCTGGATGGCCTTGATGGTGCGCAGCAGGGCCACGCCGCCGCCGACGACGATGCCCTCCTCCACCGCCGCACGGGTGGCGCTCAGGGCATCCTCCACGCGGTGCTTCTTCTCCTTCATCTCCACCTCGGTCATGGCACCGACGCGGATCACGGCCACGCCCCCGGCCAGCTTGGCCAGGCGCTCCTGCAGCTTCTCGCGATCGTAGTCGCTGCTGGTCTCCTCGATCTGGGCGCGGATCTGGGCGATGCGGGCCTTGACGTCCGCGGTCTTGCCCTTGCCGCCCACGATCGTGGAGTTGTCCTTGTCGATGGTGACCTTGGCGCAGTTGCCCAGGTCGGCGGTGGTGGTGTTCTCCAGCTTGAGGCCGGCGTCCTCGCTCATGACGCGGCCGCCGATCAGCACGGCGATGTCCTCGAGCATGGCCTTGCGGCGGTCGCCGAAGCCGGGCGCCTTGACGGCGGCGACCTGGAGGGTGCCGCGCAGCTTGTTCACGACCAGCGTGGCCAGGGCCTCGCCGTCGATGTCCTCGGCGATGAGCAGCAGCGGGCGGCCCATCTGGGCGACCTTCTCAAGGACCGGCAGCAGGTCCTTCATGTTGCTGATCTTCTTGTCGTGGATCAGGACCACGGGGTTCTCGAGCTCCACCTTCATGGTGTCGGCGTTGGTGATGAAGTAGGGACTCAGGTAGCCGCGGTCGAACTGCATGCCCTCGACCACGTCCAGCTCCATCTCGGTGCCCTTGGCGTCCTCGACGGTGATCACGCCGTCCTTGCCGACCTTCTCCATGGACTCGGCGATGATCTTGCCGATGGTCAGGTCGTTGTTGGCCGAGATGGCGGCGACCGACGAGATCGTCTCGCTGTCGCGCACGGTCTTGGACTGCTTCTTCAGGGCCTCGACGGCGGCCGTGGTGGCGGCCTCGATGCCCTTCTTCATGAACATGGGGTTGGCGCCGGCGGCCAGGTTGCGCATGCCCTCGTGGATCATGACCTGGGCCAGCAGGGTGGCGGTGGTGGTGCCGTCGCCGGCCACGTCGTTGGTCTTGCTCGCGACTTCCTTGACCATCTGGGCGCCCATGTTCTCGAAGGGCTCCTTGAGCTCGATCTCCTTGGCGATGGTCACGCCGTCATTGGTGACCACGGGAGCGCCGAATTTCTTGTCGAGGATCACGTTTCGGCCGCGGGGGCCGAGAGTCATCTTGACGGTGTCGGCCAACGTGTCGACACCCTGCTTGATCAACTCGCGCGCCTCGGCGTCGTACTTGATCATCTTCGCCATTGTTCCACTCTCCTTCTATTTGAACGGATCCGGCTAGAGGATCGCGAGGATGTCGCCCTCGCGCAGGATCAGGAAGTCGTCGCCCTCGACGCTCACTTCGGTGCCCGAGTACTTGCCGTAGAGCACGACGTCACCCTTCTTGACCTCGGGCTTGACACGAGTTCCGTCGTCGGAAACGCGTCCCGGGCCAACGGCCATGATCTTGCCCTGCTGCGGCTTTTCCTTGGCTGTGTCGGGGATGATGATGCCACCTTTCATCGTCTCGGCCTCCATCGCCTTCACGATGACACGA
>Ga0180435_10002590_pt1 | contig 18389 bp, 12 predicted proteins | sample SS_ome_3_FD_132467 | JGI IMG/M metagenome (GOLD analysis project Ga0180435, IMG submission 132467) | Hypersaline lake sediment archaeal communities from the Salton Sea, California, USA - SS_3_S_1 metaG | ecosystem: Environmental > Aquatic > Non-marine Saline and Alkaline > Hypersaline >...
GACGATCAGGGAGATACCCGCCACCCAACCCAACAGATTGCGGAAGGTCTCGGTCGTCGAGGCTTGTGCATCGATGATGCTGTCCTGTGTCGTTAGCATGAATCCCGGATCATCAGCGGTGGTTCCCAGCAGCGGCAGCAGTTCTATGCTCAACTGGGCCATCACGTCGTCCATGCCATCGCGGTCTGCTGCCGAGACGTAGACCACGCGGAGCCGATCGCCCCCAAAGCGAGCGTTGGTCCATCTGCTGAAGACCAGGGTAACCGGAACGTAGATGCGGCTGTCATAGTCGGTGTTGCCGACCATGCCCCTGGACGACATCACGCCGACAACTGTCAGCCGCACAGATCCCACCTTGACAGCCTGGCCGATGGCGGTCGCTGGTTCGCCAAAGAGCGCCACGGCCACATCGTAGCCCAGCACGGCGACCTTAGCCGTGCGATCGCTATCAGAGTCGATCAGGAATCGCCCCGCCTCCACCGAATACTCGCGCACCGCGGTGAACCCGGGCGTCGTGCCGACAATGGACACACCCGTCAGGGTGCCAGACCCACCCTTGACGTCCTGCGTCGTGCCCTGTTCCGCCGAGATACCGCTCACACCCGTGAGGCTCGCCCCCAGCTCGCCCAGATCATCATATTCCAGAGAGGGCGGCATCTGCGCCCCTTGCCCGAAGCCGCCGCGGCCGAAACTGGGCAGGATCATGATCAGGTTGGCGCCCAACTCGTTGATCTGATCCGCGATCTCAGCCTCAGCACCGGCGCTGACCGCCAGCATCACGATCACGGCGGCAACCCCGATGATCACGCCCAGCGTCGTAAGCAAGGAGCGCGCCTTGTTCATCATCAGGCCTTCCCACGCCACTTTGAGAGTCTTTGAGAAGGTCATGCCATCGCCCCGTTGTCACCGTTGTGGAGGTCCGTGATGCCATTAGCATCCAGCCGATCAGAGACGACCAGCCCGTCGCGCAGGTAGATGACGCGCTGTGCGTGCTCGGCGATGTCCAGCTCGTGGGTCACCATCACGATCGTCGCACCGCTCAGATGCAGGTCACCAAGCACCGCCATGATCTCCTCGCTCGTGCTGGTATCCAGGTTGCCGGTGGGCTCATCGGCAAGGATGATAGAGGGAGTGTTGACCAGGGCTCTAGCGATAGCCACGCGCTGCTGTTGGCCGCCGGAGAGCTCGTTCGGCAGATGGTCCATCCGGTCGGCCAGACCCACCGACACGAGCGCAGCAGCAGCGCGCTCGTGCATCTCTTCGTCCGCCGGATTGCCGTCCGCGTCGTAGAGCATGGGCAGCATCACATTCCGGACCGCACTCAAGCGTGTCAGTAGGTTGTACGACTGAAAGACGAAGCCGATCTTGTGGTTACGGACGCCCGCCAGCTCATCCCTGGTCATCCTGCTTACATCCTCACCGTCGAGGACGTAGGCGCCACCGCTAAGGGTGTCCAGACACCCCAGGATGTTCATCAGCGTGGACTTACCGGAGCCCGACGGGCCCATCACCGCGACGAACTCACCCTCGCGCACAGAGACATCCACACCGGCCAGCCCGTGGACGGCGATGTCGCCCATACCGTACACCTTCGTAAGATGGGTCGTCTTGATAAGCTCTGGCGTAGCACCACCTGCTGCGTCAGCTCGCGCCACCATCACGGTCTCCCGCCACCGCCGCCCTGGAGTATCATCTGCCCTATACCCGGCCCCACAGAAAGCTGCCCCGAAGCCGCATCCTCGTCCGTCGAGCCACTCACGGTCGTTGTCTCCCCGGTACTGACGACCTCGCCGGCCTCAACGCCGGAGATGATTTCCACGTTGACGTAATCCATCAACCCTACCTCGACAAAGCGCATCTCCAGCTCGCCGTCGGGCAGCACCACAAAGACAACAACCTGCCCGTTTCCCAAATCACGCAGCGCCTGCACCGGCACCAGCACGGCGTTCAGGGCCTGGCCCGCGACGATCTCTACATCCGCGTTCATGCCGCCTAATAGGGCCACCGGGTATGCACTCGTGTCGATCGTTGCCCAGCTCTGCACCGCCGGCGTGCCACCGACGCTGACCAGCACCGGATCGATCTGAGTGATCTCGCCACGATACGTGTAGTCCTGCAGTGCCTCGAAGACGACAGTCACCGGGTTCCCCAGCGCCACGTTGGCCAAGTCCGCCTCCTCGACCCAGAACTGCATCACCGGGACATCCAGATCGGCCAACACGATGGCCGCCATGGCATCAGACGCTGTCTCCCCAATCTCGACAGTGACCTGGGTGATCGTGCCGGCGAAGGGAGCCACGAGCGTGGTGCCGTCCAGTGCCTCCCGAGCCGATGCCAGGGTGAACTGTGCCTGCTCCAGGGCCAGCTCGGCCTGCTTCTCCGCCGCTTCCTGGTCTGCGCCCAGCACCAGCTCTGCCCTTTGCAGCGCCAGCGCCAGTTCCCGCACTTTGTTCCGCGCCGCCATGATCTCCGCCTCATCCGCCGGCGTCTCCGCGTCCGCCATCGCGGTCTCGGCGTTGAGCACCTTGGCCCACGCGCTCTGCAGATCGGCGCTGGTATTGGCAGCGGTACTCTCGACCATCGCCAGATCGTAGTTGGCCTGGGCGATCTCCAGGTCTTGCTGTTCCTTGATCAAGGTGTTGGCCGCGTTCTCCCTCATCGTCTCGATGTTCCTCTCCCAGTCGCGCTCGGGGTTCATTGCGTCGGCATAGGCCTCCTGGGCGCTCGCCAACGCCGAGATCGCCTGATCCAGGTTGATGCGCACAGAGGTGTTCGAGGCATCGGTCAGCGTCGACTTGGCCGCCGTGTTCTGATAGGCCACCTGTGCGCTCAGGAGCTCGGCCTTTGCGATGGCGATCACGTCCTCGTCCGGCTCCCAATCAAGCAAATCTGCCAACGCGGCTTGGGCCACAGCTAGGTCCGCCTGAGCCTTGGCGACGGCCAGCTCCGCTTCCGGGACGGCCAGCGCAAGCGCCTGTTCGGCCTCTATCACCGATATCTCCGCCTGGGCCACCGACTGCCTTGCCGTCGAGTCATCGATCCACGCCAGGACATCGCCGGCCTCCACCTTGTCGCCGACCTCGACCAGGACCTCCATCACCGTACCGCCGGCGCCGAATGCCAGATCGACTTCACTGGAGGGCACCAGCGTACCCGAGCCCGCGGCCATGATGGATAGGTCGCCGCGCGTGGCGGTACCCGTCTGCATGACAACCTCAGAGACGACATCATCTTCCGCTGCAAACCACATCCGGTAGGCTGCATACCCCCCACCGACCAATACTGCGGCTGCGATGAAGATCCACAGCATTCGCCTATTGCCTCGCATACACCTCTCCTCTGGCTGACATAGGACCACCTCTGGCACCCATATCATCCTACAGAGGTCATCTGAGAGGTCCCTGAGAGAATCCAGGGAATCTCAGGAACCTCTCAGCAAGAGCACTATAATAGGAAGTGTGGATCATATGCAGCGGCGATAACGTTCCAACAAGGTATCGCCGCCGCGACAGGGAGCGAACTCACCCGATGGCCAAAGTGCTCGTCGTTGACGACGACCAGAGATTGTTGAAGATGCTGCAGCGCACGCTCGCCTATGAGGGCTTCGACGTGACGACGGCGAGGGACGGGCAGGATGCCCTGGACCGCATCTGCCAGACAACGCCGGACGTCATCGTCCTGGACTGGATGATGCCCAAGCTCGACGGCGTCAGTGTTCTGGAAGCGCTGCAGGAGATGGAGTGTCACACACCGGTGCTGATGCTCACCGCGCGTGATGCCGTCCACTACCGTGTGGAGGGCCTGGAGCGGGGAGCCGACGACTACTTGGTCAAGCCCTTTGAGCCGGTGGAACTCATCGCACGGGTACGCGCGCTGTTGCGCCGAGCCGGCGTCGGGGAAACGGTACCGCCGCTGCGCTTCGCTGACCTCACCCTTGATCCAGCTACTCGCGAGGTGCGCCGTGGCTCGCGGGCCTTCAACCTTACCCCGACGGAGTACGATCTGCTACTGTTCTTCATCCAGCACCCCAACCAGGTGCTGGAACGCGGACAGATCCTCAACAGCGTCTGGGGTTACAACTTCGTCGGTGACGACAACATCATCGAAGTCTATGTCAGGTATCTGCGGAAGAAGCTGGAAGCCGATGGAGAACAGCGCTTGATCCAGACCATCAGGGGCGTGGGCTACGTGTTGCGAGAGGCCGATTGATGTCGATACGGTTGCGGCTGACGCTGATCTACACCGCCATATTGGTGCTGACGCTCGCCTTATTTGGCGGCGCTCTCTATGTCTCCCAGGATCGTCGGACGCTGAGCATCGTCGAGCAGGATCTGCGAGACACCTCGGGCAAGATGATCGTGGCCTGGACGCGGTTCCATGCAACCGCGCCGCGCGCGCTTCCCTGGTCGCTCGCGCGACCCGGTGACCGCGTCGCTGTAGCGCCCGAGGATATTGGGCGCTACGGTGCCGGCGCCTGGCAAGCCCTCAGACTCACCGTTCAGGGTGCAGAAGCACGCGACGTCGTGGTGCTGCTGGACCCGGAGGGGAATCCGATGCCGCGCGCGGGTGACAGCGATGCCGCCACCGTGTTCTTCCCCATCAGTGACAACGGCATGCGCGCCATTGCCGCGGGTCGCGGATCGGTGGAGATCACCGATGACGATGGCGTCCGCTGGCTCACGCTGAGCAGGCCTGTCGTCCTCAACGACACCGACATCGGTATTCTGCAGATCGCGCGACCGCTCGCAGATCGAGACCGCGCCATACACGCGCTCCGTGTGACCCTCACGACGGAGATCGCCCTGGTCTCCATATTGGCGTTTGGCGCGGGTTGGGCGCTGTCCGGCGCTGCGCTGAGACCGATCCAGAGGATCACGGAGACCGCTGAACAGATCGGTGAGACGCAAGACCTGTCCGCTCGTGTCGAGCACAGAGGACCCAACGACGAGGTGGGCAAGCTGGCCAAGACTTTCAACGGCATGCTGGCCCGTCTGGATGCAGCCTACCAGCAGATCGAGCACGCGCTCCAGGTCCAGCGCGACTTCGTGGCCGATGTCTCCCACGAGCTGCGCACCCCACTGACCACGATTCGCGGCAACCTGGCGCTACTGCAACGGACGCCGGCGCCGCCGGACGCCGTCAGCGCCGACATCATCGGAGATCTCGCCGAAGAGAGCGCCAGGCTCAGCCGTATGGTGACTGACCTGCTCGCGCTAGCGCGTGCGGATGCCGGCCAGCAATTGCCTGTCCAGCCCCTGAGCATCGGCGACATCGCTGCCGATGTCTGCCGCCAGACACGCGTATTGGCGCCCGACCGCGTGATCACGTGCGAATGCCCTGAGGGTATCGCAGCCGCGGCCAATCCCGACGCGCTGAAGCAGACACTCCTGATCCTGATGGACAACGCCATCACGCACGGTCAGGGCGAGATTCGGCTCGAAGTCGTGGAATCTGACGCGGGGGTGACCATCCGCGTGCAGGACAGCGGTCCAGGCATGGACGAAGCCCTGCAGGACCGCATCTTCGACCGCTTCTATCGCGGAGACGCGTCACGGTCCACGCCTGGCTTCGGGCTCGGGCTCTCCATCGCCAAGAGCTTGGTAGAAGCGCAGGGCGGCACTATCGTGGGCACTAGCGAGGTCGGCGTGGGCAGCACCTTCACTGTGACGCTGCCGGCGACAGAGATTTAGCCGGGATCTACGCCAGCGCTCCCACCTCGTGTCCCCAGTCTGTAATCCTGAGCGCGTCAGCCTACACCGGCAACCCCACTAACATCCGCGCCTCGACATCCGTCAGCGGATCGACCTCGCCGTTGGCCGCGGCCCGTGCGAACACGAGGCCGGGATGCCTGGCCCGCAGCGCCCGCGTGAGGACGTTGAACGACCGCGAGACGTTGCGCTCCCGGAACGTGGCCCCCAGGCGTCGCCACTCGGTGAAGACCTGCCCCAGGCCCCGGCGAGCGCCCACGACCGAGTCGAATATCTCGTCCGGCGTGAGGCCCTCGACATACCCGTGGCGCACGATCGGTCCGACACCCTCGAAGTCCACCACCGGCCCTCGTCCGGCGAGGTGCACTGCGAGGCGATCGACACCCGACCCTCGAGCCTTCGACATCAAGAGCTGCGGACCGATGTTGGGGTCGTCATAGTCGGTGCTCGCGGCCAGCGCCTCAGCCACCGACTCCGTGGTCATGAACCACGTGTCCACATCATTAGTCCGGGGCTGCGGTGGCACGGCGAAACTCTCGCCCAGGAAGGGACTGATCGACGCTCCCGACCGCTTGGTGACCTCCAACCCCAGCGCCATCAGCGCTTGCACCGCGTCCATCGCTGCCCCAACGCCATCGCGCGCCAGCACCGCCGCCAGCGTTGCCGCCACCGTGTCCTGTGTGACGAATCCGCCAGGCGCGTCCACCGGCATCCCGGCGACCCGGGCAATCTCGTCCAGTCCACCCGGTTGTCGACTCAGCCACGCCAACCCGAACAGCATATCCAAAGCAGGAGCCAGCGAAGCGATCAAGCCGGGATCACGCGCCAGGTGTGCCGCGACCGAGAGACGTTCCCCGGCCTCCCTCTGGCCCGCCTCTGTGATCGGCAGGTAGATTGCCGCCTGGTCGCCATCGAAGTCGCCGTTCAGCCACTTGCAGAGCAGCGGATGGAAGTGCATGGCATGCCCCGGCACGCGCACCGGGTGAAAGGCTATCAGCGCTGTGGGTTCGAGGGAGGGGGCGCGGTTGAGGACCACCCATGATCGCGCCATCACCGCATCCAGCGCCTCCTCAGCGACCCGTGTACGGTTCTCCACGGCATCGGCATTGCCACTGAGCTCGCGCTCGACCATCGGCCCGAAGAGATCCCATGCCATATTGTCGGGTAGCCCAAGCTGTTCGAGGGAAAGCCCGTCCCCCGGCACCATCACCGTCCGGGCCGTGAAGAGATTGTGGTCACCCAGCCGCAGATTGACGGGGGTCAGCAGCGCGGCGCAGAACGTCTCGACCCGGGCCTGAAGCTGCTTCGAGGCATCTGCGACCAACTTGCTCGGGGCATCCCCTGCCAGCATCCGTGTCAGCCGATCATTGGCTGCCACAAGCGCATTGTACGCAGCCTCCAACCGTGGGTCGCCACCCCGGGCCACGGGACCCGGAGGCCAGATCAGCTCCATCAAGGAATCCGAAGGAGTACCGGAATCCGGGAGAACCAGTCCGATCTCGGTCAGCTCGCGCTCCGGCATCCACGGGTGCGACACCGGCCTCGCCAGCTCAAGGCCTGTCTCCGTGGCACTCACGAAGCTGAACGCTACCCCATCGTCATCGCGCACAGCATCGATGCCTGCAACGCGCAGACGCTGCTGGAGTTCCGCAAAGAGCGGCGTCGGAGGATCCGCCTGCGCCACAGGCCCGGCGGCCACACGGGCAGAGAGCGTGCCGGCATCTGGGTGACGTATAGACCGCGTGCCCAGTGCTTCACGGACCGTCTCGTAGGCGCCCAGGTCCCGAAGCATGAAGATCTCCATCTCGCCAATCCGCTGCCCCCAACGTGGCTCCTGTTCCACGAAGGTGTGCAGTTTGCCGCGGGCCACGTGATAGAGCCGCCCCCAGTAAACGTAGCCCACGGCGCTTGGGAGCTCGAGCGGCGGGCCATCCTTGCCCATCGTGAGAGTCGCCATCCCCGACACCGGCAACCCCGCTTCCCGACACTGGTCGCGCAGCACATCACTCGATGGCGCACCGAAGGGAGGCACCACCATCGGCTCGCCGGTGGCCTTGGCGATCCATCCCGCCAGTGCCTCCCGGACCTGCCCGAAGTTGACCCGGCGATGCGCGTTGGCGAAACTGTAGACCAGATCAACCGGCGTGCCATCGGGGAGATGCGGCATCTCGTCATCGGGCAGGATTCGCCCCACGACCCCCTTCGTCCCGTGACGGTTGGCCAGCTTGTCCCCGAACTCGAGCGCATAGGGTGCGTCGAAGCGCTGCGCGCACGACGCGCTGACCACGATGGCGTCCTCATAGGTCCCCGTGCCCCACGAAACGAAGGCAGTCAGCAGATTCCGCCCACACCAGAAGTCGGGCACCAAGTCCGGATCAGGTTCGTTGCCGGTCCGCACCAGCGCCGGCTCGGGCGTCCCCTGCGGCAGCCACTGTCGTAGCATATTCACGCCCATCAGCAGGCGGTTGGTGTCATCGTGTTCGAGGAATGGGACCATGGACGCCGTCAGTCCCAGCTTGGCCGCCGGACGGTCGTCCAAAGCGACCAGACGCCCGTCCCGAATCTCCGCACCCAACGCGACCGTGAGGACGTGGCCGATGTTCGGTCCCTCCGGCGTCTCGAAGGGGCACACAACCCCTAGCTGGCCCCGCGCGATCACGTCCTCCCGATCCGGGATGATGATTCGCCGCAGGTGCGTGTGTGTGGCCAGCCAGTTGGTCTGCTCCAGCCGTTGCGCAGGAACGAAGCGCTCGCCGACGCCGGCCAGAAACTCATCAACCCACGTATCCAGCGGCAGCCAAGCGCGGGCAAGTGTCTCATCCCACGGCAGGTCCGCCGAGGCAGCGCCCAGCCGCTCACCCACGAAGCCGCGGAGCTGTTCCCCTACGCAGAGGATCTCCGCCTTGTCCAACTCCTGATCGGTCGCGATGGGCACCACGACCTTGAGCTCGCCGCTGATCTGGAAGATACCCTTCGCATCCGGTGTCGGCAGATCGAAGCCCATCTCCACGCCGCCGGGCAGCCCAACGATCACCCGGCAGGCTCTGGATGACGTCTCGGTCACAGCATAGCCCATCAGTGGCAGCCGCTCCGCAAGCATCTCCGGCAGCCATTCATCGAGAAACCGTGTGTAGCTGGCCTTGTGCCAGGGCGTAGACGTGTTGGCAGTCATCTTTCCCTCCTCATTCATCCTCCATCTCCCGCCACGCGCGCGCGAGCTTCCTCCGAGCATAGTGCAGCCGTGACTTGACCGTACCCTCAGGGATATCCAGTGTGTCCGCCGTATCCCGCACGCTCATCTCCATCTCGTTGACCATGCGGAAGACCTCGCGCTTCTCCTTCGGGAGTTGGCCGACGAGGGTACGATAGCGTTCGCGGGCAAGTTCCCGTGCCTCGCTCGCCTCGACCACGGCCTCCGGCCCCAGCGACGACGCCTCGATCATCCACGCCGGGATACCGCTGATCGTATCGTCCTCATCCTCCGGATCGACCGGTATCTCCAGCGGGGTCTCGCGTCGCCGTCGGACCGTCCTCAGGTGGTTGAGCGCCAGGTTGGTCACCGTGCGGTAGAGCCAGGCCCTGAACGATCCCGTGCCGCGCCACTGCGCTCCACGCATCCACACGCGCAGGAACGCCTCCTGCACGACGTCGTGGGCCGCCGCGTCATCCCTCACGATGTGGGCCGCGTGGCGGTGTAGCGCATCGGCATAGCGCCCAAAGAGCACCTCGAACGCGTGCGCATCGCGTTCGACCGTCAGCGCTACGAGTTCTTCGTCGGGGATATCTGCGGCTTCGTGCATGGGCCTCTACTACATAGGACACCGGTGGGGGGAGGGAGGTTCAGTGGAGGAAGGGACTGGGGATTCGGCAGATGCACATCTGCCGAATCCCCAGCCTAATTGTCGTCGGCCAGATTCCTACAGCGTCCCCGCGTAGCGCACGTCGTACGGCTTCACCCGCTCCGTGGTCCAGTCGCGCCGCAACCGCATCAGCTGCTCGATGTGCCACTGGCCGTGGACGATCCACGAGGCGGCCATATCGCCGGCGCGCATGAAGAAGTCCCACGGCGACTGGACGCCGGCGTTCCAGTCAGGCGAATCCAGGCCGGTGAGCCAGTCGAGCGAGGTCTGGCGCTCCTCGAGGAAGTTGTTCAGCGAGGCGGTGAGCTCGCGGGCATTGTATGCGCGCTCCGTCACCCACTCCATCGGGCGGATCGGGGGCCACGGCTCGTCAGAGGATCTGAGCAGGATCTCCAGTCGGACGCGGAAATCCTCACGCTCCTCGTCGTAGAGGTGGTTGACCACCTCGAGGATGGACCAGCGCTCGGGATCAGGCTTCCACACGGCCTGCGCGGCGGTGACATCCGTCACGAGGGCGCGCACGATCTGGGACTGATGGGGCAGAGCAGCAATCAACGTATCTTTGTCCATCGAGGCTCCTCCTGGTTGGCTGCCATTCTACATTGACTCCCCGGCAGATCGAATAGGATGGGGGTCACACCCAATCCAAGGGAGGCTCATATGCCTGACGCCGAACAAGAGACCCGTCCCAACATCATCATGATCATGACCGACCAGCAGCGCTTCGACACTATCGCCGCGCAGGGCTACGACCACATGATCACGCCCAATCTGGACCGCCTGTCCAATGCCGGCACCGTCTTCACCAACACCTACTGCCCCGGCGCGACGTGCATCTCCAGCCGCGCCGCGATGTTCACCGGTATGTGGCCCCACACCACCGGCGTCTACACCTTCGACCGCTGGGCCGACCACCGCAACTGGGTGCAGGACCTCCACGACGCCGGCTACTGGTGCGTCAGCATCGGCAAGATGCACCTCAGCCCCCGGGACGTGCCCGCAGGATTCCACGAGCGCGTGATCGTGGAGAACCCCACCAACCTGACGCAGGCCCGCGGCGGCGCAGACGACGATTGGGGGCGGCATCTGAGTCTCCACGGCGCGGAACGACCCAACATGCGCAACGAAACCGATCCCGACTGGATGTCCAAGCACCAGGGCGTGCCCTGGCACCTGGATGAGGACCTACACAGCGACGTCTTCATCGGCAACTCCGCCGTAGGGTGGGTCAACCGCCATCGGGGCACGGGTCCCGTCTTCCTCCAGGTAGGCTTCACCGGGCCCCACGAGCCCTGGGATCCCCTTCCTCGCCACCTCGAGATGTACCGCGACCGAGAACTGCCCCCCGCTATCTGGCGCGAGGGCGAGCTGGACGACAAGCCACCCCAGCAGAAGCAGTGCAAGCACCACCACGCGACCACCTGGCACGAATCGCAGATCAACCTCGACGGCGCGACGGAGGCCGAGATCGCCGAGATGCGCCGTCACTACTACGCCAAGATCACCACCGTGGACGAGCAGATCGGACGCGTACTCGACGGGCTGGAGGCCAAGGGGTATCTGGAGAACAGCCTGGTGATCTTCTGCTCGGACCACGGCGATATGCTGGGCGACCACACGATGGCCTACAAGTGGCTGATGTATGACCCCATCACTCACATCCCGCTCATCGTCTGGGACAACCGCGCCGATCGGCCCGATACGCCACCCGCAGCGGTCGACAACCTCACCACGTTGATAGATGTCGGCCCGACGGTCCTCGACGCCGCCGGCATCGACATCCCCACCTATCTCGAGGGCCGGTCACTGCTACCGGTGACGACCGGCGAGAAGGTCAAACCGCACCCCTACGTCTTCTGCGAGGACAACTACCAGATCATGATGCGCAGCACTACGCACAAGCTCGTATACTACGTTGGCCAGGAGGCGGGCGAACTCTACGCGCTGGAGGAGGATCCCCACGAGCTCTTCAACCGCTGGGACGATGCGAGCTACGCAGAGACAAAGACCACGCTGATGGCCGACCTGTTGGCCTGGCTATCCAGCAGCGTCTACTGGAACGCCGGCTACAAACGCACCCGCGCCCGTCACACCACCATGCGCTGGCCCATGCCCGACAACGTCAAGTTCCAGGACCGCCCCTCCATCGAGAATCAACACACCAAGAACTGGTGATCCCCCAACGCAGATGTGGCGCTCCAGTGGAGCGCCACATCTAGCATCCTGAATCGTGAATCGTGACGAGTGAGGCAGCACTCGTGACTTGTCACTCGTGACTCATCACTCCCTGTAGACTGCCTCCCGCAACCCCTTGATGTATCCAATCGCAAAGAGCCTCCCAATCCGCGTATAGCCGGGATGCCCATAGTCATCGCCCGCCATCGTGGGCACGTGGTCCGGACGGCAGACCCCCTCGTAGCCGACCTCCCGGTAGGCGCGTATGCATTCCAGCATGTCGGTCTTGCCGTCGTCGTGGAACGTCTCCGCGAACTTGGCCGGCGTCCCCACGACGTCTCGGAAGTGCACAAAGAAAATCTTCTTCTGCGCACCGAAATGGCGGATCGCGCCGGGTAGGTCATCGGTCATCAGCGTGAAGTTTCCCTGGCAAAGCCCGACCCCGTTGACCGGGCTGGGCACCAGATCGATCAGCTTCTGGTAGTTCTCGATGCTGATCAGCACCCGTGCGATCCCACGGATCGGCGAGATCGGCGGGTCGTCGGGGTGCGCCGCCAGGTTGACGCCGTACTCCTCGGCCACCGGGACCACCTGCTCCAGGAAATACTTGAGGTTATCCCACATCTGCGCCTCGGTCACCTCTCCCCACGCCATCAGCGGCGCGTTCTCCATCAAAGAGTGGTCGTAGCCGGTGACCCGCGCCCCACCGCGGGTGGGGATCGTTGCCGAGGTACGCAGCACCGTGTGGCCGGCCATGAAAGCGTAGCACCACGTGGGGATGCCCAGCCGGCCCATGTTGCGGATCAGCTCTTTCATCACCTCGATCTCTTCGTCGCGACCGGGAAGGCCCAGCTTGGTCTTCTCCATCGGCGGGCGGCTCTCGATCACCGCCAGCTCGAAGCCTGCGTTCTCGTAAGCGGTCTTGGTCCGCAGCAGCGACATATAGCTCCACGGCTGCCGATCGGGCGGCGCGTTGAGCTTGGGCTGGAGGCTGAAGCCCCCAACCACATACTTCACGCCACACTGCTTGATGGGCAGGTACAGCTCGGGTTCGTTAGGACGGAATACTTCGGCGATCTTAATCATTGAGACTCCTTTGAGGCAGAGATTGGCGGTCGGAGACTGGGTGAGCTAGAAGTGCAACTCTACCACCTCCTGGATCTTGTCATCATCCAGCGTCATCCCCAGACCGGGCTCCGTAGGCAGGGCGACCTTGCCGTTGACAGGCTCGATCGGATGCTTGAGGAAGAACTGATGGATCGTGTTCCACTTGATCAGGTACTCCAGCAGCGGGCAGAGCGGTTCCGGTTGCGCCGCGATCAGGTTCGCTGAAGCCGGCGTCGAGTGCCCGTGTGGGATGACCGGGATATCGTAGGCCGAGGCCAGCGCACAGATCTTCAGCATCTCAGTGATGCCGCCCGCCCAGCAGATGTCCGGCTGCAGCACATCCACAGCGCCGGCATCCAGCAGCGCCTTGATGCCCCACCGCGTGTACTCGTGCTCGCCACCGGAGATGGGAATCGAGACGTTCCTGCGGATTTCCGCACACTGCGGGATCTTGTCCGGCAGCACCGGTTCCTCCAGCCATCTCGGGCGGTACGGCGCCAGCAGGCGCGCCATCTCGATGGTGTAGGGCACGTCCCAGCTCATCCAGCAATCGAGCATGATGTCGACGTCCGGCCCCACCGCCTCGCGTACGGTCCGGACCATCTCCAGGTTCTTGGCCATCCCCGTGCGGCCATCCGTTGGCCCCTCGCGGAAGAACCACTTCATCGCCTGGTACCCCTCGTCGGCGAACGCTTTGGCTCGCTGTGCCACGAGCTCCGGCTCCAGGGAGAAGCCCAACGTGCTGGCATAGGCGGGGATCTCATCGCGGACAGGTCCACCGAGCAGACGGTAGACCGGCACGCCCGCCCACTTGCCCTTCAGGTCCCACAGCGCGCAGTCGACCACGCTCAGCGCCATCATCGACGGCCCCTTGCGACCGTGCACCATCATCCGATAGAGACGGTCCCAGATGCGCTCCGTCGCCAGCGGATCGTGCCCGATCAGCAGCGGCGCCAGCTGGTGTTGGATGGTGAAGGCCTGCTCAGCCGAGGTCGGCCCCGCCAAGCCCGTGATGCCCTCGTCGGTCTGGATCTCGCAGAACTGCGACCGCATGGCGTAGTTGCCACTGTCAGCCCTCGACAACCACCCCGGGCCCTGCGCCTTGTGCTCAGGGTAGACATCCACAGGGCGAACCAGACGCTCCTCCCAGAACTCGCCGGGGAAGGCCATCTCGCCGCGCACCTCAAAGAGCCGAACTACCGTGATCTTCATGCCTGCCTCCCGCTTCACATCGCCAGGCCAACGTCGTGGTCATTGTAGGAGCCCGGCATGGCGGTGTCAAACACCTGGATGTAACATAAGCCCGTTCTGAGCCCTGGGACCGCCACGCTCCAGCGTGGCTCTGCGTGGCTGCAGGTAGCCCAACTGGCTGAGCCCGATAGACATATAGATCAGGAGACATCCATGACCACCAGAAACCTCAGCCCCAACCGTATGTTCGTGGAGATGGCCAAGGCCCACGTGCCCGAGCACCACTTCACCGGCACCACTGTCGCCGACTTCGAGTCTTGGAAGGCCACAGCCCTCCCCAAGGTCCTCGCCACCCTGGGTGACAGCCCGCCCACCTGCGACCCCAACCCCCAGCTCCTGGCGGAGTGGGAGAGCAGGTGCCTCCGCCGCCAGCGCTGGATCATCGACGTCCAACCGGGTCTCTCCGCGACGATGCTCGTCAACATCCCCCAGGACATGACGCCGGGCGAACGGCGTCCCGCCATCCTCTGCTGCCACGGTCACGGCGAGTACGGCAAGGAACCGGTGATGGGCAATGACACGAGCCCTGGGTTGCGTCAGGCCATCGCCGACCACGCCTACAACTACGGCGAGGCCATGGCCCAGAAGGGCTACGTCACCTACGCCATCGACTGGATCGGCTTCGGCGAGCGTAACGAGACCCAAAAGCCCAACCACCTCTCCATCGCCCGGAACCGTGACTGGTGCAACCTCTACTACCTCCACGCCACAATGTTCGGCATGACCTCGCTCTCCATCAACGTGGCCCACGGCAAGGTCGCCACCGATGTCGTCAGCGCGTTCGACTGCGTCGATGCCGACCGTCTGGGCGTGATGGGGTTGAGCGGCGGGGGCACGATGACGCTGTGGATGGCTCTCTGCGACGCGCGGTTCAAGGCCGCCGAGATCATCTGCTACAGCGACCTCTGGTGGGCCTTCGGCATGCGCGACGCCAACTACTGCGGCATGCAGGTCGCGCCCGGTCTTTTCAAGCTGGTCGATCTGCCCGACCTACAGGGCTTGCTGGCCCCACGCCCGCTGCTGGTCGCCATCGGCGCCAACGACACCTGCTTCAAGGTCGACACCGCGATGCAGTGCTATCGACGGGTGGAGCGCATCTACGCCGCAGCCGATGCCTCCGACGGCCTCGAGCTAGACCTCCATCCCGGCGAGCACGGCTGGGGCGGCAACAAGTCAGAGGGGTTCTTCGCAAGCCATCTTTCGTAGGCCGAAACTTCGTTTTCGGCCGCGCTCGCAGGCGCCCGCACTGACCACCCTCGTGCCGCGCACTTACGGCGTCGCGGCATCAGGGCTCAATCTGTCGAGGGTACGCCGCCCAAGCGCAATGCCCGCCCGTGGGCGAAGACGAAGCTTCGCCCTACGCAGAGGGACTCGCCGGTATGTGGCGGTGGTCGCTAGTTCCCCCGCATCACCACCGGCATAAACGCCGCATACCCATTGGCAATCACCGTCGCCTGGCGCGACAGCACAGTCCCCACCCCATCGTCCAGCAACACGCTGTTGGCGATGGCCTGCGGCTCGGTGATCCCCGCATCCACCGTAGCGCTGAACGTGATGGTCACCGGCGTCCCAGCCGTCACATCGCCTGTCCACGTGACCACCCCGCCCGCCTCCCCATAGCTCCCCGCAGACGCCCACAGACCACCCGCATAGGTCACACCGCTCGGCAACGTGTCCGTCACCCGCACCCCCGCCAGCACCGGCCCGGCATTGCGCAGCGTGACGGTGTACGTGATCATCTCACCCGCCCCAGGCCTCGTAGGGAACACCCGCTTGGTCGAGCCCAACAGCGACCCATGCAGGACCGAGCCCACGCGTTGATAGCTCCCTCGCCCCGTACCCCAGAGCACTCGCGCATCCGCCGTTCCCGGCAGATCGTACGCTACGATGCCCGAGTGCGCCGTATTGAGCACGACCTCCAAGTCCGCATCCGCATCGATGTTCGCCAGCGTGGGCGCCGCCAACGCGCCATTCCAATCCGGACTACCGTAGGCCGCGGGCAGATCCACCTCCCACAGCTTGTTGCCCAGATAGTCCAGGATGTGTAGCTTTCCGGTGAGCCCCGTGTGCTTCTGCACCCACGAGGCAAAGATCACCTCGGGATGCCCATCATCGTCCAGATCCGCCACCACAGGCTCCGAGGCGAACCGGTACGGTCCGCCTGTGTGGACCGCGTAGGGCCAGTTGCCGTGCTCCGTCTTGTCCAGCCAGAACGCGTGCATCCGCCCGTCGTAGGACGGGAAGAGGATCTCCAGCATCCCGTCGCCATCCAGGTCCACCGTCACCGGGTTAGGCTGGGCGTTCTCGATGGTGTCGTAGTCCTGGATCACCGGCGTGCCGGTGTTGATCGGCAGCGTCGTCCAGTCGTAGCCGCTCGCGTTGAACCGACTTCGGTCGGCGTTGAAGATGTAGGGCCCGTTGTACAGGTCCGTGTACGGACTCGTGTTGCAGTTGTGCACGTCGCCGATGGTGACCACCTCATTCACACCGTCGCCGTTCACGTCCACGATGTTCGCCGGCCCGTTGGCGAAGTTGGCGCGGGCCGTAAACTCGGTGTAGCACGGCCCCCAGCCCCGCGTCTCGTACGCCAGGTCCACGTAGGCCGGCACCTCACCCCAATAGTCCATATCGTGGCCCGAGTGATCGTGGTACATCTCGTGCGTCGGCATATGCGTGCCGTCGGGCTCGTAGGCGCAGATCGTGATCGTATCCGAGGAGACCATAACCTCCAGCACGCCGTCGCCGTCCACGTCCCCCAGCCCGATGTTGTCGTTGTACAAGCCGGCTGCCGAGCCCTCATCATTGGCCAACTGCGGCCATCCCGCTCGCAGCGCACCCGTGTGCTCCAGCACCCAGACGTTGACGCGATCCAGCCGCGCCTGTCCCACCACGATCTCCATATCGTCATCGCCGTCCAGATCGGCCACCGCTAGCGACCGAAGCTCGTTACCGGCAGGCTTCTGGGGCCAACCGGGCGCCGGGTTTCCGGCGTGATCGTAGACGGTCACATACCCGCTCCCCTGCGAGATCACCATCTCCAGGTCGCCGTTCCCATCCACATCGGCGACCACCACACCGGGCCACACCCGGCTGCCGGGCGTGTCGACCTTGTACTGCAGGCTCCCATCCTCGCCGTTGAGCACAAAGAGCGAGTATGCCGCGCCAATGACCTCCATCGTCCCGTCGCCGGTAAGATCAGCCACGGCCGGCGACGAATACCACCCCGTCTCACACCACGACGAGTAGCACCCACCGTTCTGCCACTTCAGCACCGGCGCCTGCACCGCCTCCGGCTCTCCAGGCGCCTCGCCTGCCGTCGCCCACACCCCAGGCGCACCACAGAAGGCACAGAATCCCACAACTAGGAGAACGAGCCCCCGCCAGCTCTTCACAACCCTACTCCTTTCCCATCACTCGTGACTCATCACTCGTCACTCTATGCGCTCCTCGACTCAGCCTCGCCAACAGCACCGCCCCCGACAGCGTCAGCAGCGACGCGAACGCGAAGGTCACCGGGTAGCCCAGGGACGTCCCCGGGAACAGTGCGTTGATCCCGTCGATGATCGGACCGCCCAGCCGGCTGAGCGCACCCGCGCCCGCCGTGGCGAAGTTGGTGTAGCCCAGATACTTGCCGCCCTCGGCCGGGGGGATCAGATCGGTGGCCAGCGCCCAGTTGACGCTCAGGAAGATCCCCGTCGACATCCCGATGATGGCGCCCATCGCGTAGACCGCGGGGACACTGCGCACAAAGACCAGCAGGAAAATGCCGACAGCGGCTATCGCTGAAGCCACGAGGTTCAGTTTCCAGCGACCGATCCTGTCAGAGAGCCAGCCCGCGGGGAAGACCAGCAGGGTGAGTGCCACGCCAATGGTCGCCATCAGATTGCCCGTCACCGCCGCGGCATCGGCAATTCCCAGCCAGTCGCGGACGTAATAGAACGCGAAGGACTGCACCACGTAGATGCCCAACAGGACCAGCCAACGACCGACGAGGAAACGTGCATAGACAGGGTGCTCGGCAAGGTCGGCCCGTGGGGAGATCGGCGTCCTCTCGGGGGCGGATGCACCGTCGCTGGGGGACTCGCGCGTCGTCAGTATCGTTATCGCCGCACAGACAACCAGCACAGCCGCGATGATCCCGAAGACCGGGGTCGGGTTGTCACCCGCCATGAGCTGGCCCGCGACCAGCGATGTGACGACCAGTCCGCCCATATCGAAGAGGGTGTGCAGGCCCGAGGCCAGACCGCGGCGCCCAGGGTCGTCGAGATCGGGGATCAGCGCCGGCGCC
>Ga0180435_10002591_pt1 | contig 18387 bp, 16 predicted proteins | sample SS_ome_3_FD_132467 | JGI IMG/M metagenome (GOLD analysis project Ga0180435, IMG submission 132467) | Hypersaline lake sediment archaeal communities from the Salton Sea, California, USA - SS_3_S_1 metaG | ecosystem: Environmental > Aquatic > Non-marine Saline and Alkaline > Hypersaline >...
ATCGTCTCCCGCCCGCCGCGCGAGTAGACGACCTCGATGGCGTCCTTGGTGCCGTGCAGCACCGTGTCGCGGAAGGCGGGCGGCAGGTCGCGCCAGGGGGTCGCGAGGTCGACCCCGGGGTGTTCGGCGATGGCGCGCAGGCGGTCCCAGTAGAAGACCTTGCCGCCGTCCGAGCGGGCGCCCGTCCACGGCGCGATGGCGCCCTGGGCGATGGAGAGCCCCTCGTCCGGGACGATGAGGTCGGGATCGAACTGCTGCAGGTGCCCGAGGCCCGAGCAGTGGCCGCAGGCGCCGTAGGGGGTGTTGAACGAGAACACCCGCGGCTCGAGCTCCTCGAGGAAGGTGCCGTGCTCGGGGCAGGCGAAGCGTTCGGAGTAGAGCTCGTCGACGCCGTCGTCGGGGAGGAAGGCGCGCATGAGGCCCTCGCCGGTGACGAGCGCCAGCTCGCTCGACTCGGCGAGCCGCGAGCGGTCGGCCTCGTCGATCTTCACGCGGTCGACCACGACCTCGATGTCGTGCTTCTCGTAGCGCTCGAGGTTGGTGTTGGCGGCCTCGTCGATCGACTGCACGACGCCGTCGAGGCGGACGCGCGCGAAGCCCTGCTTCTTCAGGTCGGCGAACAGCTTGCGGTACTCGCCCTTGCGGCCGCGGACCACGGGCGCGAGGATGAGCGCACGGGCGCCCGGGTAACGCTGGATGAGCCGGTCCACGATCTCCGAGGCCGACTGGCGCTCGATCTTGCGGTCGCAGACCGGGCAGTGCGGCGTGCCCGCGCGGGCGAACAGCAGGCGCAGGTAGTCGTGGATCTCGGTGACGGTGCCGACCGTGGAGCGCGGGTTGTGGCTGGTGGTCTTCTGGTCGATCGAGATCGCCGGCGAGAGGCCCTCGATGGCGTCGACGTCGGGCTTGTCCATCACGCCCAGGAACTGCCGCGCGTAGGCGGAGAGGCTCTCGACGTAGCGCCGTTGGCCCTCCGCGTAGATGGTGTCGAACGCCAGCGTCGACTTGCCCGATCCCGACACCCCGGTGAACACGACGAAGGCGTTCCGCGGGATCGTGAGGTCGATCCCCTTGAGGTTGTGCTCGCGCGCTCCGCGGATGACCAGGTCCTGCACCGACGCCTCCAGGCCACGGCCGCTGGCCGGTGGCTTCGTGCGCGCCCACGGTTCCGGGCGCAGGCTCGCGCGCGCCGAGACTCCCGGGGTCGCGAGCGCACCACTTTACCAGGGGCGGGCGCGGTCGGACCGTTCTGGTACACTCGTGCCACGTCGGGAGCGGGGGCCGTGGGTCGCCGTGCACGCGTGGCGTGCCCCCTTCGCCACCCGCCCGCCTGCGTGAGAGGTGACGCCTGCGATGACCGTCTCGACCGCCCCGAACACGCCCGCCGCCGAACCTTACGCGGGCGACCGTACCGGCACCGTCCTCGGTGCCCTCGCCGGGATCCTCGGAAGCGGCGGCGTGCTGTACTTCTGGATCGTCGGCGCCATCGGCCTGCTCGGCCGCAACGGCGGCTTCATCCAGGACCTGCAGCTGGAGGGCGCCTGGCGAACGCTGTTCCTCGCCTACCCCTTCGTCTTCCTCGTCGCGCTCGTCGCCGGCACGGCCCTGGCGTCGCTGAGGCGCGACCTGGAAGCCGTCGGCGTCCTCGGCCTGCCGGTCGTGGCCGCCGTGGCGTACTACCTCGCGCTGATCCACCTGCGCCCCGTCTGACGGCGGGCGCGCCGGGAGCCGGCGAGACCCGCCGGCCGCCGGCGCCCGCGTCCGGCGGCGGCCGGGTGCCCGCGGCGCAGCGCCGACCCACACGCGCGTGAGCACGGCCACGCGCGGCGACACCACCCCCGGGAGGTCCTCGTGAAGCTGACGTTCCTAGGTCATGCAGCGATCGCCCTGCAGTTCGGCGCCCACGAGGTGCTGGTCGACCCGTTCCTCAGCGGCAACCCCAAGGCGGCGGTCGCGGCCGAGGCGTTGTCGCCCCACAGCATCGTGCTCACGCACGCCCACGCCGACCACGTCGGCGACGCCCTGCCGATCGCCGAGCGCTGCGGCGCCACGATCGTGTCCTCGGTCGAGATCGTCGGCAAGCTGCAGCGCGACCGCGGCCCGCAGGCGCGCGGCAAGGCCAGGTTCCTCGGCGCGAACTCGGGGGGGCGCGTGACGATGCCGTTCGGCGCGTTGCGCTTCACCCCCGCGTGGCACTCGTCCGGCTTCGCGGACGGCAGCTACGGCGGCATGCCCATGGGCGTCGTCTTCGAGTTCGGCGACCTGCGCATCTACCACGCCGGCGACACCGCCCTGTTCGGCGACATGGCCCTCATCGGGCGCCACGGGCTCGACCTGGCGCTCCTACCGATCGGGGGGCACTTCACGATGGACCCCGACGAGGCCCTGGAGGCCGTACGTCTGCTGCGCCCGCGGCACGTCGTACCGATCCACTACGGCACCTTCGACCTCATCGAGCAGGACCCGCTGGCGTTCCGCGACGCGGTCGCGGCGCTGCCCGAGGCCGACGTCGGCGGCGCCGTCGTCCACCCGCTGGCGCCCGGGGAGGCGCTCGAACTCTGAGCCACCTCGCGCCGCGAGGGCGCCGATGACCGGTCGACTACCGCCCGGCTACAACGTGATCCAGCGCCTGGGCGCCGGGCGCACGGCGCTCGTATGGTTGGCCGAGGAGGAGGCGACCGGCCGTCGGGTCGCGCTGAAGATCCCGCGGCCCGAGCTGGCGACCGACGCCGTGCTGCGGCGCATGTTCGAGAACGAGGTGCAGATCACCCTCAAGCTCGACCACCCCAACGTCGTGCGCGCCTACTCCGGGCGCACGACGGGCGACGAGGCCTTCCTGGCGCTCGAGTACTGCGCGGGCGGCACGCTCGACCAGTTGCTGCTCGAGCGCGGCCGGCTGCCGCTGGACAAGGCCATCGGCCTGGTGCTCGACGTCGCCAACGGCCTGGCGCACACGCATGCCGCCAAGGTCCTGCACCGCGACGTCAAGCCCGCCAACGTCTTCGTCGACGGCGAGGGGCGCGCCAAGCTCGGCGACTTCGGCACCGGTACCTTCAAGGGCGACGACGCCGAGGAGCGCGTCGGCACGGCCTTCTACATGGCCCCCGAGGTGTTCGAGGGGCGACCGACGAGCCTGCGCAGCGACGTCTACTCGCTCGGCGTCCTGGCCTACGAGGTGTTGACCGGCGAACGGCCCTTCGTCGGCGGCAGTTACGAGGCGCTCATGGTCGCGCACCTCCATTCGCTGCCGCGCGAGCTGCGGCAGGTCCGCAGCGAGATCCCCACCAAGGTGGCGCAGGTGGTCTCGCGGGCGCTGTCGCGCGACCCGTCGCGCCGCTACCCCGACGCCGGGGCCTTCGTCGAGGCCTACCGCGAGGCGATGGGCCTCAGCTCGGCCGACGAGCCGGCGGCGGCCCCGCCGCGACCGACGCTCGGCCGCGGCGGGGTACGGCGACCGACGCCGGTCGAGCGACCGACGCCGCCCCGGGAGGACGCCCGGCCCGCCGGTCGCGGAGAGGGCCCGGCACCGGAGCCGGCCGGGGCCGGGGGCACCCGCCGGCGGTCGCGGCGCGCCTGGTGGTGGCCCTTCCGGCGGCGCGGCTGACGCGCCCGCGCATCCGACTCGCGCGCGGCGCGTGACGGCACCCACCCGAAGCCGGCTGCGGCGGGCGACGGCCGGAATCCTGAGTCGCCCGCTATACGTTCCGGTGTCCAGGGTGTGTAGAATCGGAATCGGAACGAGTCCGACTTAGGTGCGCGGCGTGCCCGCGCGGCGGACTCCGCCCGCGCCGGGTTCCGCCGGCACCACACCACCGCCATCGGCCGCCACGGGCGGCCCCGAGAGGACCCGCGATGAGTGACCACAGCCTGGAGATCCGTGACCTGCACGCCCGCATCGTCGACGGCGAGACGATCCTCAAGGGCGTCGACCTGGTCGTGCCGCGCGGCGAGGTCCACGCGCTCATGGGTCCCAACGGCTCGGGCAAGTCGACCCTGGCCAAGGTCATGGCCGGCGACCCGCAGTACGAGATCACGAGCGGCGACATCCTCGTCGACGGCGTGTCGATCCTGGAGATGGAGCCCGACGAGCGCGCCCGCGCGGGCCTCTACCTGGCCTTCCAGTACCCCGTCGAGGTCCCCGGCGTGTCGATCGCCAACTTCCTGCGGCTGGCGCTCAACGCCCGCCGCGAGGAGGACGACGAGATCGGCGTCATGGAGTTCTACGGCAAGCTGCAGCACGCCGTGAAGGCCCTCGACTGGGACGAGTCCATCATCGAGCGCAACCTGCACGAGGGCTTCTCGGGCGGCGAGAAGAAGCGCTCGGAGATCCTGCAGCTGCTGGTGCTCGAGCCCCGCTACGCGATCCTGGACGAGACCGACTCCGGCCTCGACGTCGACGCCCTCAAGGTCGTCGCCAAGGGCGTCAACGCCGCCCGCGGCCCGGAGTTCGGCGCGCTGGTGATCACCCACTACCAGCGGCTGCTCAACTACATCGTGCCCGACAAGGTGCACGTCATGGCGGCCGGACGCATCGTCAAGCAAGGACCCAAGGAGCTGGCGATGGAGCTCGACACCCGCGGCTACGACTGGGTCCGCGTCGAGGCCGGATTGGCCCCGATCGGCGACGCCGAACACGCGCCCCGCGCGGGCGCCTGAGACGAGGAGGCAACGACCATGGCCGACCTTCTGCCGCAGGACGCCCACCCCGACGCCGCCAAGCTCCAGGGCATGGCGCACACCGACCAGTACTCCTTCTACATGCCGGAGAACTACGCCTTCCGGTCCGAGAAGGGTCTCACGAAGCGCGTCGTGGAGCAGATCAGCTACCAGAAGAACGAGCCCGAGTGGATGCTCAAGTTCCGCCTGCGGGCGCTCGAGATCGCCGAGAAGAAGGGCCGCCCGAAGTGGGGCCCCGATCTCAGCCACCTCAACTTCGACGAGATCTACTTCTACATCCGGCCGCAGGACCGCAAGGGCACGAACTCGTGGGACGACGTCCCCGAGGAGGTCCGCGAGACCTACCGCAAGCTCGGCATCCCCGAGGCGGAGCAGAAGATGCTCGCCGGGGTCGGCGCCCAGTACGAGAGCGAGATGGTCTACCACAACCTCAAGGAGGAGTGGGAGAAGCAGGGCGTCATCTTCCTGGACACGGACACGGGCCTGCAGGAGTACCCGGAGCTGTTCAAGGAGCACTTCGCGACCGTCGTGCCGCCGGAGGACAACTACTTCGCGGCCGTCAACTCGGCCGTGTGGTCGGGCGGCTCCTTCGTCTACGTGCCCGCCGGCGTCGAGATCGACGTGCCGCTGCAGGCGTACTTCCTCATCAACGCGCAGTCGATGGGGCAGTTCGAGCGCACGCTCATCATCGGCGAGCCCGGCAGCCGCTTCCACTACATCGAGGGCTGCACGGCGCCCACCTACAACAGCGACTCGTTCCACTCGGGCGTCATCGAGATCATCGTCAAGGAGCGGGCGAACGTCCGCTACTCGACGATCCAGAACTGGTCGCACAACGTCTACAACCTGGTCACGCAGCGGGCCATGGTGCAGCGCCACGGCTCGATGGGCTGGCTCGACGGCAACCTCGGCTCCAAGGTGACGATGAAGTACCCCAGCACCTACCTCATGGGCGAGCACGCCCACGGCGAGGTGCTCTCGATCGCGTTCGCCACCGACGGCCAGCACCAGGACGCCGGCGCCAAGGTCATCCACGCCGCGCCCAACACGACCAGCAGCGTGGTCAGCAAGTCGATCTCCAAGGGGACCGGCCGCAGCAGCTACCGCGGCCTGGTGCAGATCCACGAGGGCGCGACGAACGCCCGCAGCAACGTCGAGTGCGACGCGCTGCTGCTCGACGAGCAGGCGAAGACCGACACCTACCCCTACATCGAGATCAACGAGAAGACCGCCCACGTGGGCCACGAGGCGACGGTGAGCAAGCTCAACGACGAGCAGATCTTCTACCTGCAGTCGCGCGGCCTGCCCGAGGACGCGGCGATGGCGCTCATCGTGCGCGGCTTCCTCGACCCGGTCGCCAAGGAACTGCCGCTCGAGTACGCCGTCGAGCTCAACCGCCTCATCGAGCTCGAGATGGAAGGGAGCGTCGGCTGAGGTGGCGCTGCTGAAGGACAACGCCGCCGTCACCGAGGCCGCGGTCGAGGCGCTGGTCGCGCGCTTCGCCGAGCCCGCCTGGCTGGCCGAGGAGCGGCGCGCGGCGCTGCGCACCTACGCCGCCACGCCCCACCCCACCAGCCGCGACGAGGTCTGGCGCTACACCGAGCTCGAGCGCTTCGCCATCGACGGCCTCGAGCTCGTCGACGGCCCGCGCGACGACAGCGTGGTCGATCGCGTCTCCATGCGCATCGTCGACTCGGACGCCGAGGCCGCGCTCGTCGTCAAGAACGGCGAGGTCGTGCACCGTGCGGGCCGGGTGGGTGAGTCCGGCGTCATCTTCACCGACCTGCGCACCGCCGTGCGCGAGCACGAGGCCCTGGTGCGCGAGCACCTCTACACGGTCGTCAACGCCACCATGAGCAAGGCGGCCGCGCTCGACGCCGCCCTGTGGACCAACGGCACCTTCCTCTACGTGCCGCGCGACGTCGAGGTGGCCCTGCCGCTCGGTACCTTCACGACCGCCGACCGCGGCGGCCTCTCCGCCGGCCGCACCCTCATCGTCGTCGACGTCAATGCCAAGGTCACCTTCGTCGACGAGTACACGAGCGAGCCGATCGGCGAGCGCCTGGCGCACCACGCGGCCACCGAGATCGTCCTCAAGGACGGCGCCAAGCTGCGCTACGTCAGCCTCCAGAACTGGAGCCGCGAGGTGGTGCAGCAGAACAAGATCCGCGCGCGCCTGGGGCGCGACGCGCGTCTCGAGTCGCTCACCGTGTCGCTGGGTGGCGACGCCGCCCGCGCCGAGGTCGAGGTCGACCTGGAGGGCCCCGGCTCCGAGAGCGAGATGCTCGGTCTCTACTTCGCCGACGAGGGCCAGCACTACAACCAGTACACGCTGCAGCACCACGCCACCGACCACGCCCTCTCCGACCTGCTGTTCAAGGGCGCCCTGCGCGATGCCAGCACGGCCGTCTACTCCGGGGTCATCGTCGTGGACCCGGGCGCGCAGAAGACCGACGCCTACCAGACGAACCGCAACCTGCTGCTGGACGAGGAGTCCGAGGCGGTGTCGATCCCGCAGCTCGAGATCAAGGCGAACGACGTCAAGTGCTCGCACGGCTCGACCACCGGTCCGGTCCCCGAGGACCAGCGCTTCTACCTCATGTCGCGCGGCCTGCGGCCCGAGGTCGCGGAGCACGTGCTCGTCACCGGCTTCCTCTACGAGGTCATGAGCCGCGTCACGCTGCCCAAGGTGGCGGAGTACGTCGAGCGCGTCGTGCAGGCGAAGCTGGGCGTGCCGGGCGTGAAGGAGAAGCTCTGATGCGGCGAGCGCGCGTGGGCGCCGTCGGCGACTTCGCGGACGGCGCCATGGTGCGCGTCACCGCCGAGGGCCGCGAGCTCGTCGTCGCACGCGACGGCGACGAGTGGTTCGCCTTCCCGGACCGTTGCACCCACGCCAAGCGACCGCTGTCGGACGGTGAGTTCGACGCCGGCGTCGTCACCTGCATCTACCACGGCGCCACCTTCGACCTGCGCCGCGGCGGCCGGCCGACGATGCCGGCGATCCGTCCCCTCGCCTGCCATGCGGTGGCGGTCGAGGGCGACGACGTCTTCGTGACGCTGGGCTGATCCGTCATCGGGTGAGCGCTGCGGGCGCGCCGACGAGGCGCGCCCGCCGTCGTTGGGGTGGGGGCGGCGCCGGCCGCCCCCCCTGGGCGGTCGCGGCGCCGGTCGGCGAGGGGCGTTCAGCCCCAGAGGACGACCGCGCGCGCCTGCACGTGGTCGGGCGCGAGACCCTCGCTGGTCTTGAAGGTGAGGCCGACGCGGTCGGGCGGGAGGTCCAACAGGGCGGCCAGGCTCCCCGCGATCGCGGCACGGTGGGGGCCCAGCTTCGGGCGGTCGAGGGTGACGACCGCCGACGCCTGCCGCGGCCGCAGGTTGCCGGCGCCTTCGAGTGCGACCTGGAGGGCGCGGCGCAGCAGCGCCGCCGAATCCGCGCCCGCGAACGCGGGGTCCGTGTCGGGGAAGTGCGCGCCGATGTCGCCGAGCGCCCAGGCCGACAGCAGCGCGTCCGTGACCGCGTGCAGCAGCGCGTCGCCGTCCGAGTGCGCCAGCGGGCCGCGGGGCGCCTCCGGGATCGCCACCCCGCCGAGCACCAGCGGCCGCCCCGCGGCCAGCCGGTGCGCGTCCTCGCCGAACCCGATGCGCGTCTCCTCCACGGTGGCATCATCGCACGACACGGGGGCGCCGCCCGCCGGCCTCGCCGCCCGCGCGTGGCCGTGGGATGATGGTGCGCCGTGAGTCCCGCCCTGGGCGTCGTCATCCTGGTCGCGATCACCGTCGTGTGGGGCACGACCTTCGCCATCGTGAAGGACGCGCTCGACACCATCCCGGTGCCGCTGCTGCTGGCGCTCCGGTTCTCGCTGGCCGCCGCCTGTTTCGCGTTCGTGCGCTTCGACGCGCGCGCCCTGCGGCCGGCCCTGTGGCTCGGCCTGCTCGCCTTCGCGGGTTTCGCCACCCAGACGATCGGCCTCAGCCTCACGAGCGCCGCCAACGCCGCGTTCATCACGGGGCTGGCGGTGGTGCTCACGCCGATGGTGGCGGCCCTGGCTTGGCGCCGGGCGGTGGCGCCGCGCGCCTACCTGGCCGCGCTGGTCGCCACGGCCGGCCTCGGCCTGCTGACACTGGGCGAGGGCGGCCCGGCCGCGGTCAACGCCGGCGACGCGTGGGTGCTCCTCACGGCGCTGGCCTACGCGCTCTACATCGTCTACCTGGGCGAGGTGGCGGGTCGGGCGTCGGTGTTCGCGCTGGCCGGTACGCAGCACCTGCCCATGGCGCTGCTCGCCTGGGCGTGGGCCTGGCCCGAGCGCGGCGCGCTGGCGGAGGTGCCGCCGGCGACCTACCTCGCCATCGCCTACCTGGCGCTCGTCGCCACGGCGCTGGTGGCCGTGCTGCAGGTGGTCGCGCAGCGCGTGGTGGCGGCCCCGCTGGCCGCCCTGGTGTTCGTGCTCGAGCCGGTGTTCGCCACCGCCTTCGCGGCCTGGTGGCTCGGCGAGCGGCTGCCGCCGTCGGGCTGGCTCGGCGGCGGGCTCGTGCTCGTCGCCATGCTGGTCAGCGAACTGCGGCGGTGGCCGCGGCCAAGGGCGCGTCGCCGACGCGCCTGACGGCGGTCCGGCCCTACGGCCGCGCGCTCACCCCTGGAAGCCCCGGTCGTACCGCGGCCGGCGCCACCAGGCGCGCGTGAGGAGCGCGAAGACGGTCACGACCTCCAGCCGGCCGGCGTACATCGCGAAGGTCAGCAGCGCCTTCGCCAGCGGATGCAGCTCGGCGTAACTCGCCATCGGACCGACGCTGGCGAGGCCCGGGCCGATGTTGCCGAGGCAGGCGATGGTGGCCGAGAAGGCGGTGACGAAGTCCTCCCCGAGCAGCACCAGGGCGACGGTCACGATCGCGAAGAGGGAGAGGTAGAGCGTGATGAAGGCGGCCACCGAGCGCTGCACGTCCTCGGGCACCACGCGGCCGCCCATGCGCACCGGCAGCACGGCCCGCGGGTGCATCGTGCGACGCACCTCGCGGCTGGTGTGCTGCACCAGGATCACCCAGCGCGCGACCTTGACCCCACCGGCGGCCGAGCCGGCCGACCCGCCGATGAAGGCCACGAGCAGCAGCAGCGCCTGGCTGCGTTGCGACCAGGCGGCGAAGTCGACCGACGCGTAGCCGGTGGACGTCAGGATCGACACCGTCTGGAAGGCGCCGTGCCGCCACGCCTCGGCCAGGCCGAAGCCCTCGGCGGCCAGGATGAGGGCCACCGCGGCCGCGACGGCGAGGGCCACGCCCAGGTACGAGCGCAGCTCGATGTCGCGCAGGATGGCCCAGGTGCGGCCGGCGAAGCCGCGGTAGAGCAGGGCGAAGTTGCTGCCGGCAAATAGCATGAACACCACGCCGACCCACATGAGGGCCGGGGCCAGGCCCTCGAAGCTGCGGGGGAGGGGCGAGAAGCCGCCGGCCGCCATGGTGGTGAAGGCGTGCGCCACGGCGTCGTAGGTGCTCATGCCGGCCAGGTCGTAGGCCAGGATGCAGGCGGCCGTCAGGGCGCCGTACACGGCGAGCAGGGCGAAGGCGGTGTGCCGCAGCCGCGGGGTGAGCCGCTCCTCGGTGGGCCCCGGGGCCTCCGCGAAGAAGAGCTGGCGGCCGGCGATGGCCAGCTGCGGGAAGAGCCCGACGAACAGGACGATGATGCCGATGCCGCCGACCCACTGGGTGAAGGCCCGCCACATGAACAGGACCGGGCCCACCCGCGAGAAGTCGGTGAGCATCGTCGCGCCGGTGGTGGTGAAGCCCGACATCGACTCGAAGTAGGCGTCGAGCGGACCCAGGACGCCGCCCCCCAGGAAGGGGAGGGCCCCGAGGGCGGGCACCAGCAGCCAGGAAGCGAGCAAGGCCACCAGCGCCTCGCGCCGGGTCGGCTCGCCGCGCCGCCGCTCGGGCGAGCCCGGGCGCCCCCAGGCGCGCAACGCCAGGCCGCTGACGACGCCGACCACCATGCCCAGGAGGTAGCCCGACGCGGGTTCTCCGAGGAGCCAGGCGGCGGCGCCGAAGCCGGCCAGCAGGAGGCCGACGGCCGCCAGCACGGTGCCGATGACGAAGGGCGCCGTGCGCCCCCGGCCGCTGGGGCCGGGCGCCGGCGGCACGGCGGCCGCGTCGACGGGGCCCTTGGCGTCAGCCACGGCGACGCTCCGGGCGCGGCGCGGTCGGGGCCGCCCGCCGCAGGGCACGCGGCAGGCGCCACCAGCCGGGGGTGGCGAGCACGAAGACGGTGACGATCTCGAGCCGGCCGGCGTACATGTTGAAGGTGAGCAGGCCGCGGCTGACCGGGTGGAGGTCGGCGTACGAGGCCATGGGACCCACCAGCCCCAGCCCCGGCCCGACGTTGCCGATCGTCGCGGCGGCGGCGGTGAAGGCCGTCGTCAGGTCCTCGCCGAGCCACGCGACGGTCATCGCGCTGACGCCGAGCAACACCGTGTAGAGCGCGATGAAGGCGGCGACCGCGCGCACGACCTCCTCGCCGACCCGGCGGTCGCCCACGCGCAGCGGCAGGACGGCGCGCGGATGCAGGGCCCGCCGCACCTCGCGCGCGGTGTGCTGCGCCATGATCAGCCAGCGCGCCACCTTGACGCCGCCGGCGGCCGAGCCGGCGCTGCCGCCGATGAACATGAGCGCCACCAGCAGCGCACGGGCGGCGTCGGGCCAGGACTCGTAGTCCGTCGACGCGTAGCCCGTGGTGGTCATGATCGACACCACCTGGAAGAAGCCGTGGCGAACGGCGTCCGCCGGCAGGTACAAGGGCGCGAGCTGGACGGTCACCAGCGTGCCCACGAGCAGGACGATGACGAGGTAGGCGCGGAGCTCGGGGTCGCGCAGCAGCTCCCGCGGTCGACCACCGAAGGCGCGCCACAGCAGGGCGAAGTTGACCGCGGCCAGCGTCATGAACACGATGGCCACCCAGTCGACGGCCGGGTGGTAGCTCTCGAAGCTGCGCGCCTGGGGGCTGAAACCGGCCGCCGACACGGTCGTGAAGGCGTGCGCCACCGCGTCGAAGAGGGGCATCCCGGCCATGACGTAGGCCACGGCGCACACCAGCGAGAGCGCCAGGTACACGGACAGCACGATGCCGGCCGTGTGCCGCAGCCGCGGCGTCAGGCGCTGCTCCGTCGGCCCCGGCATCTCCGTGTGGAAGACCTGCCGGCCGGCGATGGCCAGCTGGGGGAACACGGCGATGAACAGCACCAGGATCCCCACGCCGCCCACCCACTGGCTGAAGGCACGGAAGAGGAAGAGGGACGCGGGCACGGCGTCGAAGTCGGCGATCGCGGTCGCGCCGGTGGCGGTGAAGCCCGACATCGCCTCGAACAGCGCGTTGAGCGGCGTCATGCCGGCCGACACCACGAAGGGGACGTGGCCCACGATGGGGAACAGCAGCCACAGGCTCAGGACCGCCACCAGCGCCTCGCGGCGGGTGGGCTCGCCGACCGCGCGGCCGACCCGTCGCAGCGGTAGGCCGAGGCCCAGGCCGATGGCCGCCGCCAGCGCGAACCCGCGCGCGTCCTCGCCCGCCACGGCGGCCCCCAGGGCGAACGTGGCGAGCACGGCCGCCAGCGCCAGCAGGGCGGTCCCGAGGACGAAGGGCGCGAAGCGGCCGCGTGCCCGCTGCGGCGACACGGCCGGCGTCAGTCCTCGTGGCCGCGCTCTTGGCGTTCGAGCCAGCGAGCGACGGTGTCCACGTTGTCGGGCGTCGTGATGAGGAAGAGGTGGTCACCCGGCTGGATGACCGTGTCGCCGCGCGGTACGACCACCTTCTGCTTGCGCAGGATGGCGCCGATGAGGCTGTTCGGCGGCGAGCCGAGCGTGCGCACCGCGCCCGGCGCGGCGTCGTAGGGGAAGGTGACCTCCATGACCTCGGCCCGGTCCTCGATCGTGGCCAGGTGGTCGACCTCGTCGATCTTCAGCCAGTTGAGCACCTCCTGCACCGCCGCCGTGCGCGGGGTCAGGGGGGCATCGATGCCGACGCGTTCGAACAGTCGCCGGTTGCGGGCGCGGCCCACGCGGGTGATCACCTTGGGGATGCCCAGCTGCTTGGCCAGCAGCGAGACCAACAGGTTGGTGGCGTCGTCGCTGGTGACTGCCACCATGACGTCGGCGTCCTCCAGCCGCTCCTGCTCGAGCAGCTCGAGGTCGGTGCCGTCGCCGCGCAGCACCAGCACCTTGGGCAGCAGGGCGGCCAGCTTGTCGGCGCGCGCGTCGTCGCTCTCGACGACGGTGACGTCGACGCCGAGGTCCTGCAGGTGCTCGGCCACCATGAACCCGACGTTGCCGCCGCCGATCAGGGCGACCCGTAGCCGCCGACGGCTGGGCGTGAAGCGCGCCTCGAGCCGGCGCATCGCCTCCGTGGTGCCCATGAACACGACCTTGTCGCCCTCGTGGAGGCGGGTGCTGCCCGAGGGGACGGCGAACACGTCGTCGCGGATCGAGCCCACCACCAGGACGTCGTCGGGCAGGCGCGCCTCGGTCAGCGACTGGTCGAGGAAGGGGTCGCCGCGCTCCAGGCGGTACTCGACCATCGTCACGCGGCCGCCGGCGAAGTGCCCCGTGTCGAGCGCGCGCGGCACCCGCACGATGTCGACGATCTGCTGCGCCAGCGTGCGCTGCGGCCACAGGATGCGGTCGACGGAGAGGCCGATCGACTGCATGGCCCCGCGCTGGCGGAAGGCGTCGACGTAGCGTTGGCGGGTGACGAAGGCCATCGTCTCCTTGGCGCCGAGCCCCTTCGCGGCCAGGCAGGAGAGCACGTTGATGTCGTCGTTGAGCGTGCAGGCGACGAACGCGTCGGCCTTGTCGGCGCCGGCCGCGCGCAGGTCGTCCGGGTCGGCGCCGTTGCCGCGCACGAAGCGGACGTCCATCGCGTGGAAGGCGTCCTCGCGCTCGGCGTCGACGTCGAGCACGGTGACGCTGTGGCTGCGGTGGAGGGCCTCGGAGATCTGCGCGCCGATCTCGCCGCCGCCGACGATGACGAGGTTCATCGGGCGCGCATGATAGCCCCGCGGGCCGCGGGCGTCCAGTTGCGCCCGACCCGCGCCGGCCGCCGCGGTCTCGCGAGCCCGCGCACCCTCACCGGCGCGGCCGCCGCGCGAGCCCCAGGCCGAGCAGCGTCAGCGCGGCGAGCACGACCGGCACCCGCTCCGCATGGCGGGCGTAGAAGGTGATCGCGTCGCTGGTGCCGTAGCGCACCGGCAGCGTCGCGGCGACCATCCGGTCGAGTTCGGCGACCACGCGGCCGTAGGGGTCGACGACCGCGGTGATGCCGTCGTTGCCGGCGCGCAGCAGCCAGCGGCGGGTCTCGATGGCGCGCATGCGGCCCATGTCGAGGTGCTGCCGTGCGCCGTCGCCGCGCGCGAACCAGGCGTCGTTCGTGATGATGACCAGCACCTCCGCGCCGTCGCGGGCCATCGCCGCCGTGATCGACGGGAAGACGGACTCGTAGCAGATGCCGACGCCGAGCACGCCGGCGCCGCTCGCGAGCGGCGCCGGCCCGGCGCCGGGCACGGTGTTCGCCAGCAGCGGCAGCCCCAGCAGCCGGAAGACCTGGCGGTAGGCCCCCTCGGCCACCCCGATGAGCGGCCAGCGCTCGCCGAAGGGCACGAGGACGTGCTTGTCGTAGCGTCCGAGCAGCTGACCGTCGGCGAGGGAGAAGGCCGCGTTGCTGCTCCCGCCCGGCAGCCGTGCGCGCCCGCCGACCAGGAACGCGCTCGCCGGCGCGCTGGCCTGGATCGCCTCACGCGTGGGGGCGCCGCGCGCGCCCTCGAGCTCGAAGCCGATCACCGCGCCCTCGGGCCACACCACGAGGTCGGGGGGCGAGGCCATGCGCGCGACGCCCAGGCGCGTGAGTTCGACGTGGACCTCCAGCTCCTGCGCCTGGCTCGTCGCGCGGCCGAAGGGATCGACGTTGCCCTGGACCAGCAGGGCCCCGCGATCCGTCGGCCGCTCGTGCCGGCCGAGGGCCGCGGTCCCCGCCAGCCAGGCGGCCCCGACAAGCGTCAGCGCCACGACGGGCGCGACGATCGCCCGGCGCCGGCGACCGCCGCCGCGTCGCGCCGGGCTGGGCACGAAGGGGGCGGCGAGCAGCGCGGCCGCGACCGCGCTGAGCACGCTCAGTCCCTGCACGCCGACGAGGTCCGCGAGCTGGCCGACGGGGGCGTCGATCCAGGCGTAGCCGAGCGTGCCCCAGGGGAAGGCGAAGTAGCCGCTGGCGCGCGCCACCTCGACCAGCACCCACAGCGGGGCCAGCACCCACAGCGTGCCGCTGCCGCGGCCGCCGAGCCAGCGGGCCGCCGCCGTCGTGAGCCCCCAGGTCGCCGCCAGGATGGCCAGCAGCAGTGGATGGAGCGCCCAGAACCAAGGACCGAGCAGGCCCGGCTCGGCGAAGCTGAGCGGCAGCCACGCGACGTAGACCGCGAAGAAGCCCAGGGCGAACGCCGCCCCCACCCAGAACGCCTCGCGGACGCGTTCGGCGCGGGCCGCGAGCGCGAACGGGACCGCCAGCGCCGCCAACAGCGGCCACCACCCCGCGGGGGGCAGGGCGGAGGCGAGCAGCAGCCCGGCCGTCGCCGACGACAGGATCGCGATCACGTCGGCGCCAGGCCGCCCAGCAGCGCCGCCAGCAGCGCGACGCGCACCAGCGTGTCGCCGACGTGCACGTGCTCGTGCCGCGCGTGCGCGCCCGCGCCGCAGGCGCCGAGGCCGTCGAGCGTCGGAACGCCCAGGGCGGAGGTGAAGTTGCCGTCGGAGCCGCCGCCGACGACCGCCGACGCCAGCGGGAGGTCCCAGCCGGCCGCGACGCGGCGGGCCTCGTCGAACAGCGCCAGGTTGGCGTCGGTGGGCTCCATCGGCGGCCGGTTGAGGCCGCCGCGGACGGCCACCGTCACCCGCGGGTCGCGGGGCCGCCAGCGGCGCAGGGCGCCGTCGACGCGTTCGGCCTCCTCGAGGCGCAGCACGCGCACGTCGACATCGAGGCGCGCGTGCTCGCTGATGACGTTGACCGCGCTGCCCGCCCGGGCGACGGTCGGGTGCGCCGTGGTGCCGGCGTCGCGGTCGTCGAGCGTGCGCACGAAGAGCGCCATGTGTGCCAGCTCGACGAGGGCGCTGGCGCCGTCGTCCGGATGGTTGCCGGCGTGGGCCGGCACGCCGGCGAACTCGAGGTGGTAGTCCGCGACCCCCTTGCGCCCGACCTTGAGGGCGCCGTCGTCGCGGGCGCCCTCGACCACCAGCACCCGGTCGTGGCGGCGCGCCTCCGCCTCGATGCGCTCGCGGCTGGCCGCCGAGCCCACCTCCTCGTCGGAGGTGACGAGCAGGGTCACGGGCCCGGGGGGCCGCACGCCGAGCTCGCGCAGCCAGCGCGCCGCGAGCAGCGTGCCGGCGATCCCGGCCTTCATGTCGAGCGTCCCCGGCCCGTAGGCGCGGTCCTCCGCGTCGTCGACGCGCCACGGCATCTCGCTCAGCGTGCCGAGGGGCCAGACGGTGTCGTAGTGCGCCAGCACCAGCGTCGCGGGGCCGTCGCCGGTGTCCGGTAGGGCGGCCGCCAGCAGGTCGCCGACGCCGGACCTCGCGTCGCGCTCGACGCGCCATCCGTCGGCCGCGAGCGCCGCCACGAGCAGGTCGGCCATGCGGTCGCAGGCGGCCTCGTCGGCGCTGGGTGACTCGACCTCGACGAAGCGCCGCAGCAACTCGAGGAACACCGGTCGGCGCTCGCGGGCGAGGGGGAGGAGGCGGTCGAGCGACATCGCGTCGGCCTGCGCCCTCAGCGCTTACCGGCGGCGGCGCCCTTGCCGCCGCGGCGTTTGCCGCGGCCGCCGCGGCCGCGCCCCTCGCGGGGGCCCGCCGCGTCGCCGCGGTCACGAGGGGCGGCGCCCGGCGGGCGCTGCGGCGCCGGCCGCGCCGGGGCGCGATGGCGGCCGCTGGCCACGGCCTCGGCCCACAGGCGTTCGGCGATCGCGCGCACGTTGGGCTCGGCGGTGGTGCGCGCGTACGCGTACCCCAGGCGCAGGTCCGCCGCGGCCTCCTGCCCGTCGGGGTCGAGTTGGTGGCGCGACAGGTAGACCTGCGCCAGCAGGACGTCGCGCATCCGCTGCGGGCGGACGGCCTGCAGCTCGCGCAGCGCCTCCTCGTAGGCGACCCCCGCGCCGCGCGTGTCGCCCCGCTCCGCGAGGGACTTCCCGCGGCGGTAGTGTTTGGCGGCCTCGTACAACAGTTCGCGCATGCGTCCCGATGCTACCCCGCGGGCGGCCTCGGACCGGTGGCCGCCGCCAACGCCGCCTGCGCGGCGGCGTGGCGCTCGCGCGTGATCGGGTAGGTCCACACCCACGCGGCGGCGAGCAGGAAGATCCCGGCGGCCACCGGGCCGGTCATGAGGCGGATGCCGGCGACCGTCTCGGGCGCCTGTAGGGCGGATCCCTGCACGTAGCCGAACCAGGCCGCCGCGAGCGCGTTGGCGAAGACGCCGAGGGAGCCGGCGGCCTTCTGACCGAAGGTGAACAGTGCGTACAGCAGCCCCTCACGGCGCTCGCCGTGGGCCAGCGCGTCGAACTCCACGACGTCCGGTAGCATCGCCCACGGCAGCATCATCACGGCCGCCAGGCCGACGCCCGCGAGCGCCGACAACGCCAGCAGCAGCGGGCTCACCGCGCCCGGCGGGGCCACGTTCACCAGCGTCAGCGTCGCCCCGGCGAGCAGCACGAGGCCGAACGTCAGGGCGCCGCGTTTGCCGAGGCGGGCGCTGAGCGCGCCCCACAGCGGGAAGCTGACGACCGCCACGCCGAAGAGCGTGCCCAGCACCAGCGTCTGCGCCTCGCCGGGCAGCCGCAGCGCCGACTCGAGGAAGAAGGGCAGCATGGAGTTGAGGGTCATGATGCCGAGCGTCACCAGCAGGAACAGCGTCCACACCGACGCATAGCCGGGGGCGCGGAAGGCCGTCCACCAGGGTGCGTGCACGATGGGGCCCGGCGGCAGCGGCGGGCGTACGGGTTCGCGCACCACGGTGGCCGTCGTCAGGTAGGCGAGCGCCGCGACCGCGCCGAAGACCACGCCCAGCACGCGCCAGCCCGCCGCCCCGGCGGCCGCCAGGTCGCCGCCGCCGACGACGGCCAACACGATCATCGGTGGTGCGGCGACGGCCAGCATGGAGGCGATGACGCCGAAGCCGATGCGCCAGCTGGTGAGGGCCGTGCGCTCGTCGTAGTCGGGCGCGAGCTCGGGCGTCAGCGCCATCGTCGGCACCTGCACCACCGTGTAGGCGATGCCGAAGAGGACGAAGGTGACCAGGGCGTAGGCGACGGCGCCGCCGGGCCCCAGGTCGGGCGCCCACCACACGGCGGCGAACGTGGCCCCGAGGGGGACGGCGCCCCAGCGCAGGAACGGCAGGCGGCCGATGCGGTCGCGCCAGCGGTCGCCGAGCACGCCCATGACCGGGTCGGTGAAGGCATCGACCAGGCGCCCGGCGACGAACACGGCGCCGGCCCACAGGGGCGGGACGCCGGCGACGTTGACGAGCGCGTACAGCAGCCAGGTGTTGATCGCCACGAAGGTCAGCGACGCCCCCATGTCGGAGGCTCCGTACGCGATCCGTTGCGGCAGCGGCAGCTTCATGCGGGCCCTCCTGGTGGCGCGCTGGCGGCACGGGCGTAGAGCGCCACGCCCACGGCCACCGCCAGGTTGTGCGACTCG
>Ga0180435_10002592_pt1 | contig 18377 bp, 13 predicted proteins | sample SS_ome_3_FD_132467 | JGI IMG/M metagenome (GOLD analysis project Ga0180435, IMG submission 132467) | Hypersaline lake sediment archaeal communities from the Salton Sea, California, USA - SS_3_S_1 metaG | ecosystem: Environmental > Aquatic > Non-marine Saline and Alkaline > Hypersaline >...
AGTCGTAGTATCTTCAATTTCCCCCATCAGCGTTTCAATCTTGTTTTTCTCCCAAATATCGTCTTGGTCACAATATGAAAAATATTCCCCTTGTCCGATATCCGTCAGTCTCTCAAAGGTCTTACAGCTTCCTAAGTTCTTTTTGTTTTTATGTATTTCATAATCGAATGATGTTATATTTTTTTTAACAATGCTTTGAATATCAGAATAGGGCACATTCGGTGAACAATCGTCCAGAACATAGAGCTTTAAATTCTTATATGTCTGGGAATTCAGCGAAGCAAGCTGCTTACCGAGCCAATCCATATTCGGGTTATAAGTAGCCATCAATATCGAAACACTCTTCATATGTTCACTATCTTTCCTTTTCTAATAAGCGTTTGTTTTCCCTTTAAACACCGTTCTCATCATTATTTTTATATCGAACCCGAAGCTCCAATTTTCGATATAGTATATATCGCACTTGATGCGCTCCTCGATTGAAGTGTCCCCTCTCCATCCGTTAATCTGCGCCCATCCGGTTATTCCGGGTTTTACGTGGTGCTTTATCATATATTTCGGGATCTCATACATGAACTGTTTTACGAATGCAGGCTGCTCCGGTCTCGGACCCACCAAAGTCATATCGCCTTTGAAGACGTTGAATAGCTGCAGCAGCTCGTCCACATTATTTCTTCGCATAAATTCACCGAATTTTGTTTTTCTGTCATCGTTTTCCGTCGTCCAACCAGGTTTTGCATCCTTCACATATTTCATACTTCGGAATTTAAACATATTGAATTCTTTACGGTTGTATCCAACCCTTACCTGCTTATACACTATCGGTCCGGGAGAGGTCAGTTTCACAATAATCGCTGTTATCAACAAGAATGGCGATAAAGCGATAAGCCCCAAAGCAGAAAAGAAAATATCAAAAGTTCTCTTTATCACTTTGTTTACCCAATTATCCAACGGTACAAACCTTGTATGTAAAAGCGGTATTCCGTCTATATCATCCATTCTCGGCTTTGCCGGCAATATGCTGTAATAATTCGGTATAATCTGTGATTTAACGCCATACAGCTCTGCGATATTTATTACTTTGTTCATGTTCTCTGTAGAATAATTCGGCAAAGCTATAACTAAAAGATCTATAAAATTTTCCTTCAAGTATGATTCAAGCCCGTCAATCCCGCCGACTACGGCTGTACCGTGAAGCTTTGTCCCTTTAAGCTTTGTATCATCATCAAAGAAAGCTGAGATTTCATATCCGTATTCTTGGTGCGCTAATATTTTCGCAGCATATTCTTCCCCAAGGTTACCGGCTCCGACAACAACAACATGTCTTAAGTTCCTGTCTCTTATGCGCAGCCTGTTCAAAGATTTCTTCACTATGAAGTGTACAACCACTGTTATACAATAGGTGATAACAAAGAAAGCCACAACAAGCAGTCTAGAGTAGTTTACCGTTTTGCTCAAGAAAAGATATATAAAAACGAACCCGAGCGAAATCAAGTTCACGAGAAAAATATTTCTCATCTGCAGCGCAAATTTCTTTGTGCGAAGCGAATCATAAAGCCCGAATATCTTATAGCCCAGAATGTTTATCGGAACTACAAACAGCAGAACAACCGAGTATTCCTGTAAGTTTAGCGAAAGTTCGCCGACTCCGAGCCAAGGAGTATAGAATCTAATCAAGTATGCCAATACAAAAGAGCCTACAATTATGATAAAATCCATCACAATCCTAAACCCATTAATCAAATAGAAAAATCTTTTAAACATATTATCGCCCCTTATTGTGAAAACAAATTTCTCAAACTTCTTTTCCAAAGAGTATTATAGCAAATTGCGACAAAAAATTCACTACATAATTGGAATTTTGAGGATTTAACATTCACATTATTCCTCATAATCTTTACTTTAGATGGTTACTTTGTTATTATATTTAGGTTAGATAATTCTTGCACCAGGGGTGGGTATGCTAACGTAGTTTTGTTTTGTGTTAAAAGCTTAAAACGGATCGGATTTAATATACCAATATGAATATACAAGTTGTATGCCAACATTATTATCCGGAGCAGTATCCGCTCACACGAATATGTGCGGATCTGGCGAAAAAGGGTCACAACATCAGTGTTTTGACCGGATTGCCCAACTATCCGGAAGGCTATATTTATAAGGATTATCGTTTTGGCAAGAACAGAAGACAGACGATTGATGGTGTGAATATTGTTCGTAGTTTTCTTTTCCCGCGAGGGAAATCAAAAGCAGGACTTTTTATCAATTATGCAAGCTTCGCTTTTTTCTCTATGATTAAAGCTCTGTTTATAAAAAAGGATTTCGATGCGATATTGGTGATCCAATCTTCACCGGTTACTATGGCGATGGCGGGCATGGTCTTAAAAAGACTTACTAAAAAGCCGCTTTATATCTACACTTTCGACCTTTGGCCGGAAAGTTTGGTGTCAGGCGGAGTTAAACCCGGCTCTAAGATATATAATATTATCAAAAGTCTTTCGAAGTGGATATATCAATCTGCTGACAGGATATTTGTGTCCTCAAAGAAATTCGAGGAGTACTTCTATAAAGTACACAGCATAAAGGGCAATATAGATTACTTGCCGTTCTATGCAGATGATTCTTTTTTGGGCGTAGAAAAACCCAAGGAGGACAAAAGCGATACATTGGACTTGGTTTTTGCCGGTAATATCGGTCAGATGCAGAGCGTTGAAACAATAATAAAAGCTGCGAAATATCTTGAAAAAGAAAAAGTTTTTTTTCATATTATCGGTGATGGTTCTGCGAAGGAAAAGTGCGAAACTCTGGCAAACGAAAGCAAAATAAAAAATCTCAAATTCTACGGGCGAATGGATTTTTCAAAGATGCCCGAGATGTATACGATGGCGGATGCTATGCTTATAACGCTTTCCAATAACGAACTCATATCCTATACTCTGCCGAACAAGGTATTGTCATATATGGCAGCAGGAAAGCCGATTATAGCGGGTGTAAACGGCGAAGCAGCAAAAGTCATACGTGATGCTGAATGCGGGTATGTAGCTGATGCAGAGGATTATATGGGGCTTGCTGATGTAATACGGGAGTTTATAAAAACCGAAAACAAAGAAGAGCTTTCAAAGAATTCAAGGAAATATTATAATAACAACTTCACGATGGATATATTTATTGAAAGACTTAAAAAACTTATGGACAAAGAATAATCGGAGGAAACAAGATGTTTAAAGATAAAACATTGCTTATCACAGGGGGTACGGGCTCCTTTGGAAATGCTGTATTGAGGAGATTCTTGGATACGGATATCAAGGAAATTCGGATATTCTCCCGTGACGAAAAAAAACAGCACGATATGAGAAAACAGTACGCTAACGATAAGATTCAGTTCTTTATCGGTAACGTAAGGGAAACCGAGAGCATAAAAAACGCTATGTACGGTGTTGATTATGTCTTTCATGCTGCTGCGCTGAAGCAGGTTCCTTCGTGTGAGTTCTTCCCTATCGAAGCTGTGAAAACGAATGTTATCGGTACTGAGAACGTATTGAATGCAGCGATTTCCCGCGGAGTATCCAAAGTTATATGTCTTTCTACGGATAAAGCGGCATATCCTATAAATGCGATGGGTATCTCAAAAGCTATGATGGAAAAGGTTTTCGTGGCAAAATCCAAAACAGTAGATCCTGATAGAATGACCATCTGCGGTACCAGATATGGGAACGTTATGGCTTCCCGCGGTTCCGTAATCCCGCTGTTCATAAACCAAATAAAAAGCGGAGAGCCTATCACAATAACCAATCCGAGCATGACGAGGTTTTTGATGAGCCTTGATGAAGCGGTCGAACTCGTAGTCTTCGCTTTCCAAAATGCTGTTTCCGGCGATATTATGGTGCAAAAGGCACCGGCTTGTACTATAAAAGTGCTCGCTGAAGCTCTGGTCGAATTGTTTGGTGCAAAAAGCGAGATTAAGATTATCGGCACAAGGCACGGAGAAAAACTCTATGAGACTCTCCTCACAAAAGAGGAATATTTGATAGCTGAAGATTTGGGAAATTTCTTTAGAATTCCTTCCGATAAAAGGGATTTGAACTATAAAAAATACTATTCCGAAGGCGAATTGATGCTTGAGGATACAGAGGATTATAATTCTCACAATACGAAGATATTGGATAAAGAGCAAGTCGAGGAGATTCTGCTCAAGCTCGATTATATAAGAGAAGAATTGGAGAGTTGGAAAAAGGGATGAAAATTCTTGTAACCGGAGCAAAAGGCTTTGTCGGTAAAAATCTCGTTTGGGAGCTTAAGAACAAGGGCTTTCCCAATATATTCGAATACGATATAGACACCGATCCTAAAAAACTCGACGAATATACTGCTTCCTGTGATTTCGTGTTCCATCTCGCCGGAGTCAACAGACCGGAAAACGAAGAAGAGTTTATGAAGGGCAACTTTGGATTTACCACTGTTCTTCTCGATTCCTTGATAAAGAACGAAAACAAAGCACCGGTTCTTATCACATCGTCAATCCACGCCGAGAAGGACAATGCTTATGGGCTTTCGAAAAGAGCTGGTGAAGATGCTATATTCGAATATGGACAGAATCAAGGCGTAAAGGTCCTGGTTTACAGACTCCAAAATCTCTTTGGAAAGTGGTGCAGGCCGAATTATAACAGCGCTGTTGCGACTTTCTGCCACAATATCGCAAATGACTTGCCGATTACAATAAACGATGAAAACACCATAGTCCCTCTTGTCTATATAGATGATCTGATGGCAGAGTTTTTGCGGGCTCTTGATGGAAATGAAAACCGGGGCAAAAAATTCTGCTCGGTCAGCCCGTTCTATAAAGTCTCATTAGGTAGAATTGTATCCTTGCTCCGATTTTATAAGGAAAGCAGAAAAAGCCTTGAACTTGCCGACATGGACGATGAGTTTTCTATGAAACTATACAGCACTTATCTGTCATATCTTTCAAAGAAAGATTTCTCATATGAGCTCGATATGAAGTCGGATGAGCGCGGGTTCTTTGCTGAATTCTTGAAAACTCCGGAAAGAGGACAAGTCTCGGTAAACGTTTCAAAGCCCGGCATCACAAAGGGCAACCATTGGCATCACACCAAGAACGAGAAGTTTTTAGTGGTGAGCGGCGCAGGAAAGATTCTGTTTCGAAATATAAACGAAGATGAGATAATCGAGTATGATGTAAGTGGAGAAAAGATGGAAGTCATAGATGTACCCCCCGGATATACTCATAGTATAGTGAATACAGGGGAAACTGATTTGGTAACCGTGATTTGGGTGAACGAAGTATTCGACTCAGAAAAACCGGATACATATTATTTGGAGGTTTAAACTTTGAACAAGCTTAAAGTTATGACGATTGTGGGTACAAGACCGGAGATTATCAGGCTTGCCGCAACGATAAAAGCGTGTGATAAATATTTCGATCATGTTTTGGTGCACACCGGACAGAACTGGGATTACACTTTAAACCAAGTGTTCTTTGATGATTTGGGTCTTAGAGAGCCAAACCACTATCTTTCCGCAGTCGGAGAACATCTCGGCGAAACAATCGGAAATATAATCGCAAAATCATACGAGGTTTTGCTCGCGGAAAAACCCGATGCTCTCTTGGTTTTGGGCGATACAAATTCCGCCCTGTGTGCGATCCCTGCAAAAAGGCTGAAAATACCAATCTTCCATATGGAAGCCGGCAACAGATGCTTTGACCAGAACGTTCCTGAGGAGATAAACCGCAAAATTGTAGACCATATATCGGACATCAACCTGCCATATACGGAGCACTCGAGAAGATATCTTCTTTCGGAAGGTTTCCGTAAAGAACATATTTTTGTGACCGGCTCCCCTATGCAGGAAGTTTTGGGTCAACACAAAGAGGAGATTGAAAACAGCGATGTTCTAAAAAATCTTAAGCTGGAAAAGGGCAAATATATTCTCGTTTCCGCTCACAGAGAGGAGAATATAGATCATGAGGAGAATTTCATGTCGCTTATGAATGGACTTAACAATATAGCCGAAAAATACGATATGCCCGTGATATACTCAACGCATCCGAGGAGTGCAAAGTTCATCGAGAAAAGGGGCTTTAAATTCCACAAAAATGTGCAGAATCTAAAACCATTCGGCTTTATAGATTATAACTGCTTACAGAAAAACTCTTTCTGTGTACTTTCGGATTCCGGTACGCTCTCGGAGGAATCCGCAATGCTCGGATTTGCCGGAGTTTTGATTCGAACCTCGACGGAAAGACCGGAAGTTTTAGATAAGGGTACTGTGGTTATCGGCGGAATCAAGGGCGATGATGTTGAGCAGGCTATCGATTTATCAATTGCTATGCGTGAGAACAACGAACCTACGGTTCTTGCGAATGATTACAAAGACTCAAACGTATCGATTAAAGTGGTTAAGATTATCCAAAGCTACACCAAAATAATTAACAAATTTGTTTGGGGTAAGAGTTGAAAGTTCTTTTAATAAACTCCGTTTGCGGATATGGCAGCACGGGGAGGATCGCTGCTGATTTATACGATATGCTGGTTGAAAAAGGCGATGAAGCTGCTGTAGCCTTTGGACGAAAAGACGGAAAAAGCGATATCGAGTCTTATCGAATCGGAAGTATGCCTTCTACTTTGTTTCATCTATTTATGACCAGATTTTTCGATATGCACGGCCTTTGGTCAAGAAGAGCAACAAAAGGACTTATAGCATATATTGATTCTTTCAAGCCCGATATCATCCACTTACATAACTTACATGGATATTACTTAAATCTGGAATTGCTGTTTGAGTATATCGCAAAAAAGAAAATTAAAGTCGTTTGGACTTTACATGATTGTTGGTCTGTCACCGGTCACTGTTCACATTTTGAATATGTTGCTTGCGATAAATGGATATCGCAATGTGAAGAATGTCCCCAGAAAAAAGAATATCCGGCAAGCTTGGTTTTCGACAGAAGCAAAAAGAACTATTCATTAAAGAAAAAGCTTTTCAATCTGCCAAAGAATATGGTTTTGATTACGCCCTCCGATTGGCTTAAGGCTATTATAAAAAAATCATATTTGTCTAAATACAGAGTCGAGACCATACATACTGGGATAGATCTCAATGTATTCAAGCCTTCGTCTTCGAATATGAGAAAGACTCTTGGGATTTCCGAAAAGAAAATTCTCCTCGGTGTTGCGAGTCCTTTCAGCGAAAGAAAGGGTTTTAATGATTTTATCTCTTTGAGCAAAATGCTTCCCGATGATTATATAATAATCCTCGCAGGGCTAAAGCATAAACAAATAATATCTTTGCCGAAGAATGTCCTTGGGCTTGGCAGACTGCATGGAGCGGAGGAGATAGCAAAACTGTACTCCATGGCAGATGTTTTTATAAACCCAACGAAGGAGGACACCTTCCCCACCACGATTTTGGAATCTTTGGCATGCGGGACGCCCGTTATCACATATGACGTCGGCGGATGTGTTGAAGCAATTGATAAAACTTGCGGTATAGCTGTGAAAAAAGACGATATTGATGGCATTGTAACTGCACTGGAAAAAATCGAAGCGAAGCCATTGAGCCAAGAAAACTGCATAGAACGGGCAAAAACTTTCGAAAAAACAAACCAGCTTGAAAAAATATACAGAGTATATAATTAATTTTATAAATATATTAATATGAGGTAGAAAAAATGAGTAATACAGACAATTTAGCAATCAATACGATTAGGATTTTATCCGCAGAAGCCATTCAAAAGGCTAATTCGGGTCATCCCGGTCTGCCAATGGGCAGCGCTCCAATGGCATATACGCTTTGGTCAAAACATCTAAAACACAATCCGAAAAACCCGAACTGGACAGACAGAGACAGATTCGTACTCTCCGCAGGACATGGGTCTATGCTTATCTATTCACTGCTCCATCTTTTTGGGTACGGTTTGAAAATGGACGACCTAAAGCAGTTTCGCCAATGGGGATCCTTAACTCCCGGGCATCCGGAATACGGTCATACTACAGGCGTTGAAACAACAACGGGACCTCTTGGTCAGGGCGTTGCAAACGCAGTCGGAATGGCGATTGCAGAAGCGCATCTAGCGGCTACTTTCAATACCGACAAACACAAAATAATTGACCATTACACATACACCATAACAGGTGACGGCTGCTTGATGGAGGGCATCTCCTCTGAAGCTTGTTCACTCGCCGGACACTTGGGGCTTGGAAAGCTGATTTTGATGTATGACAAAAACAATATCACTATCGAAGGCGACACCGATATGGCTTTTACTGAAGACGTAGGCAAGAGATATGAAGCTTATGGCTGGCAGGTATTATATGTCGGAGAAGGAAACACTGACCTTGAAAGTATCGACAGTGCTATCTCCACAGCAAAAGAGGAAACGACTAAACCCACTATCATCATCGTAAAAACAGAAATCGGTTATGGATGTCCTCCGCTTCAAGGAAGCCATTCTTGTCACGGAGCGCCTCTCGGTCAGGAGAACATTGATGCTATGAAGGATTTCTTGGGATGGGAAAACAAAGACGCTTTCTTTGTTCCGGACGAAGTAATAGATGAAATGAAAAAACTGAACGAAGAATCCGAAAAACAGGAAAATGCATGGAATGATATGTTTGCTGAATATGCAAAAGAAAATCCTGAACTTGCAGAAAAATGGGATAAGTATTTCAGCGACACTATCTCACATGATTTGTTGAATGACGAGGAATTTTGGACATTCGAAAATAAATCAATCGCCTCAAGAGTTTCTTCCGAAATTTTGATAAACAGACTGGCTGACAGGTTCCCAAATCTTATAGGCGGCTCAGCCGATCTCGGTCCTTCGAACAAATCCGTTATGAAAAACAGGGATTATATGTCTCCCGAGAACTTCGGCGGGTCAAATATCCATTATGGTGTTAGGGAATTTGCGATGGCATCGATTGCGAACGGACTCGCGTTGCATGGCGGTCTTATAGCTTATGCCGCCACTTTCTTCGTATTCAGCGATTATATGAAACACTCTATAAGGCTTTCTGCATTGATGGGTATTCCGGTAATCTACGTTTTGACTCACGACAGTATCGGAGTTGGTGAAGACGGACCTACTCATGAACCCGTCGAGCAATTAGCGGCTATCAGATCTATGCCGGGAGCATATATGTTCCGTCCATGCGATTCTAAAGAAACAGCGGCAGCGTATACATTCGCTATAAACGCAAAAGCTCCTACTTGCTTAGCTCTGACACGTCAAAACTTACCGCTTTATGACGAAACGGGTAAAGACGCTCTAAAAGGCGGATATGTTCTAAAAGACAGCGAGGATGCCAAGGTTATCTTAATTGGAACAGGTTCTGAAGTCGAAATATGCGTTGAGGCATATGAGGAGCTCAAGTCCAAAGGTATTGCATCAAGAGTCGTTTCTATGCCGTGCATGGAGCTTTTCGATGAGCAGACGGATGAATATAAGGAAAGCGTATTGCCGAGTGATATTACTGCGAGAGTTGCTGTCGAAGCCGGTACTTCGTTTGGATGGGGCAAGTATGTCGGACTCAAAGGAAAATGCGTTACAATAGACCATTTCGGCGCTTCGGCTCCTGCAGGAACGCTTTTTAAAGAGTTTGGCTTTACGGCACAAAATGTTGTAGAAAAAGCTTTAAAGCAAATATAGATACTAAAACACAAAGCCTTTCGGGTTTCCGAAAGGCTTTTTTACTATCACATGTAATCAACTATCAGTTTTACGTTTTCGGACTGATTCTAATCGACATATGCTTATAATCCGGGCTCAATCCTTGGAAATGGACATTAGTTCCAAAAGAAACCCAAACCTCATAATCGTCAGTCTCAAACACTTTACCCAATTCATTTTCATCGGAACTGGATCTTAAAATACCTTTTTCCATCAATCCATAGTTTCCCGCTTGGGCGCAAAAGTCATTATAATCCTCTTCGCTGACATACTCAAAAACCATAACAGCCGTATTATTCTCGTAGGATTTACTAGCATGTGTGAATAGGCCGTTTCTAAACTCAGGTATTTCGATCGGTAAATCCTCTGCAAAATCACTCCAGACATAAAACTCTTCTCTATCCCATTTATCCTCAGCTTTTATATCGAAATCAGGTTGTATTGGCGCATCCAAGAACCAGTTCCCGTCTCCAAACTCCTCATACCAGCTGTCATACGGCGACATCATATTCCTTGATTTAAAGAAATTGTCGATGTCCTCCGCTTCGGTCATCTTTTCGTCTGTATCAGATCCGAAATCAACAAACAGAACGTCTCCGGCTTCGTAAATTGCTACAAGTGAATAACTTAGGATATCATCTTTCTGGTATGCGTTCTCTGCGAAGTCGAATGAAACGATATCCTCCCCAACATTCTTTCCAATCCATTTATTTGTTTCATCCATATAGCTATCATATGAAGCACCGTTTATAAAAAGCGATCCCTTAGTATCCAGCCCGACAGTTATACCCTCTTGAATCTTTATCTCCTTTATTCCGACCCAACCGTCAAAATCACAATTGCCGACACTATTATCTCCGGTTGCAACTACTGTTCCATCAGCTTTTAACCCGACTGTAAAATCATTGCTCGCTTCAACGGCTACAATATTCTCCCAGTCTGAAACCTCACATTGTCCTTTCTTGTTTTTTCCGGCGGCAACCACAGTACCATCGGATTTCAATCCAATTGTGTGATATGCTCCGGCAGCAACATCGATAATATCGCTCCATTCATCGACGTCGGTCTGCCCTGCTTCCATCTTGCTAAGAAGATCATAAGCTTTCTTTATTTCCTTATTCGTATACCTGCGCTTATGATCCATCTGCATTTCCGGCATTACCGCTTTAGCGGTGCCATCCTCCTTTAATGCCACGATATGGACTTCACCAAAATCCACATCCGTTATAACCTCGTTTGGGAACAAGTTTGAATATGAGCAGAAAAAATTCGAGGTAACATCGCCTCTTGTCGTATAGAGTTTTCCTTTTGATGGATTAAATATCATGTTTACCGCAACCAGTCCGCTTTGTTCATCTGTATCATATATGCATATATATTCGTGTCCAAACGTATACTTACGTTCCTGCATCTGGACAGGATAGATATTTCTCGCTGTCCGGGGCGATTTATATTCTTCCACAAGTTCGGCCAGTCTCTCACCGTAAATCTCGTAATATTCCGCTACATCGGTCTCTCCGACCAAAAACCCTACCGGCGTATCCCAGAAATCGTTCGGAGCGTGTATATAACCCCCAAGCATTCTGAACTCACCTTTCTCATCATACAGCAAGGGGATATCCTCTTTTTCCATAGCCTCTGCTAAAAGCCATGTGTGTTTATTCAGTTCTTCAAATTCGAAATACCATTCCATATTTGCACGTTCGCCGTTGTCGAATATTTTTCCTAACCACCCATAATACTCGATCACTTTGACGGTCTTCGGCGGCGCCGGTGTTGGTGTCGGCTCGGCAGAAGCAACAATCTCAGGCGAAGATTGCGAACTATTTTGGTTTTGCTCCGGATTCTCTATCCCAGCAGCATCCCCTGATGTATCACAGCCAAACAACAATGCTGCAGTTATCAAAACTAATGTCCAAATTATAAGTCTTTTCATCATTCCCTCCAATTAATCAGGATTATACCACGCCATATTTAACCAATCAATTGGTTTCTACAAAACAGTTTACTTATTTATCCAAAACAAAAGAGACATAGTCCCCCATGCCTCTTAAGATGTATCAATCACTATATATCATAATCCTCATACTCTTCGTCTTCAAGCTCTTTTAAAAACCTTTCAGCCTCGGCTCGTTTTGCTTCTTTCTTTGCTTCTCTTTTCGATTTCGCCCTGCTTACCGGTATTTCCTCTACGGCTTTTTCCGGCTCAACCTTTTTCTTTGTTTTTTTAGGCTTGCCCGCTTTAGTGAGAAGTTCTGGTTTTAAAAGTTTCGCAACTTCAATTTTGAATTCTTCAACCTCGTCCTCAACTGCTTCGAGAATGTTTTCATAGTTGAAAAAATCAAGCATCTGAACACCTTCAAGTGCCGGTTGTGCTAAAACATCGATTTTCGTGTTCTTAAACTTCTCGTCTATCAAAGCTTTAGTTTGAATCTGATAGCACTGCGAGAGATCATTCGCAGTAGAAGCAATACTTATCTCTCCTTCTGATGCGCCTTTTCCAGAAATATCGACCGCAATAAGAACATCGCATTCGTCCTTTATAACATCGAAAGGCAGCGGGTTCACACATCCGCCATCTATAAATACTTCATCATCCACCTCTATCGGAGAAAAAACTCCCGGAACAGACATGCTCGCACGAAGCGCAGGTACCACTTTTCCGTCTTCGAATATATGCTGCTGCCTTGTTTCATAGTTTGCAGCGATGATTTTTAGCGGTGTATACAGCCTGTCAAATATTTTTATCGGCATAACGAGTTCCAAATACTCTTCCATTCCGATAGCGTCCAGAACTCCGAATTTACCATCCTTGAAAGAATAGTGATTCAACATCTTCATAGCTCTTCGAAAATCCAGCTCTTCCAAGATTCCGATCATCTCATCAGGAGATATCCCTGATGCATAGAGTGCACCTGCAAGTGCTCCTACTCCTGTCCCTACAATCACTGATGGTTTTATATCAAGCTCGTCCAAAGCATTGAGATAGGCAATATGGGCAATTCCTCTCGCTCCTCCGCCTCCCAGCGCCAAACCTACTTTTTCACTCATTTAATTTATCCTCCGTCTTTTTAGTTATAATAATCTTTATAAAATATCCATAAGGTCTTGCTCAAACTTCGGAGCAATTTTTGTTCCTTGCATATAAGCGTTTTTATACTTAAAGAAATCCAGCGTACCTATATTATCAAATTTAATCTTATAAAACAAGTCCACGTCCGCTTCTTTGAGTTTGTACTCCAAGCATCCCTTTCTGCATCCGTTTACAAAAGCTATCCGGGCATTCTTCATCGTCGGTTTCTTTGTTCTCGGTGTTGGGAGAATCGAGCTGACATCAATCCCGACAACAACATCACAGTCATCCTTTATATAATCAACCGGTACTACATTGCCCGCACCGCCATCGATATAGTATTCATCACCGATTTTATACGGATATATACCTCCGGGAAGAGCCATGCTCGCCATCATCGCATCTATAAGGCTTCCCGAAGTAAACATCTTCTCTTCCAGAGTATAGAAATTCACTGCACATATTTTAAGAGGTATTTTCAGCTCTTCAAACGTTTTTACCGGAAGCAAGGTTTCGATAAACCTTTTCATCCACTCTGCTCTCTTCGTCGGGCTTGAAGCTTGCAGTTTTATCAGAAGCCTTCTCTTTCGCCCCGAAGATGTCGTTTCGTCCAATCTCGAAAGAAACTCATATATTTCAGCAGCCGTTTGACCCGAGCAGTATAAAGCACCTATCAAAGAACCTATCGATGTACCTGAAACCACAGAAGGAATTATACCCTTTTTGTCGAGCACTTCCAAGAAAGCCAGATGTGCTATGCCCTTTGCTCCCCCGCCGCCAAGTGCCATTCCTACTCTTTTCAAGATTATCACCCCCACAATACTTTTCTATACTGTATATCTACTAATTTATATTAATATTTTGCCAGAGACATTATAACTTATTGTACAAATCATAATCAACCCTCTTTTGACATATTCACAATTTATTAAACATTATTTTCCTTTTATCAAAAGAATCCAAATTATATTCAACCAAGAATACACAAATAGTGTATAATTGATTTGTTCAAATGTCAAAAATCAAGATAGGAAATTAAGTAAGTAAAAAACGGACAATATGAAAAACTTCAAACAAAAAAAGTATTCCAAAAGTGAAGAATTGATAATCAAAATAGACGACCTCACTGTCGATGGATTGGGTGTTGGAAAAGCCGACGGTGCTGTTTTCTTTTGTGCAGGACTAATCCCCGGTGAACGTGCAAAAGTAAAAGTCATCAAAGCTGCAAAAAAATATTATATCGCGAAGACTATTGAAATACTGGACAGCTCCAAGAACAGAGCATCTCCCCCATGTTCCGTATATAAACGCTGCGGGGGCTGCAGCTTACAGCATATGGCTTATGAAACACAATTGGAATTTAAACGCAACAGGGTAACGAATTCCTTCCAAAGAATCGGTGATTTGGATATCCCCATTTATGATACAGTCGCTTCACCGGAAGAATATAATTATCGGAATAAAGCAATATTCCCCGTTTCGAAGTTAAACGATGAGATCGTGGTCGGGTTCTATGCCAAAAACAGCCATTATGTTATCGATACTGATTTTTGTATGATACAACATGATAGAATAAACTCGATTCTAAAAATCATAAAATCCTGGTTAAAAGAATACGATATTTCCGTCTATGATGAAAACTCACATCTTGGGCTTGTTCGCCATATCTTTTCAAGAGTTTCAAGCACCGGAGAAGTTATGGCGGGTCTAATCGTTACGAATGAAAATCTACCGAATATTGATAGCCTGATAGCTGAACTTTCGGAAAAGGTCGAAGGGCTTAAAAGCTTTTCCTTGAACATAAACAGCAGGAAAACGAATGCAGTTCTCGGCGAAAAGACATTATGCGTTTTCGGTGAAAAAACCATATCTCATGAAATTGATGGTCTCATATTCGAAGTTGGTCTAAAATCATTTCTCCAAGTGAACACTTTGCAGACTGAGCAGCTCTATGCAATGGCTTTGGAGTATGCAGATATCAAAGACAGCGATACTGTTATCGACCTCTTTTGCGGTATCGGCACAATCACTCTGCTTGCGGCGGAGAAAGCAAAAAAAGTATACGGAATCGAGTATGTGGATGAAGCTATACAAAGCGCAAAGAATAATGCAGTTAGAAACGGGATCGCCAATGCCGAATTTATCTGCGGGGATTGCACAGAAGAATATGCTTTGCTATCGAAGAGGATTAAAAGTATCGATGTTCTGATTGCCGACCCGCCGAGAAAAGGGGTGGACTCTGAACTAATCGAAAACATCCTAAACTCAGCTCCAAATCGTATCGTATATGTTTCATGCGACCCCGGAACACTTGCCAGGGACTTGAAGATTTTTTCCAAAAACTATGATATTATTGAAACGACACCATTTGATATGTTTCCACAGACAACGCATTGCGAAGTCGTGACAAAAATGAAACTTAAGTAAAACAGTTATTAGAAAACGCTACCACCCTTTATCCATAAGGGTTATAGCGCATTTAACCTTATCCATAAGACATTGGTTCCATCTTCATTCAAACCTTCTTTTTGCAATACGTGGTATCATGGAACATGTCTACAACTGTGTAAAAGTCTCTTCACTAAACTGTAAAAGCAATTAAACTTCATATTCAACCCTAAATAATTTGAACTGTTCCTGTCTCACCATTAATTCGAACGCACTGCCCATCTTTCAATATTTCTGTAGCTGTTGGTATGCCGACAACCGCAGGTATGCCATATTCTCTCGCCACAATACCACCATGGCTTAACGGTCCGCCATGCTCCATAATCAACCCTTTGGCAGTTGCAAACAGTGGCGTCCAAGCAGGATTTGTTGTTTCAGTCACAAGAATTTCTCCCTCTTTCAGCTCTGAATTCTTAGGGTCTCTTACAACCCTGACGACTCCCTCATATGTACCAGCCGATAACGGAATTCCTTGCAGGACATCACTTTTTGGATCAATTTTAAGAGCAGAGTAAAAAGTTTCACCCGTGTTGAATATAATGCGTGGAATACGGACACGTTTCATTTCTTTATTGTAGCTTTCTTTTGCAATGACAACTAATTCCTTAAATCTACTTTGATCTTTCATAAATAACTGATCTTTGTTTAAAAAGAAAATATCTTCAGCTGATTCAAGAACACCCATTTCAGCCATTTCATTTCCTTCGTCTAGGATAAGTTTTCTTGCAATATCCAAGCCTTGGACAATATTGAATTTCGGATACTCCCGCATACCAGCAGCAATACGATATCCTCGCATTCTATTTGCCATTTTTGCTGCCGCTTTTTTGCCTGATTCCGCTTTAATTGCCTCATAAATCTCATCAATTAACGCTTCTGCCTCTTTTGCTTTATCTTCGTGATCTTTCAAGTTCCGCTCATACATTTTATCATTCATAAAGGACTTGATTTGGCCGATGATAAATTCTGGCTCCTCTTTCCATCTCGGCGTACCAAAATCCAACTCTATAACGCCGCGATAGCCGTACCTATCTAGAAATGCTTTGACTTTCGGGTGTTCGATCGTTGGTTCTAAATTGTTTTCATCAAAAAACCTAGCAATGCGATTCAGTTCCATCCCGATCTCTACGGTAATACAATTAGGTAAGGCGTAAGACAATTTATCCAAATTGTATTTTTCACCTAATTTTTTCTTAATCGTCTTTTCGATTTTAGCAAAGCTACTGACTTCTACTACATAGAATGCTTGTCTTTGTGTCAAAGCAAAGACCAACTCCATGGTTTCTTTTGCAAAATTCCACTTCTTCTCTATGGTTTCCATCTGCTCTGCTGTCTTTAACCGCTCCCTGTAAAACGCTTCTCCAAGCCGCCTTATTTGTTCAAATCTTTCATCTGGCTTAAATTTCTTTGCTTCCTTCATATACGGCATTATTTTAATTGCATATTTTATACCACTCCATGGAATTTTAAACCGAATACCTTGGCTTCTAAATTGCTTACCATATGTATCTACAACATAGTTCATTGTCGGTTCCAAAGGCAAATCATTCCCTGAAAACATACTGCCTAACTGCTTTGCAACTAATTTGCTGGAAAGCAAGTACGTGATATCCAGTAAAATTCGATGACCATCGTATTTAACAAATGAGTCTGTTAGTTTCTTTTTGAGTTGCAGCATTAAATTGAGCATCGTCGGGAACATGCCGCCATACAAATTTGCCCCCAGCGGTGTCCATGCCTCACGAACCGCCAGCATAACATTGCTGGCAACCATGTAAGCCCGAAGTTTACCATCCTTTTCGAATGAGTCTATTGGATATAAGGTTGTGATATCTCTTGACTGTACAATATACAAATCTCCTGTTTCATCAATAGAAAACTCGATATCCTGGGAATTACCAAAGAGCGCTTCAATTTTTAGTCCTGCTTCGGCTAGTTTCGCAATCATTTCTTTCGATAAACACGATTGATTTTGCTTATTTTTAGGTAATGACGAGTATGTAATACCTGTATCGCTATAGTGACAGTATGTAGTTTTCTCGTTAATTTCCTCTGATACAATCTCGCCAGTTTCCTTGCTGACAGTATATTGATCTGGGATGACTTCGCCACTTACAATTGCTTCACCTAATCCAAAGGAAGCATTGATGAGCAATTCATTTCGTACACCGTTAATTGGGTTAGCTGTAAATACCACCCCTGAAACAACCGATTCAACCATCTGCTGAACAACGACACAGTGATAAAACTCATTTCGTATGCCATTGTTTTTTCTATATTCGATCGCACGACTATTCCATAAGGATTTCCAGCATTCCACAATCGTCGTCTCTAGCTTAGGCACTGAAACATTCAAGAAGCTTGAATACTGACCCGCCAAACTCATCCCTGGAAGGTCTTCAACGGTTGCACTACTGCGAACAGCAAAGCTATTACCCTTCAACTTCTTCTGATACTGTGCGATACTCTCTTTCAATTCTTGTGATAATTGACTGGCTGTAAAAAGCGCTTTAATTTTTTCTTCCATCCATACACTCGACTCTTTTGATTCAAGTATCTCTTCTATTTTTACCTGAATACCACTTGCACCGACATATGCCTTATACGCATCAGATGTAATGACAAATGCATTCGGCACCAACACGCCTGATTGAAGCATTTTAGAAAGATTAAACGCTTTGCCGCCAACTAATTCAAATTCTTCTTTAGATATCTCCTTTAGCCACTTAATCATTGTTTTTCTCCTTCCAGCTTGCTGAGTGCTTCATGATTTTTTTCTGGTACTTTAATGAAGCATCTTTGTATTTAACTTGACCGTTTTCTAGCCCTAATTGTTGACTAATCAACTTCTCACTGTAATCAAGAAGTGTATTAAAGGAATTAGGTGTATTCGTATTTTGCATTGTTCTAGCAGCTGCTTCATATATCCATAAAACTTGTTTCGTACAAAGCTCTGCTGTTTCAATTGGAAAGTCTATCATAATTTCTTTTTTCTTCAAGCTCTCCGTCCATGAGCGAACGAACGTATTTGCATTGTTCTTCCACCTTGCAGGTAATAATCGCATTTTCCCTTGTCGCGCCGGAATCCATGTCGTTTGACGGATCGATGTCAGCTAAAACGATCTGGATTTTCTGCCAGTCGTCGTAAAAATATTCCTGCAGGAG
>Ga0180435_10002594_pt1 | contig 18364 bp, 13 predicted proteins | sample SS_ome_3_FD_132467 | JGI IMG/M metagenome (GOLD analysis project Ga0180435, IMG submission 132467) | Hypersaline lake sediment archaeal communities from the Salton Sea, California, USA - SS_3_S_1 metaG | ecosystem: Environmental > Aquatic > Non-marine Saline and Alkaline > Hypersaline >...
CTTCCTTGCAGGATTGCATATGCGTCTACAACTCAGGCGGCAACAGGGCTTTAAGCACATCGCCTCGCCCGAGCCGATCCCTGGTTGTACGGAACAACCCGGCTCAATACGCCGTGACAGGTCTGGTTTGATCATTCTAGACAAACCCCGGCGATAAAACCACACCTGATCTATAGGATATCACCATCTCCGGACGGCGCAATCGCCGTCGGCGTCTCCATTGAACGCGTCGATAATCTTTTTGCGTTGACTCGAACGACCGCCACGCGTATTATTATGGTCGATACAGCACTGCAATACTGCCGCAAACGAAAGGGATATTTATTGAAATATCCGGCCCCGCCGAGCAGTTAGACCAGTGTAATCGGCTTGCTGGTCAGGGAAAGCAGGCGCCCCGCCGAACCAGGCGACACAAAGAGACTCAGCATAATCGACTCTTTGGGCCGATACTGTCTTATGTGGTTAGCCCGGGTCGCCGAAGGTTTCGGAGGCCTCGTTACCACCGAAGATAACCGCAAACAACGGACCCTGGCCTCAGCGGTCAGGGAAAACAGCAATATTAGCTCGCGATACGGATGTCCCGAGTTAAGGGGATCCGACAAAAGAGTTGTGCTTCGAATTGCGCTATTAGCTTAGAGCAAACACGAATAAATTTACCCATGAAACGCTTCACCAAGACAATAGCGGCGTTTGCGCTGCTGGCGCTGGTCGCCGGCGCCGCCGGATGCGCCAACAGCATGCAGCAGTACGTCAAGCTCGCCGGCTGGTCGCATTCGCCTGACAAACCCGTTGTACTGGCCAACAGTTCGCCGACCGACACCGCCGCATTCAGGGGAACCTTCAAAGACATGTCACAGGCCGACTGGCGAGTGCTGGAGAAGATAGCCCCTCGCCCGTTGTGGGAGCGAATCGCACGCATGCAGTCCGAGCAGTCCGGCCGCAAGCCGGCGACAAAGCCCGCCGACAACGCACACCTGACCGCGCCGGGGCCGGCGCAGCAGATACCGGTCACCAGACTGTTTGACGGCAAGGTCCGCTTCATCTACGTCTTCAGGCACATCGCCGGCCCGACGGTCAAGACAACACAGAACGCACAGACCAAGGAGCGCAGCGTCACGACGGTGGCCGGCGATCTCAAGCCGATCACCGCCCTGCTGACCCAGAACCTCGCCGGCAAGGCGACGATCACCCCGCTGGTCAGCCGCAACGCTGTTTCGGTCACCTGCGACCCGGCGGTGATGAACGACGTGCTGGCGATCATATCCGACGCCGACACCGCACCCAGCCAGGTCGAGATATTCGCACGCATATTCGAAGTCAGCCACGACTTCGATTTCCAATACGGCGCCAGGACGGTCATGAACCACATAGCCTCGGACAACACCCAGGCCGTCGCGTCGGCTTTCAGCGCCAAGAACTTCGTCAGCGCGGTCACCGATCCGGTTGTCGGCAATCTCCCCGATCCGGGCGGAGCGATGAAGCTCATGCAGGTCTTTCAGAGCGCCGGGGTCACGCTGGACGTGACCTTCCAGGCGCTGGCCCAGACAGGGCTCGTCAAAGTGGTCGCCGCTCCAAGAATGACAGTAGACTCCGGGCAGACCGCCTACATGCAGGCCGGCCAGGAAATGCCTATCCAGACAGCCGAAATCCACCAGAACGACACCGTTGTCACCAGGAAACTGGTCTACAAACCCGTCGGCGTCCAGTTGCACGTAACCCCGCAGGCCACCGGGAACGACTCGGTTAAACTGCACGTGGTGACGAGCCTGTCGGCGATCTCAGGCTTCTCACCGCTGCCGACGATGGAGTCGGCGTACGCACCGAACCAGACGCTGATAAATCCGATTATCGATTCCCGCGAAGCGATAACGCACGTGACGATCAAGGACAAGAACACCCTGGTCATCGGCGGGATGAAGATGATCCGCAAGGTCAGCCGCGAAAGCAAGATCCCCGGCCTGGGCGACATCGCCTTCATCGAGTGGCTGTTCAAGAACCAGCGATCCCAAAAGCAGGTCAACGATCTGTACTTCTTCGTAACGCCGCGACTGATCAAGAAGACGGCCCGATCGGCCGAGCCGGCCCTCTACTACACCAGAGACGCCACCAGGAACACCGAGATCGCCCCGCCGCCACCGGCGCCGAAGCCCAAGCCCGCAGCGGCCAAACCCAAAGCAGCCCCCGCAGTGAAGCCCAAACCGACGCCTGTAGCAACCCAATCTTCGGTCAGGAAGCCGGCCCCTAAGAAACCCGCCGCCAAATAGCGCCGCGAATTGCCGCCAAGATCTCCGACGGTCCATTGCGCCAGTTCAGCGCGATCTTCTTCCATTATTGATGGCAGTTGCGTCCGGACGTACAATTACGACAGGCTGTCGTATCCCCATGCTGAAGCCGACAGGCCGTCCCGCCGCCGGCAAGTTCGTTCAACGCGAATACCGCAAAGGCTGGGCGTTGTGGATTAGAACCGTATGGAATTATCCGGAATGAACTCGAAAAGAATGTCCAATTTCCCAATCGGCGGCGGAATTACTGTATGGAAGCGAAAGACGACCATGAACGCTTTACTCGGCTCCTGATTCGCCATGAGCCCGAACTCCTGCGATGCGCGCTGGTGGCGGTGCCGAATCGGGCCGATGCACGTGATATTCTTCAGGAATGTTCTGTGGCGTTGTGGCGGCGTTTTTCCGAGTATGACCCGGAGCGTCCATTCGCCAACTGGGCCCTGGGCTTCGTGCGAATGGAGGTGCGTCGTTTTCTGCGGAAATCCGCGCGCAGCGCCCGGCTAACGGCGCGGGCGGCGGAGATACTGCTTCAAGACGAGCAGCAATACGCCGCCGAACTCGATGAGCGTGAGAGCTTTCTGAAACACTGTTTTGACGCCCTCCCCGAACGTCATCGCGACTTGCTCTATGGTTACTATCACAACGAATGCCCCGTCAGCGAGTTGTCGCAGCAAAGCGGGAGATCGGTGGACGCCGTTTACAAAATGCTCCAACGAATTCGATTCGCATTGCATCAGTGCATCGAATCGAAGATGAGGAGAGCCCAGACATGAACACGCACGATTGGCGATGTATGATCGCCCGCCATCTCGACGGAATCGCCACGTCGCAGGAAGTTGCCGAACTTTCGGCGCAGATTGAATCCGACGCCGACACGCGAATGCTGTACCTCAAAATGGCTCGCATTCACGCGACGCTGGCCGCCAATGATCTGCCTGAATCGTCGACCGAAGTCGGGATTGCATGCCAAGCGCACCAGGATTCATCGACAGCAGGCGGTCGACTGCCGCGATGGTTGGCGTTTTCGGGTATTGCAGCAGTTGTCTCGATCGCCTTAGTCGCGGGCTTCCTTTTGACGCGTCGGAGCGCCGAACCGGCGATCGCGAAAATCACGGGCTTGAGCGGGGCTCTGCAATGGACAGGCGACGGCGGGCGGGTCTTCCACAACCTGAGCGTGGGAACGGAACTGTCGGGCGGAACCATAGAGGGGATGGCCCCGGGGTCGTGGTTTGAACTGCAGTTCAATGACGAATCGACGGTGACAATCTCCGGCAACGCGATGCTCACCTTCTCGGATCACGGGCAGAAGAAACTGCATCTCAAGGAAGGCGGCGTCTCGGGCGACGTCAAGCCCCAACCGGCGGGCAAGCCGATGCTTATCTACACTCGCTCGGCGATGCTCGAAGTGCTGGGCACGCAGTTTGAAGTTAATGCCGAACTGCTGGCGACAACCCTTAACGTCAGCAAAGGGATTGTGCGGATCAGACGCCTCAGCGACGGCAGCACGGTCGACGTTCCCGCCAGGCACCGCGTTATAGCTTCGGCGGACGTCAAACTGTCGCCGACACCAGTCCCCGATTCGGTGAACAGATGGGCCAGTCAACTGCACCTCGGGCCCCGCGCCACACAAGGGAAGTGGTCTCCGAAGACCGATACCCGAAGCGCTAAACTCAGGGCGATCCCATATACCGCACCCAAAGGCCCTACGATCTACACAGTGGGGCTCGGACTGTCCTATGGCGACAAGCCGCCGGTCATAGTTCAGCCTGGCTCCCGTCTCCGCGTACGCGGTCGGGTCGCCTCAGCCCACAAAGTATACTTCGGCGTGACGGTCAGGAGCCCGGGCGGTCAGTTCGCCGGGCGATTCCAGACCACTCGACCGGCGAGCGAGTTTCAAAGCGGACGGGACTTTGAGGTCGTTCTGGAGTTTCGGGAGTTTCAACTGGACCCATCGCTCCGCAAAATAAAGGGAAGGCTGGCCGGCAGTCCGTTCGATCTGGATGTCGAGACCATCTGGTGCCACACCCTGGACAAACAGGCGGGATTGGAACTGACCAAAGTCGAATTGATCCCGCCGGACGACGGTAAAGGAATTTGAACATGCAGAACGGCAAGACAAACGGTCGATCAATGACCGCAAGAATCACCAGGCGCCAGTTTGCAAGTGCGGCGGCCGCTGCGGCTTCGCTGACGATCGTCCCGTCCAGCGTCCTAGCCGCATCGGGAAAACAGGCGCCCAGCGATAAGCTCAATATCGCGTGCATCGGCGCCGGAGGCAGAGGCTACGCCAATCTCATGAACGTCAAAGGCGAGAACATCGTCGCGTTCTGTGATGTTGACGACAAGCGGGCCGCCCCGACTTACAAAGAGTTTCCAGAGGTTAAGAGATACTACGATTTCCGCAAACTGCTCGACAAGGAGCGGAAGAACATCGATGCGGTTGTGATCTCCACAACCGACCACGTACACATCCCGGCCAGCGTGATGGCCTTGAAAAGGGGCATGCACGTCTACTGCGAAAAACCGCTGGGGCATAATATCGGCGAGGTCCGCGAGGCTGCGAAAGTCGCCAAACGCTACGGACTGGCAACCCAGATGGGCAACGGCGCCCACTCGGGATACAACTACCGCAGCGTCGTCCAGATGATCAAGTCCGGCGTGATCGGCGACGTTACTGAGGCCCACTGCTGGTGCGACGAGTCCTGGCCCAGCAAGAACCGCCCCACCGAAACGCTCCCCGTCCCCAAGACGCTGAAGTGGGACCTGTGGCTGGGCCCGGCGCCGTGGCGTCCGTATCACCGCTGCTACCTGCCGCTGGCCTGGCGGGGATGGTGGGATTTTGGAAATGGTCGCATCGGCGACATGGGCTGCCACATGATCGACCTGCCGTTCACGGCGCTGGACCTGAAATACCCCCTTACCGTCGAGTCCAGGCGATCCTCGCCGATCTACAAAGAAAGCGCGCCGCGGTGGCTGATCAGCAAATGGACTTATCCCAAACGAGGCGACCTGCCGCCAGTGACGCTCACGTGGTACGACGGCAATCAGCGCCCGCCGCTGCAAAAGAAGCACAACATGCCCGACTGGCCCGAAGCGACGATCTTCGTCGGAACCAAGGGCATGATGATCGCCGATTACGGGCGGTTCAAACTCTTGCCGGAGAAGAACTTTAAAGGCGTCAGGCGTCCGCGGATAGCCAATCTGATGTCTCACCACGCCGAGTGGATCAAGGCCTGCAAGACCGGCAGCCCGACCGGGTGCGATTTCGCATACGCCAGCCCGCTGACAGAGACTGTGCTGCTGGGCGCCGTAGCGTGTCGAGCGGGCAAGAAGCTCGAGTGGGACGCCAAGAACCTCAAGGCGACCAACTGCCCCGAGGCCGACGAGTTCATCAAACGCGTAAATCGCAAAGGCTGGGAACTCTAGCACTGTGTCCACTCGGAAGCTGTTGAGTCCACGCCTTACCTCGACGGGTCAGATACAAGGAAGGCGAAACAGGCAGTGCTTACGCATTGTCGATGCAGCCTGACGACGCAGATGACCGTCCGCCACAAGCGGAGTTGACGGTTTCAGAGTTGACGCGGTACTGAAAGGAACTCCAACATGAAGAACAAGACTGGCCTGACAACGCTCGCCCTTATCGCCCCGCTGCTGCTCTGCGGTGCAGTTGCGATCTCCAAAGACGGTTGGATCCCGCTTGTTTCGTCGGACGACAGCTTCAGCGCCTGGAGTCAGCCTACCAAGGAATGGTACTCCGCCGGCGACGCCGCGCTGGACCCGAAGAACCCTCGACTGCTTGTCGGCAAGGACGGATCGGGCGTCATGATCAACGGAGCCGAGGGCAAGACCCGGAGCCTGTGCACCATTCGAAACGATTTCCGCGACGTCGAACTGCACGTCGAATTCCTGATCGCCAAGGGATCTAACTCCGGGATCATCTTTCACGGGAACTACGAGATCCAGATCCTCGACAGCGCGCATGTCAGGAAACCCACCGCCGGGCATTGCGGCGGCGTCTATCCGCGCGCCGAGGCCAAGCCGAAGTACCATCACATCGACAAGGGCTCGCCGCCCCGGGTCAACGCCGCAAAGGCGCCGGGCAAGTGGCAGAGCTACGACATAATCTTCCAGGCCGCTCGATTCGATGCTTCGGGCAAGAAGACCGCCAACGCGAAATTCGTAAAGGTCGTCCACAACGGCGTGGTGATCCAGGAAAACGTCGAAGTCCCCTACGCCTGCGGGACAAATTGGGACCGCAAGCAGCATCCCCAGGGCCCGATCATCATCCAGGGCGATTACGGCCCGATCGCAATTCGAAACGTGCGCGTGCGGGACTGGAAGCCGGGCGCCGCGAAGAAGCTGAACGTTCCGCCTAACGGCTTCACCGCCCTGTTCAACGGTAAGGATCTCACCGGCTGGCGAGTGAATCCGAAGGTCAGGAAGATCTGGTCGATCGAAAAAGGCGTGCTGAAGTCCCACGGCCTGCTGACTCAATGGGGAGCCGACCTGGCGACCGAGGCCGAGTACAAGGACTTCGTTCTGCTTTTCGATTACCGGATGCCGACCTGGTCCGACAGCGGGATCAACTTTCGCGGACTTATCCCGAAGATCAAGAACTTTGGGCGGACCGCCCAGTTGAATCTCGGAAACGGAAAACGCATGGGACAGTTGGACAGCCTGAATCTCATGTCTGCGGAGATGAAACGCAAGCTCAACATCACCGCAAAGGACATGCCGAAAATCAAGCCGGTCAATCCCAAGATCGGCGACTGGCATACCGTCAAGATGACGCTTGTCGGCAGGACGCTGAGCGCCGAGATCAACGGCGAGACGATCATCGACAAGTTCGAGTACCCCAAGGGTCTCCTGGCGACCGGCCCGGCGCCGATCAGCCTGCAGAAGCATCGCTTCCTGGAGTACGGCAACCCGCCTGAGAAGAACACCTGTCCGATCGAATTCCGCAACATCTTCATAAAAGAGATTAATAGACCAGCCGCCAAACCCGGGAAGCTGAACGTCCCGCCGAAGGGATTCACCGCCCTGTTTAACGGCAAGGATTTCACCAATTGGAACGCACATCCCAAAGTCAGGGAGTTCTGGTTCATTGAAAACGGCGTTCTCAAGTCGCCGGGCCTGCTGAAGAAATGGGGCGCCGGCCTGCAGACTAAGAAGCACTATCGCGATTTCGTGCTGATGCTCGAGTTCCGCATGCCGACGATCTCAGACAGCGGCATCAACTTCCGCAGGCTGACTCCGCACATACCAGGCTTCGGAAACCAGGAGCAGTTCAACCTGCGGTCCAAAGGCGGAATGGGACACCTGGAAAGCTACTACTTCCTGCCGAAGGAGACCGCGAAAAAACACGGACTCAAGGAGAAAGACAAGCCGCACGTAAGGCACATCGATCCGAAAGTCGGCGTCTGGCACAAGGTCAAGCTTACCGTGCAAGGCAGAACCATCACCGCGGAATACGACGGCGAAGTCCTTCTGGACAACTTCAAGTATCACGACTGGATGCTGAACATGGAGCCGGCTCCGATCAGGCTCCAGAAGCACATTGTCGTCTACGGCGACAATCTCGGAAAGATGAACCCCTGCCCGATCGAATACCGCAACATCTTCATCAAAGAAATGTAGCCCCATAAAAGAGCTGCGGACCTTCGATCGTGAAGGCCCGCAGCAGTTCGGCTTGACGCCTGAAAGTTTTCGTTGCTACTTCTTCCAGATCGATTTCATCTCGTAGGCCTTGAACGACACCACCGTCATCTCGCCGCCTTCTGCCGTCAGCGTGATCTTGCCGAGGGGCTTGCCGGGATCGCGCCGGCCTGACGTCTTGAAGCCTGCACCGCCTGCGGCGATCACTTCAACGATCGGACGGTCGACCAGCACGCGGAACGTCACGACTCCGTCCTTCGGCTCGACGGGCATCTCGTCAACCTTCTCGGCCTCGAAATCGTACGTCGTCACGCCTTGTCCGTACTTCAGGACGGCCTTCTTGGCCGTGCCCTTCTTGACGGTGACGACTATGTCGTAGAGTTGCTTGCCCTTGGCGTCGACCGTGATCGAAGCCCCGTCGCCAAGCTTCCTGTTGTCGGCGCCCTTTGGGTTGGGCTTGCGGATCTTCTCGAGTTCCTTGATCGGCGTTGCGAACATCCGAACGCCCTTCCTGGTCGTGCGCAGCGTTAGGTTCGTCGGAACGGTGAACGTCTGGTTAAACGGCATGTCGGGAATATTGATCCGAGCCCATCCGATCTGGACGACGCGCCCGTCGGGGGAGTTGCTGAAGCACTGCGAGGCGTAGTAGGCGCCGTAGTGAACGCGGTGTTTGCCTTCGTGTTCGGGAGTGAACTTCTTGCCGTCGAAGGTCCCCAAAGCGTACCTGGCGTCGGCGGCGTAGATCACCCATTTGGTCTTGGACTTGTCGCCGTCGACGGGCAGTTCGAAGATCTCGGCGCACTCGAAGTATCCGGGGATCTTGCTGGTCAGCTCCCAATTCTTGAGATCCTTGCTGGTGTACAGCGCGATGTTCCGACCGATCTTCTTGTCCTTGTCCTCGTCATATACGGCGATAACCCAGTGCTTGCCGGGTTCGTACCACATGAGCTTCGGATCACGACCGCGGTGCGTGATAATCGGGTTGTCTTCGTAATACTTCCACGTCTTGCCGGTATCGGTAGAATAGGCCAGCGACTCGCCGCGGCCGATATTGTCGGTGAACGCCAGGACAAGCGTCTTGGCGTCGCCTTTCTGCCATCCGCCGCTGTTGTTCTTGTCGACGTTTCCGCTTCCCGAGAAGCATCTGCCGTCGGCCATCTTCGGGTGACGGTTCTTGACGTTTCCGCCGTAGGACCGCAGCGCGCGATCGTGCTCGGTCCAGTGCACCATGTCGGGGCTGGTGGCGTATCCCCAATACATGTTGGCCCATCCGCGTCCGCCGGGGTTGCACTGCCAGAAGAAGTAGTACTTGCCCTCGTGGTGGAACATTCCGTTGGGGTCGTTGTTCCAGCCGCGTTTCTGCGACATGTGGAACTGCGGACGCAATGCTTCGTCGTACAGCGGCATGAGATTGCGGATCTTGTCGCTCGACTCGAACATCTTGCAGATTTCGGGAGTCGCGCCCGCCGACACGGTGGCGGTCTTGCCCTTGTACTCGGCCATATCGAGATAGGACCACCACGAAACGCCGTCTTTGTCCGCGGGGAAGTCGCAGTTGAGATGGTGTACGAGCTGGTCGCCGACCATGATCTTCATCCGACCGCGTCTTGCGTTCCTGTTGGCCACGGGGAAGATGATGTACTTGCCGGTGATCTTGATCTCCCGTGTTTCAGCCGGAACCGGCGGAGCGCCCCGACCGCGGGGAGCCGGAGCCTTCTTCTTCTTGGCCTGCGTGTTGGACTGGGCGATCTGGTCGACGTTGACGTGTCCCCATCCGCCCGAGGCGTCGTCTACGATCTGGAGCTTGGCCTTCTTTCCCTTGTACTTCTTGACGTCCCAGTTCTCCCAGTTGAGAAACTCGCTTCCGCCGGCCTGCAAATTTGAGCCGGTGGCGCTGAGTACGACCTTGCCGTCGATGATCAGGTTCATGCAGGTCTTGCCCTTGTGCCCGCCGCCGCCGATCAGGAACTTGATGTAGTCCCGCTTGATGGTGAACTCGGTCGATGTCAGCTTGCCTTTGGGCTCATCGCCGCCGAGGAACGAGTTGACCAATCCCTTGCCCTCGAAACCCGACACGTGCATCTGGCCGCCGAGCGTGCCTTTGGCGGGCGCCTTGCCGAACGCCTCGCCCTCGACTTTCCAGCCTTCGGGATACGTCTTGCCTTCGAAGTCGGCGATGACGATATCCTTGTCGGCCGCCAACACCGGCACACACATGCCCAGCACAACGCCAAGCAGCAGGGCCATTGAGAAGATGGTGCGATTCATGAGACTCTCCTTTATCTAAAGTTCAATGCGACCGAACAAACACTGCTGCGCTCGTTCTCTCTTGAGCGCAAAACGTCAGTATCAGTTCGCGATTGCAGGTTGTCAACGACTTTCGCGGCCATCGGAGGCTGTAGTTGCGATGCATACTCCCGATCCTCTGATGCATAGTCCGGCGTTCTTCCGGCTATAGGATCCGGCGGACTGGAGCTTCCCGTCGACATACAGCCGACCGATGCGAACCTGCCCTTCGAAATCCAGCTCCAGCACCGCCCCGCGGGAGATGTGAACATCTGTTTGAGGCCCCAGGCCGCGGCGCCCGGACAGCGACAGCACGCCGGATTCGATCTTCGTATCGCCGCTGTAACTGTTCGCCCCCGAGAGCGTCCATGTTCCCGTTCCGGTTTTGCGGATCGCAGTTCGGGCGGCGCCTTTGCGATCGTGCGGATCTCGGATGTCCATCGCCAATTCGCCGCCTCCCGCCGTCGAACCGGTCAGGACAATCGTCTTGTCGTATCCGTACCCGGATATCACAAACGGGCTGGTGAACTTCAGCAGCCCCGAACCCGATTGATTCAGCGTAAGTTCAGACTCCCGCCCCGCCAGGTTCAGCACGCGATCGGTCATCTCGCCTTTGCCGGTGTAGATCAACGCACATCGGCGCCCGACAATCCATATCTCGCCATTTTCGATATTGCTCGGAGCCCCCAGACTGCTGCTTGCCTCCCCGCCCGCAACGCTGTTGATCGAAGCGATGCTCAGGCCCCCGCCTTCCAGAACGGTCCGCCCGGCATAGGTGTTCGCGCCGTTCAGCCGCAAAACGCCCGGCCCGCTCTTTCTCAGCACAAACGCCCCGCCGCCAGGACCTTTCGAGTGCTGAACGAGTAGAAGTTGCAGATATAGAACGTGGCTCCGAATCCCAGGCGCTTCAGAATCGGGGCTACGACCGTGGCGTGACTGGCGCATGCGTCGTCGAACGTAAGCACGACAAGCCGGTCGGGAATCGCCTTGTTCAGGACCCCGCTCGTCTCGGCGAGGCAATGTCCGCTTAATACGGCCGGAGCAATGATGCATGCGGACAGAATCGACAGGCGGTAAGTTCTACTCACGGCGGAACCTCTTATCTGTGCAGTCTTACGTATTGCGTTTCTTCTTGGCTCTCTTGCGTTTGGCGCCCCACGGCTCAACGAGAGCCCGTTTGGCCCAGGCGTCGTAAAGCCCGATCATTTCGCGGAGTTTACCGGGCATCTTCTCCGAAAGATCATCTAACTCCGTGCGGTCTGCGGACATGTCGTAAAGCTCCCACTTGCCGCGGTGGATCGAAACGATCTTCCACTTGCCCAACCGGACCGCCCTGTTGCCCTCGTGCTCGAAGTAGATCGCCCCGCCCCGGTCGAACTTCCCGCCTTCCAGCAACGGCCGCAAGCTCTTGCCCTCAGCGGGGATGATCTTGCCGCCCTTGAACGTCTTGGGATATTCGGCGCCGGAGATGTCTACGCAAGTGGCCATCAGGTCGATCAGGTGGCTCGGTTCATGTATGAGGCCGCCCCGCAGCTTCACGGCTATTCCCGCCGGCCAGTGAGCCACCAACGGAGTGCCGGAGCCGCCTTCGTGGACCCAGTGCTTGTATCGCCTGAACGGCGTGTTGGATGCGTTGGCCCAGCAGGCTCCGTACAGCGAAAACGACTCGGCGGTCCCGCAGACGCCCTTTCCGTTGTCGCGCCCGAGACTCCCGCCTTCGGCGCATCCGCCGTTGTCCTGGAGGAACATTATGAGCGTATTGTCGAACTGGCCGAGTTCCTTGAGCTTCCTGACGATCTTGCCGACGTTCTGGTCGACGCTGTCGATCATCGCCGCGTAAGTCGCCATGCGAAGATCCTGGTTATCCTTCTGCTTTTCGCTCAGGGCGTCCCACGCCGGCACGCCCTGTCCGCGCGGCGACAGGGGCCAGTTACTGTCGATCATGCCCAACTCGATCAACTTGGCGTAGCGGCGTTTGCGAATCTCGTCCCAGCCGACCTTGTACTTGCCGCGATACTTGGCGATATCTTTCGGCTTGGCCTGCAGGGGCCAATGCGGAGCGTTATGCGCCAGGTACCAGAAGAACGGCTCGCCCCGCCCCGCCGCTTCGGCCATGAACTTCAGGCCCTCGTCGGTCCATGCGTCGGTCGAGTACCAGCCGGCGGGCATGTCGTTCTTCTTGTCGTAGACAACCTTGTCGCCGCGAACGATCTGCCGCATCTGCCTGGCGGTCTTCATCGAGAAGTAGAAACCCGCCCCCTGCGGACAACTGTAGGATCCCTTGAATCCGCGTCCGATCGGCCAGTGTGATTTCTTCTTCGCTCCGACGTGCCACTTGCCGGTGGTGAAGGTGAAGTACCCCGCCGGATCCAGCACTTCGGCGATCGTGACACAGCGATTGGTTAGCCTTCCGCGATAGCCCGGGTGCTCCGGCCCGCGATCGCCGTTCATGTGCCCGACTCCCGCCTGGTGAGGATAGAGTCCGGTCAGCAGGCTCGCCCGGGTCGGGCAGCATCTGCCTGTGTTGTAAAACTGCGTGAACCGCAAGCCCCCTGCGGCCAGTGCGTCGAGATTGGGAGTCTCGATCTCGCCGCCGTAGCAGCCGAGGTCCGAGAATCCCATATCGTCGGTCATTATCAGTATGATATTCGGCTTGGCCTCGCTCGCCGGCGCGGCGCCTGCGAATCTCGTCCCGGCCAGGGCCGCAGCCCCAACGCCAACGGCGGCGAGGAAATCTCTCCGGCCCACAGTAGTCTCACGCATAGTTCTCCAATCAATCCGGACTCATTTGACCATCGGCCGGTAATTCAGCGAATCCCAGTATTTGCGGTCCATCTTGTACACGTCGATGGTATCCTTCGACAGATCGAACGCCTTGTCGAGCAGTCCGTAGCGTTTCATTTCGCGGATGTACTCCGGACGCGGCCTGAAACCGGGCTTGTCAAAACGCGTAATCTTATCGACATACGCCTTGGCGTCTTTAACCGAACCCAGGAGCGTCTTGTAGTCCGGATCGGCGGTAGACTTGAACACCACCGGACACGTCGGTTTCTTCGCATCTTTTTTTTCCTCGGATGCGTACCCTCCGGCGGTCTTGGCCAGCGGCGCCAGCAAAAGCAGCGACTTGGCCGGACGCGACAGGTTATAGAGGATGTGTCGATTGTATCGCAGAATCGGGAAGTCGCCCTTTTCGATCAGTTCGCGTCTCTCGACCCATCCGACCATTCGCTTGTTGTCCGAAGGCGAGTCGGGCAGCGATCTTTGCCCCTTGTGGCACGAGGCGCATTGCTTCCTGACAACCGCCCGGGCAGCGATTGTCGACCCCCATTTGAGGTCCTGCCGCGTCAACCGCCCGGTCGATTCGGAATAGTGCCCCAGCATGCCCGCCCCAAGCGCCGCATACGTTCCGGGGTAGGTCGCGCCGGTGTCGATCCACAGGCGGATCATCGTCTTTTCGTGGGCCGAGAGCTTGACCTTGTGGTGGGCGCCGTCCAGGCGTTTCAGTATCGGACTGGCCGGCGAGCCGAGCGTTCGCGGCGGATAGTTGCTCTTACGCAGGTTCCGCCCGTCGGAGAACTCCTTGAGCACCGTCAGCATGTAGTAGCTGTGCGAGTACATCGGCCCGCGATCGCCGGTCAGGATCACGCCCCCGGCTCGAGGCCCGCCTTTGGCGGTCTTGTCGTAATCGTGACAGGCGACGCAATGCTTGTCGAGAATCGGCTGGATGTCGCGAGGGAAGTCGAACACGTCGGGCACGTTTGCGATCGGCTTGATCCTGCTGGGCGGTCGGCGCCTGGCGCTGGGGATCTTGCCGGTCGACGGCGGACGCCCCCGTTCTTCGTGACACCCGATGCAACTTAGCTTCTCGCCCGGCTGCAGCGTCATGAAACTCTGCATTCGCTTGACGGCCATGCCGTTCTTGTCCAACGCCACGAAGAACAGCGGCCGCATCGCCGGAAGCTCCATGTACGCCGACCCGTCGGGTTCGACAGGCACAGTTCCGACAATGCGCTCCAGCAAAAACGATCCGCCATAGGTCAAAGGCTCCATGCCGCTGAACATGTTGTAAGGCTTGGACAGTATCTCCAGCACCAGCAGGTCGGTGATGTCGCCGGGCTTCACGCCAGTCATATTCCGCCCTATGTTCACGTTCTCGAGCATCACCAGACCGGTTTTCTTGGCCAGGTCCACCCGCTCGGGTATAACCCGCTCACGTTTCCTGGCCCGCAACGGGCGCGGTTCGTGAACGCCCATACGCCCCACCCGCCAGTCGGCGGGCATCTTGAACAGGGTGCTCGTCCGCCCGTCGGAACCCAGCAGAAGCACGCTATCGCCGACGGCTACTAAGAACTGATCTTCGCTCAGCGGATAGGGGTCGCGATACTGCTTGCGACCGGAGATCGAGCGGGCCATCTCCTTGGCGTCGGGCCCCTTTCGCGGATCGACTATCGTGATGTATCCGGCGTGTTCGTTCCGCCCGTGGCCCGGGGAAAACGACGCGACAACTTTCTTCGTCCCGGGGATCGGCTTGGCGTCGATCATCACGGTGTTGGGATGCATGTTCCCGTAGTAGACCATCTGCCCGGTCCCGTCGGGGTTCATCGTCCAGAGATGGTGATACCCCACCTGGGATCGGTCGACGTATTCCCAACGCTGGTAGAGCACGCGCCCGTCGGGCAGGACCCAGGGCGTGTTCTCCTGTTCGGTGTTCGGCGAGAGCTGGCGGATATTCTTGCCGTCGCCGTCGCAGCGGTAAAGCACCGCGACCTGCGTGACGTAGCACGGGACCCAGCGATTGCACCGACTGGAGCAGAAGACGATCCCGCCGTCTGGCAGATACGCCGGCTCGAAATCATCGAACGGCCCGGTCGTGATCGCCTTGAGACCCGTCCCGTCGACATTGATCTCGTAGAGGCGGTAATAGGGCTGCCCGCCTTTGCGGTAGGAGAACAGTATCTTCTTGCCGTCGTAGTGCATCTGCGGGTCGCGCACGCCGCCCTTGGGATCGTCGATCAGGCAGGTGACCTTACCGGTCGACAGATTCAAACGGCACAGGCGTCCGCCGTCGTGGTAATACAACCGCTCCTTCGGCTTGACGACGTTGTAACCGAAATTCGCGTACCAGTGCCCGTCGCTGTCGGACTGGCGTACGGCGAAGATGATCTCCTTGCAGCCGATGTCCGCGTCGAGCTTCCTGTAGACCGTCTGGGCCGGCAGCTTCAGGCTGCGGGCGCCGATGTGACCGGGGGCGATAGAGGCCTGGAGCGAACTGGCGGTTTTAGGCGCCGCGGCTGTCTTCTTGTCGGTCCCTGCCGGGCGGCCGGACCCCTTGTTGTACAGTGATGCGACATCCGCATCGCTCAGAGCGGCCGCGAATACGGCTATATCGTCAATCTTCCCGCTGAACAGCTTGCTTCCGTCGAGACTGCGGCCGATGTAGTATCGCCCGCCGAGTCGGGTCTCCGGCTTGCCCTTGCCGGTTGCGATCGGCCGCCCGTCGAGGTAGAGCTTCATCTGTCCCCGTCCGTCATATACGCCGACGACATGGCGCCATTTGCCCGGCTTGATCGCGCCGACCTCGGCCTGCAGATCGGGCGCCCCCCAGTGAAAGAAGGATATCGAGTCGCTACCGGGCAGCCAGACCCCGCGGGCCTGTCCCCGTCTGGTCGTCCCATAGCAAAACAGCACCTGAGGGCCGTCCAGTTTGTCGGGATTGAACCACAGGCTTATCGAGGCGGCCTGACCCGCCCCGGCCGGAAGCCCCGCGTCGGAACCCTCGACGGCTCTGGCGCCGGAATCGAATGACCAGTATTTCACCGGCGCCGCGGGTCCCGCACACGCCGAACTGACCAGAAACAACCATACAACAGCAGCCGAAAGAGATTTCATCATGATGCTGTCTCGCTCTCCAGTCTCAAGTACTCGGCGCACCAGCGCCGCAGCATGTATGATAACTTCCAAAGATACTCCCTTCCAGCGCGACTTGGGGGTTGACTCGGCGAAACATTTACAATAACCTGTCCGCTCGTCGCCTGAAACGGCGTCGAAAACGGGCCCTTAGCTCAGTTGGTCAGAGCAGGGAACTCATAATTCCTTGGTCGGAGGTTCGAGTCCTCCAGGGCCCATGAAAACAACCGCCTTGAAAGGCGGTTGTTTTCATAGAGAAGGTGAGCAGGGAAACAGGTGAGACGACAACAGCAAAGCCCAACGGCAAGCCAAGTCATTTAACGCGCCGCTCACCTGCAATCACCTGGCCCGGAGTGAGCGAATCGATTCGGAGGGCTGTTCACCTGCTCTCCTGTCCATGCCGTCCGGGCGGAAGCCGAAGGCGATCTCCATCTCCACAATCAGAACCGACCGCGTCCATTCAAGACCATCGACCTTCTCAGCAGCTTCTCAAGTTCACAGGCGTGCAGGTAATGTCGATAAGTCGCACCACTTTTACATATCAACCGCCATGAACGACAGATGCGTAACATAACCGGCTTCTTGAGCACGCTTTACCTCGCCGAATGCGTGCACGAACGGGGTGGCGGGCGTGGGATTTTCGGGTCTCTGGCGATGTGAAGGGGCTTCACAGGGCTGTGAAGTGGGAAGTTCACCTTCGCCGCCTGATTTCCCGATCTATAAATTCGTAAGTCCCGAACCGCGGCCGTCGGAGTCCAGCCAACTGCTGTTTCCTAATTCAAGGGCTTAACCCGCTGGCCCGCCCAAGGATTGACAGAGACCCGACCGAAGCAGCCGCACGACTCCCAACCGCCGAGCCCTTTGTATAGGGTCACCCCGCAGAACATTGTGAAGCAGCCCACAGCCGCCAGCCATGTTGTCCGGGGCAGCAGGCCGCCTATCAGCCAGAAGCCGAACGCGATCTCCAACTCCATCTCCAGGATCAGAATCGACCGCATCCATTCGAGCCCGTTTGTGACGACCGGTTCAGTGGCCAGTTGATGGGCCTTCAATCCCCCTGCGACGATCAGCAGAATCCCCAGCAGGGTGCGCACCAGAGGGTATCCGATCCCGCCGCCTGCGGAACGAACTGAAGTCTGTTGTGGTGCTGTTTGCTCAGTATCCAATGCCGACCTCGTACTTCGTAGCAAAGCACTGCTTTGCGAAGCAGTATTATCCTGCCCCCGAAAGCTCTTTCTAGTGAGGCCCAGTAGGTTGTCGCGGGACGACTGGAGCGGGAAGCCCCGCCGGAACCACCGGTCGCGGCGGCGTTGGAATAGCGCCGGGGATGACCGGTCTGGGGGCGTGCGGCGCCGGAGGATTGGCCGGTTGCGGTCGGCCCCCGGCTGCGGCGGCCGCCATAAGCCTCCGGTTGCGTTCGTTGATCTGCCGCACGCGATTCAGTTCCGCCAGCGGATCGCTCTTGTCGGCCTTTGGGGATTGGCCCGGCGTGGCGGCCGAAGCGCGTTTCAGACGCTGGTCAAGTTCGGAAGCCGAACCGGCCGCAAGCTTGCGGGAGCCCGTCGAGCCTGGAGCCTTGCCCTTGCCGCGATCCGCATATACCGGCGTAAGTCTGTATGTGCTGAAGCAGTATTCGCCCAGCGGCGTCAGGGCGAACAGACTGGCGGCCAACAGCACGCCGATGAAGAACGCTACTCCCGTTGTTAGCGAAGGATTCCGAACCGCTGGGGCCTCGGCCTGACGACGGTCTCGCACTGTTTGTGCTTTGTTTGATTTTGGAGTGTTTCCGGCCATTGGTCTTTCCACCTAATCCGGCATGTTGCTTGGGTTCGAATCTACCGATAGTCTCGCCCCACCGCTTTTTCTGCGCCAAAGGGATGAACAGCAAATCAACGCCCCGACCGCATCACAGCATTATATCCAAATAGCCGCTTGCGTCAACCCGGAAACGAAGGCGTGGTCCACGGAATGGACACATCTACTGCGACCGCCCGCCGGCCAACGCCATGCCAAGGATAGAACCGCACTCCAACTACCCGACACCTCCCCGTCGGCCGAAGTTCAATACGCCCGCCTGACCGACACGGCATCAAACAACACAGCCTCGCGTCAAGTGATGATGTGTTAATTGATAATTTAAGGTCCGACCCCGACGCGACGAAGTATCCGCGAGCCCAGAGATGCCGACCCCAAAACTGCCGCTGCAAATGCCGAAACTCACGAAGCAAAATGTA
>Ga0180435_10002596_pt1 | contig 18356 bp, 16 predicted proteins | sample SS_ome_3_FD_132467 | JGI IMG/M metagenome (GOLD analysis project Ga0180435, IMG submission 132467) | Hypersaline lake sediment archaeal communities from the Salton Sea, California, USA - SS_3_S_1 metaG | ecosystem: Environmental > Aquatic > Non-marine Saline and Alkaline > Hypersaline >...
GAAAATCGTGCCGTAGAGGAAAGAGAGATCATCTTCGAAAGGATGTTCAATCGCAAAATTGTCCGCCACGGCCTTTTTGATAGCACTTCCAACTTCAATGAGATTCCGGTAATCTTCAGGTATCATTTTGACCCCGCAGGATTCGGCATCAACACAGGCATAGAAGGCGCCGCCGAAGCCAAGATCAAATGTTATCATCCCAAGTCCGGGTACATACACTTTTTCATCGAGCAGCGAAGCAAAAGACGGTACGTTGTGGAACCTGACATTTTTCACCGTGCCTTCCCGGCATTCAGCGTAAGCAGTAATGATCCCGGACGGAACCTCAATTCTCAGCCTGGTTTCAGGATACTGCATCTCGAACGCGCCCGTCTCAAGCATAACGGTCGTCAGGGCGATTATGGCATGCCCGCACATCGTGCTGTAGCCTTCATTATGAAGGAATAAAACGGAAAAATCAGTATCTTCCATACACGGCGGCATGACAACCGCGCCATATTGATCTGCATGCCCTCTGGGTTCGAACATGAGAGATGTCCTATAGTGATCGAAGTGCGTTTTCATGTAATTCCGCCGCTCAAGCACCGTATTTCCTCTGATCTCAGGCAGGCCGCTTAAAACAATTCTCAGCGGCTCGCCGCCGGCGTGAGCGTCCAGAACTGAAATTTTAGTCCAATTCGCAGGTGGGTCCCACTGATCCAGCCACTGAAGTTTGCTGTCAATCTTGTTCATGACAATTCGTCCTTGCTCTTGAGTCATTAACGCGCAACATGTCATTTACAAAAAACAGGGGGCTATGGTGATCAATCATTTCACCCATAAGCCCCCCTTATCAGTATTGAAGATTACGTCTTACTGTTTTTCCAACAACGCCTTGATATTTTTTGCATTTCTTTCATACTCCGCCTCGATGAACGACCGCGCATCAGCCGAGTTAAGAAATGCCGGAGTCATGCCCAGTTTCGCCATATCACCTTGGAATCCTTCCGAGGCAATAGCTTTCTCAAATGCGCTCTCGAGGACTTTCATTACATCTTCAGGGATGTCTTTAGGGGCAATAAGCGTAACAAACTGACTGTAAAAAACTTCCTGTCCGAATTTCGTGACAGGTTCAATTCCCGGCACCTTTTCCGAGGCTTCCGGAGACAGAATAGCCAGTGCTTTCACGTCATGCTTGGCCAGGACTCCGGCGGTCGTCGTGTAAACAGCTACCCGATCTGCCGCAATCGCCTGAAGCGCACCTGCGTCACCTTTAAACGGGACATGTTTGACATCTACCTCAAAGCTCTTGAAAAGATCTTTGCCTGCAAAATAGGGTACACTTCCTGCGCCGGCCGAAGCCCAGTGAAATTTTCCAGGATTGCCTTTCATGTCCGAAATCATATCATCCAGGTTATTCCATTTAGCGTCTTTGCGGACAAGCACCAGATACGGGTCATAGCTGGCTCGACCCACGAAGTTGAAATCTTCCATCGGATTGTACGGCAGATCTCTCATATGCGGATGCATAACCAGCGGTGCGCTCGGGAACACTCCCAGCGTATATCCGTCAGGCTTCGCGGAGACAACCGCTTTGCCGCCATTCATTCCTGAAGCGCCAACGATATTTTTCGGGGCGACGGTTACACCGAGAACATTTTCCATCTCTTTGGCGAGGACCCTGGCAACAATATCGGTTTCACCGCCGGCACCGAATGGAATCACAAAGGTCACAGTTCTGCCTGGAAACGATGCCGCAAGCGAGCTTCCAGCAAAAAAGAATAAAAAGACTGCGGTTAGTAGAAGTTTTTTCATTTTTTGGCCTCCCGTTTGGTTGTTTGATAGGCTGCATTTCTCTATTGCAGCCAGTTACAATGAGTTTTGCGGAATCAGGAAAAAATCCCGGCTGATAAACAAGTTTTTATTATGGTTATCCTCCTCTGCAATTGATTGACTGCCTTATGATCTGACAGCCTGAAACAATGATTTAACGATGGGGGTGAACAGGAACAAGCCGGCAACCACGAACAGCACAATCGCCAGCGGTGAACTCCCCACGTAGGCGACCAGGGACAGGTCTCCCTTGTAGATGGCAGCCTGGCTCATATTGAACTCGAGTTGCGGCCCCAGTACATAACCGATGAGCAGGGGGGTAATCGGAAATTCGTAGAGTCTCATCGCAAAAGCCACCACGCCGATTGCCAGCGCGACCGGCACATCAAAGAATACCCCGCTGGGAATATATACGCCGACCAGGGAGCAGACGACAATCAGGCCCAGCAATATCGGTGGGGGAAAATTAATGATTTTCCCAAAAGCTCTGATAACAATGATTGAAGCTGGTATCAGGAGAAAATTGGCGATTATCAGAAGTATAAAACACGAATAGACAACAGTGGGATTGTCGGCCATGAGCCTTACTCCAGGAACGATGCCGTGCAGCGTCATGGAGGCAAGCATCAGGGCTGTCGCAGGTTCTCCCGGGATGCCGAGGGCCAGCGTCGGGATCAGGGCTCCCCCGGTTATTGCGTTGTTGGATGCCTCTGCGGCGATCAAACCGTCAGGCTCCCCCTTTCCGAAATTTTCCCCGCGCGGTGAAAACTTTTTTGCCGTTGTGTAACTGACAAAGGTCGAGGCGGTGGCGCCGACACCGGGTAAAATTCCCAGGCCGATGCCTATCATCGAGGAGCGCAGCAAATTTGTAACCCGACCTTTCCACTCCGCAATTTTAGGAAATACAATCTTCTTGCAGCGAACCGGAATGAGTGTTTGTTCGGTGCGAATTTCATGGATTCTCACAAACACTTCGGCCAACGGGAAAATACCCACAACCACAGGCATCAGGGAGATCCCCCCGGCCAGGTTTTCACTTCCAAACAGGAATCTCATTTCACCACTCACCGGATCATTGCCGATGGTGGCAAGAAGCAGTCCCGCCAGGCCCATCAAAATACCTTTGATATGGTGGCCTTCCGAGAGCGAACTGATGCAGGCCAGTCCCATGCAGATGAGGCCTGTTATCTCGAGGGGGCCACCGTATTTCAGCGACAAATAGGCGAGCTGAGGAGCCGCCACCATCAAGGCCAGACATGAAATCAATCCGCCAATGATCGAGGCCGTGGTGACCCAGCCGAGAGCCTGGGCCGCTTTTCCGCTCCTGGCCATGGGGTATCCATCCATGCCTGTTGCCGCCGATTGAGGCGTTCCCGGAGTATTGATCAACACGGCGGAAATCGACCCCCCATAAATGGACGAACCGTACACCCCCATAAGCAGGGCGATAGCGGATATCGGTTCCAACTGCAGCGTGAACGGCAGGCACACCACGATCGCAACACAGGTGCCCAGTCCCGGCATGGCTCCGATGACACAACCGAAAACAACCCCGATAAACAGTACCAGAATGACCTCCGGCGAGAAGCTCATGGACAACGAAGTGGCTATTTCGCTCAGCATATTCATTGCTCCTTCAACCGAACAGGCTCAATACGCCGCGCGGCATGCTGATTTTGAGCAGCTGCTCGAAAACAAACCAGAACAGGAAGGAGATAAAAAGGGCTATGGGGATGATGATTTTAAAATTCCGCATACCCTCGTAAAGAAAAAAAGCGAGAAGAAACAGAAAGCTCGACAGGGGCAGGCCAAGTACGGGAAAGAGGAAAAAGTAGCAGCCGATGAGAAGAGCAACGATAAAAAGCGCCCGTTTGCTTTTTGAAATATCGACCCGTTTCAGTGTTTTCTTCCCGGTGACGAAATAAATCAATGAGACAGCCAGCCAGCCGTAAACGAGCCAGGTTGGATATGCCATGGGCGACATCACCAGTGAGTCATCCTGGAATCCAGGTTCAAAGGTTACTGCTGAATACAGAAAGACACAGCCAACAACCAGAAAGACAAGCGCTGTTACTCGGTTTGTGTTGAAAAAATCCTGCATGGGACCTCCCGGTACAAATGAGCTTGCGGGCGAATGACAACTAAACGGTACACGATATACTAATTGCTGTCAACTTCAAACTGAAATTCATTTTTATAAATATAATATCATATATTTACGAATTTTTATCCTGTTTTAAAGAAAACAAAATCATAACTATAGTTGACATTCAATGTCATCATTGGTAACATCGAATCAGATTAATCTATAGGAGGACCGTGTGGAAACGGCATCAATTTCACCACAGCGCAGTTACGGGGAGGATCTCAAACGGCTTCGCTCATTTCTGGCGGGCCGACCCCGCGACCTGCTGCTTCTCGAGTTTCTGCTGCAAAAAAACTGTACCACCAAAGCCATTCTGGAAATAAGGGTGAGCGATCTGTTTTTTTGTGAGGAAAACAAAGTCCTTCAATTGCATGGCGCCGGCAACAATCAGCAGGCATTGATTACCCATTCGATAAAAAACGGGTTCAACCAGCTCTTGCTGCACGGCGATCTGGACCAGGAAGATTTCCTTTTTAAATCAAGAAAAGGTAACAAACAGCTTACAGCGACCAGTGTGTCCCGCCTGATCCGCACCTGGCTGATAAAAACGGGCCTTACCCGATACAGGGGGTTGTCCGATCTGCGTCAGAAACTGGGACCCGTGGCTCTCCCCACCGAAGAGTCGGAAAAAGACACTGACAATAGTCTGAAGTCTTTACATTCAGTCGAACAGGAGTCGGTCACTCAGATTGTTTATAAAGATCTGCTGGAAAATATAATTTCCGGCGCTGTGCAACCGGGGCACCGGCTTTCTCCAAATAAAATTGCAAAGCAGATGAACGTGAGCACAACCCCGGTCAGAGAGGCGTTGAGACGCCTCGAGGCACGAGGGTTCGCGACACATCATGAAAAACGGGGCTGGGTCGCTTCCGAGCTGTCAAAAACCAAATTCAGGGAGATTTTCGACCTCAGGGTGTTGCTGGAATGCGAGGCAATCTCCCTGGCGGCCACCCGGTGTACGCGGCAGACGCTTGCTGAACTCGAGCGTGCGCAGCACTACTACGAGGAAGTCGATAAAGAGGGCGACCCTGTCAAACTCGTTGACGCAAACAGGGTCTTTCACATGCTTGCATACCGGGATATCGGCTCCGACATGATGCTGACCATCATCAACCAGCTCTGGGATCTGAGCAGCCCCTATTACCAGATTCTTCACCGGCAGGACCTTGTCCCCAAACCGACGGCCGGCATCGACCATCACCGGAAAATAGTTCAGGCTTTATCGGATAGCGACCCGGAAAAAGCCCGCTACTGGCTGAGAGAGGACATCGTCAAACCGGTAAATTTTACGATCAGGCTTCTCGATATGTATGCAAAATCCATTGAATAAAACCACAGGAGGCAATCGCCGTGCATGAGCAAATTACCATGTTGAATGAAGAAACCTATGAGGGCTATGTGAGCGAAACTGACTGCATGGTCATCTTCTTCAAAAGCAAATGTCCGAACTGCAAGGTGCTTCTGAAGGTAATGGAGAAGGTCAAAGCGAGGCAGCCGGACATTTCCATGGCTGCCATCAGCTCCGAAGACGATGAAGCCGTCGCCACAGAGCAGGATATCAGCAGGGTTCCCACGGTGCTCGTCTACAAAGGCGGGAAAGCCATGGCCCGCAGGACAGGCGTGATGAAGCCGCCGGAACTTGAGGCTTTGTATGCGGGAGCATGAATGACATGGTGCGAACTGATTACGATATCTTGATTGTCGGCGGCGGAATTGCCGGCATGACGGCGGCAATATATGCATCGCGCTCCAGCCTGAAGACCTTGGTTCTCGAGCAGGAAATATGCGGAGGGCTGGCAAACCAGACCCACACCGTAGAAAACTTCCCCTCCCATATTTCGATCGGCGGGATGGACCTGATGGAGAACGTCAAGGAACAGATGACACACTGCGGCGCGGATTTGATCGAAGTGGTTGAAATCTCAAAATTTGATGTTGAGAACCAGACAAAAACGGTCGTCACCGACGAAGGCACCTTCTCCGCACGGACAATAATTCTTGCCATGGGGAGAAAACCCATCCACCTCCCCATCGAGGCAGATTGGGACGAGCATATTCACTACTGCTCTCTGTGTGACGGAAACTTCTACATCGACAAGGATATCGTGGTCGTGGGCGGCGGCAACTCCGCTTTCGATGAGAGCCTCTATCTGGCAGGCCTGGGGGTTAAGAGCATCACCGTCATCGAGGCGCTTGACACCTGTGCAGCTGCCGGGGGAACCATACAAAAGGCCCTGGCTACCGGCAAAATAGCCATAAAGACTGGAACGCGGCTCACCGGCATCGACCCGACGGAAGATTCGGCTGTGATCGAACTCACCGATGCTGCATCCGGTGCAACGAAAAGTATACAGGCCGAGGGGATGTTTGTATTTATCGGACAGAAGCCCGCCACTACCGAATTTCAGGATATTCTGGACCTGGACCAGTATGGCTACATAGAGGTTAACAGCGACATGGGAACCAACATCCCGGGGGTTTTCGCCGCCGGAGACATCGTTGCCAAGCGCTACCGGCAGCTTACCACGGCCATGGCTGACGGGACCATCGCCGCTCTTGAAGCACACCGATACCTATGCAGTTGAACATTGTCATCTGGGATACCGACCCGGACCGTATTGCCAGGATCGACAAAAACCTGCATCTGGCCTTTAAACGACTCGGCATAAACGGGGTTGTTACGTGCAACGCCGAACCGCCGTCACTGGCTCGCGCCGGACTGTTCGACAAGGTGCCGGTATTGGAAATCGACGGCAAACATTGGCGCTGCAGGGACAAAGAACCCGATGTGGAGGCCTGCATAAATCTTTTGAGAAACAGAATCGGGCAACAAAAATAAATCGCAGTCTTACCAAATGGAGAAAACCATGAAGCAACAGAAAAACGTCATCGTTATCATGATGGATACCCTGCAGTTCAATTATCTCGGGTGTTACGGAAACGATTGGATCAAGACCCCCAACATCGACAGGTTCGCCCAGCAAGGGGTCCTCTTCGAAAACGCCTACACCGAGGGTCTGCCGACGATTCCGTGTCGCCGGGCCATGCTCACCGGCCGCTTCACCCTGCCGGTAAAAGGCTGGTCCCAACTCGACATTGACGACACGACCATCGCCGACCTGTGCTGGGGGCATCCGATCGATTCTGCGCTGATCCATGACTCAGGCCCCTTCAGGTTACCGAAGTTCGGCTATTCCCGGGGGTTTGACAAGGTTCACTTCATTCACGGCCATGAAACCGACCACCAGTATTACGCATCCGATGCATTGTACGGGATGAAAGCAGAGGACTACTATGAAGACCATGTTCTTGAATCTGCTGATGAAATCATGAGCGAACATGTTATGCAGCCCATGCTGAACCAGGTTGAATGCCACCTGAAAGAACGGCAATACTGGAAAGATGATGAAGATCAGCACGTGGCGCAAATCATGAAGCAGGCCGCGCACTACATCGAAAACACCGATCCCAACAAATCCTTTTTCCTCTGGGTAGACAGTTTTGACCCGCATGAACCATGGGATCCGCCTTCAGTCTATGATCCAGAAATGAAATGCCCTTATAATCCCGAATATGAAGGCAAAGACATGTTTCTGCCGATTCAGGGAGATGTGGAAAAGCTCTACACCGAAGAAGAGCTGCACCATATCCGCATGCTCTATGCTGAAAAAGTAACGATGTGTGACAAATGGTTCGGCTGGCTGATGGACCGAATCCGTGAAATGGGTCTGGATCAGAATACCACGGTGATGCTCGTCTCTGATCACGGTTCACCGATGGGCAACGGTGAACACGGTCATGGCATCATGCGTAAATGCCGCCCCTGGCCCTATGAGGAGCTGGCCCACATACCATTTATCATGAAAGGTCCAGAGCTCCCCGCCGGAAAGCGCGTTGAAGGGTTTGTTCAGTCCTGTGACGTTGCCCCAACGGTCGTCGAACTGCTGGGTATCGGGGTGCATCCATCGATGCAGGGAGAAAACCTCCTGCCCCTTGCCAAGGGTGAAGTCGACAAGGTTCGGGACTTCGCCATCGCCGGCTATTTCCGTTATTCCTGGTCGATCATTACCGAGGACTACTCGTATATCCACTGGCTCAAAGATGAAGAAAAAAGCATCGCCGATGCCCGTTTCGGCATTTATGGAAAGGACCTGGCCGCGTCAACTGCTCATATTCTCGAAATGAAAAGGGACGACGGTATCGAGGACCGCGACACAGCATATCTGAACCGAGCCTACGAAGAGCACAAAAAGAACGCCACACTTGATGGAGAAGACCAGTGGACATGTACATCGGCAGCTTCAGGTGAGGTTCCGGAAAGAGACGAGCTCTATGATCGTCGTAATGACCCCTTCCAGCTCAAAAATATTGCCGCTGAAAACAAGCAGAAAGCGGAAGAGCTGCTCGAGCAGCTGCGTTATTACATGGCTGAACTGAAATCATCCTGACGGGAGCTAGATAGATGCACCCGGCCCGGCCGGGTGCATTGGGCCCTATGCCGCCAGCTCTGTCAGCATATGCTTTTTATACCCCGTGAGTAGAATCATACACAGATAACAACCGGTACGGGTCAGGTCATGCTTTGTTGCCTGGAATTACGATGATTTCGTCGGGACGGATTCTAATCCGCACCTGATCCCCTTTCAGGTGCTGAGTTTCATATGCCGGACCGCGGGTAAAAAGTTCTCCAACGGCGGTTTTCACCGAATACTCGATCACCGGCCCCATATAGGCACTTTCACTGACTTCCCCGTCCAGGCATGCGTGGTCCTGCCCTTCCGACCGGGCCTCGATATGCAATATCTCCGGCCTCAGCGACAGCTTTACCGGTCCCGGTTCAGCTGGTATGTACATGTCATCCGGCAGGGCCAGCATGATCCCGCCAAGTTCGACCATATGCCCCGGGGTTCCGTTCACCAGTTCTGCATCAACGACATTTGATTCTCCGATAAAATTGGCGACAAAAGCTGATTCCGGGCGATGGTAGAGAGAACGGGGCGGCCCCTTCTGCAAAATTTTACCGTCTTTCATGACAATGACCTCATCAGACACCGCCAGGGCTTCGGACTGGTCATGCGTAACATAGATAGATGTTATACCGGTGGACTGCTGTAAACGCCTGATGTCTTCACGCATCGATCTCCGCAGCTTGCTGTCGATATTGCTGAGCGGTTCATCGAAGAGCAAAACCTTGGGCTCGAGCACCAAAGCCCTGGCCACGGCGACCCGCTGCTGCTGCCCACCGGACAGTTCATCGGGATAGCGGGCCTGGTACCCATCCAGGTTGACCATCTCCAGGACCTCTTTGACCCTCTCTTTTATCTTTGCGGGCGGGGTCTTGAGCACTCCGAGGCCATAACCGACATTTTGCTCTACGGTCATGTGCGGAAACAGCGCATACGATTGAAAAACCATGCCGACGTCTCTGCGCGTCGCCGACAGTCCGGTGACCTGGTCATCACCGAACCATATTTCACCGCCGGACACGTTTTCAAGACCGGAAATGATGCGCAGCAGTGTAGTTTTGCCGCATCCCGACGGGCCAAGCAGCGTCGTCAGCGTACCGGCAGCGAACACCACAGAGATATCTGCCAGCGCCGTCACTTCATCAAAACGCTTGAAAACGTTTTTCAATGTGATCGTAATGTTGGGTTCACCCGGTTTCATGTCATGTCTATATCAGTTGTTTTTAACGTGTCTTTCCACCCGGGACCGGCCGGTAGACACTTCCACCGCCAGCGTAAAGACGAGCATCGTCAGGATGAGCACAGATCCATACGCAACCGCAATTCCTGTATCCCCGCTCTCAACGCGGGACAGGATATACGTGGTCGCCACATTGGTACCTGCCGTCGCCAGGAAGATAACAGCGGAAACCGTGGTCATGGACCTGATAAAACTATATGCCATCGAAGACACGATGGTTGAGCGTATCAGCGGAATCAGCACCGACCTGATGGTTTTGAGACTGCCGGCCCGCTGCAGCACGGATGCCTCCTCCAGGCTTTCAGAGATCTGACTCAGGGCCGACATGCCGCCCCGGATACCCACCGGCATGGCCCTGATGGCCATGGTGATAATCAGAATCACTGCAGTTCCCGTCAACTCCACCGGCGGTGTATTGAATGCGAGTATGTAGGCAACACCGGTGACCGTTCCCGGTATCGCAAAGATCAGCACCGTCCCGAAATCGATAATCCCTTTGCCGAAAAACGACTTCCGGGAGATGATATAGGCAATGAGGATACCGATCAAAGCCGTCACCGGAGCAGCAATGAATGCATAGATGAGGGAATTGATGAAGGAAGGCCATGCCCCCGACGAGAGTCCGCCGAGCCACAACTCGCGGTGGTGGGCGATGGTGAGGGTGTAATCAGCCCCCCACTGTTTCACGAAGCCGCCGAGGAAAATCGAAAAATAAAGCACACCGACCAGCAGCAGCCAGGCTACCACGAATATACCGAGTATTTTCTGCAGCCGGGCCGGCAGCGGAATGACCTGGCCTGCCGTCTGGATACCGGTAACCGTGACATACGATTTCTGGCCGACCCAGCGCTTCTGGATCAGAAAAACCGAAAGTGAAAGCAGCAGCAGCAGGACACCGAGCGCTGATGCTTTCGCAAAATCGAGCTGGGCACCTGCTATCGAGAAGTAGATTTCCGTGGAAAGCACATCGTAGTCTCCGCCGAGAACAAGCGGGTTACCGAAATCTGCCGCCGAGGAAATCATGCAGAGCAGAAAGGCATTGGCGATGCCCGGCCGCAGCAGCGGCAGGGTCACGTCCCGCAGCGTTTCCCAGCGCCCCGCCCGCATCGTCAGGGCTGCTTCCTCCATGGCCGGATTTATGGTCGCCAGCATACCGTTGAGCACCATATAGGCAACCGGCGTCAGCGACAGCGTCTGGGCCAGAAAGATCCCCCAGAAGCCATAGATATACCCCGATCTGGCAAATGTTCCAGGCAGCAGTATTCCCTGGGGCCCGAACAGGTACATGAGACCGTCGTTGATCATTCCGGCCCTGCCGAAGAGCAGAATCAGGGCCATACCGACGACAAACGGCGGTGTAATGATCGGTAAAATGTAAAACACCCTGATCAGATATCTCAGCGGCGAGGTCGTCCTCGTCGCATAGAGCGCGAACAGGAGACCGAACAGCGTGGTCGCTGCCCCCACCGACAAGGCCAGCAGCAGCGTGTTGAAAATGACCCGCCCGACGCCGAAGGCGGTGACGATACGAAAAAACTGAAACGGCGCAAAACCACCTTCTGAATCATAGAGAAGCGTCTGGAAAATGGTCCAGGTCGGAAAGAAGATGAACACGCAGACCAGAAATATCACAAAAATCACTGACCCGGCAATGAACCGATCCCCTCTCTGGAAACCGATCTCTGCTATTCCTATCGCAAACAGCGCGGCCAGGGCCAGCAGGATAACTGCGGCACCAAGTCCCATGGACAGATTCGCAGAAATAAAAAAGGCAAACGTCGCCAGGATGGCAAACGCGGATGCAAGCGTGTAGAACCAGCCGCACTGACTGCCGGACGATAGGAATCGGGGGGCAATTAAGAACAGGGCGAAGAACAACGGCACAACGAATGTCGCACCGCTGCTCTTCCAGCCAAGAGCGTCGACATATTCAGCGAACGTAGCATCCGTCAGGCCGTATTCCAGGGCAAGCCACGGCAGGAAAAAATAGGCGAGAATGCCGAGCAACGTCCACGGAACAATGACCGACGGTCTGAAACTGTCGGATACCGTGTTGACTGTCGTGCTTGAAGACACAGGATTGTACGCGGATATCGTGCGCTTAACGGGCCATCGGTTTGATTTCCTTAACCCAGCGATCGATCAGCGCTTTACGCGTCTCTTCGGATCCGTATTCGACGAAGTCGTAGTCGATCAATTTCACATCTTCCAGCCGGATGGCCTCTTTCGGAACCGTTGCATTGATGTTGGTCGGAACCTGGAACATCTTCACCCGCTGCGGCACTTCCTGCCCTTCCTTGGAAAGCATGAAGTCGACAAACAGCTTTGCGTTTTCCATATTGCGGGCGCCCTTGATGATGCTCAGCCCGCCGATCTCATAACCGGTGCCTTCTGCAGGAACGACGAGTTCCAGCGGAAAACCGTTGGCTTTCTGGAGGGCGTGATCGTGCAGAAAACCAATGCCGATCAGCGTCTCGCCACGGGCGGCAGCTTTACCGGGGGCGGAACCGGACTTGGTATACTGATTCACGTTCTTGTGAAGGCCTGCCAGCCGTTCGAACGCTTCGTCTTCACCCCACAACTGGACAAACGTTGCCAGTACGGTATAGGCCGTCCCCGAACTCTGCGGGTTAGCCACCTGTACGTGCCCTTTATAGATGGGTTTATTCAGGTCATCCCACGATTTCGGCATCGGCAGATCCAGTTCTTTAAGCGCGTCGGTGTTTACTGAATAACCGAGGACCCCGGCATACACCCCAGTGGTGTGGTTCTGCTTACTGGTGGCGGGGTTCTGAAACAGTTCGCCGATTTCTGAAAGTTTCGGCGATTTGTACGATTCGAGCAGTCCGTTGACGCCGGCCTGGGAATGCGGATCGAGCGTTCCCGCGTACCAGACGTCAGCCTTCGGATTGTCCTTCTCAGCGAGAATCTTTGCGTAGGTCGAGCCGGACCCGGCGCGGGTCATCTGCACTTTCACATCGTATCGCTTGGCAAACTCATCCGCGACTTCCTGACACGCGAACGGTTCATTTGAGCAGTACATGACCAGACGTCCTTCTGCCAGAGCGTTTCCAGCGGTGAGGAAAAAGGCCGAAACAGCCAGGATAAACAGTGCTTTTTTCATGGTACGTCCCCCTTGGTTAATGGTGTTGATGTGGCGATGATCAAGACGGCTCCCTGGATCCAGGGTATCGTCATTGATTCCGTATGCAGCATTTCACTGCATCTCTCTTTATGTATATAAAAGACTGGGGTTTGGTTAGCAATTATTTAAATTTGATTAGATTTCGATTAAGGTGTCCGGGTGTCGCCGGTGTAATTTCCGTATCTACTGAAGAGACACCGAGATTGGTTCTCTGGAGCGTTCGTTATATCATCAGTTTTCCATTGGGAAAACCAACCATCAAGGAGCGAGAAAATGATTAAAAAAACGATTGCCTGCCTCACCCTCGTGTCAACAGCATTCTGGGCATCCACTGTGGTTTCAGGCACGCTTGACAACGTAAAGTCCAAGGGAGAGCTGACCCTGGGTGTCAGTGAAGGTGTTCCCGGTTTTTCCGCCCCCGATGACAAAGGAGTCTGGACCGGTTTTGATGTGGATATGGGACGTGCGGTCGCCGCGGCCGTTCTCGGTGATGGCGATAAAATCAAATACGTGCCGTTGGCCTCGAAACAGAAAATAGTCGCCGTATCATCGGGCCAGGTCGATATTACCTCGCGCACGACAACCTGGACGATGAAACGGGATGCCAAGCAGGGCGTGGATTTCACGGTTCCTGTTTTCTATGACGGTCAGGGATTTCTCACCACCAAGGCCTCGGGCGTCACCTCGGCGAAGCAATTGGATGGAGCCTCAGTCTGCGTTACGTCGGGAACCACCAGTGAACTCAATGTGGCCGACTTTGCCCGCGCCAACGGCATTTCGCTGGAAACGGTTGTTTTCGAAGGGAAAAAAGAGGCGTTTCATGCATACACGAGCAACCGCTGTGATGCGTTCACCACTGATATGAGCCAGATTGCCAGCCTCAGGACCACCGTCGCAAACCCTGATGATCACTTGATTCTGCCTGAAATTTTCTCCAAAGAGCCGCTGTCTCCTCTGGTCAAACACGGTGACAACCAGTGGAAAGACCTGGTTACGTGGGTCATCAACGGACTGATCGAAGCCGAGGAAAAAGGCATAACCCAGGCCAATGTCCTCGAGATGAAAGCATCCAGCCAGGATCCTACGGTTCAGCGCATGCTTGGTGTTTCAGGTGATGTTGGTTCTTTTATAAACCTCGACAACGACTGGCTCGTCAGGGCTATCCAGACAGTCGGCAATTACGGCGAAATCTACAACCGCCACTTCGGTCCGGACACCAAGCTGAAAATCCCGCGCGGCTTGAACAATATCTGGACAAACGGCGGCCTGCTCTATGCCATGCCGATAAGATGATCCCCACTCCTGCCGTCAGCGGCAACAATGCCGTTGACGGCAGTTCCATCATTACCTGCGCTCAGCATCGAACGAAATAAACCAGGATGCAACGTAAATTTCTCAATCTCTTCATACAGGCCGGCGTTGCAGGAGCCGTCGCGTTTGTATCCTGGACCCTGTTCCAGAATACCCAGGCCAACCTGGAGGCGCGAAACATTGCCTCGGGTTTCGACTTTATGTCCGTTGAGAGCGGACTGCCGATCAACGATTCCCTGCTCCCCTATGAACCGTCCGATACCTACGGGTACGCTTTTTTTATCGGCGTCTTGAACACGCTCTATGTTTCGCTGCTCGGCATATTCGCTGCCACGGCAATCGGCGTGCTCATCGGTTGTGCCCGGGTATCGTCAAACTGGCTTGTTTCCAGACTCGCCGCGGTGTACGTGGAGATTCTCAGAAATGTACCGCTTTTGCTCACGCTGTTTTTTACCTATGTAGTGGTGCTCGCCAGCCTTCCCCACCCGCGCGCCAGCCTGAATCCTTTCACCGGAATATTCATCAACAATCGGGGATTTTATCTTCCGGCCCCGGTCCCTTATGCCGGTTTCTGGTGCGTAACAGCGGCTGTGCTGTTGTCGTTTTTGATGATCTTTATTATCTCCCGTGTGTCGAAACGGAAACGAGACGAAACCGGCAAAGGACTTCCGACGTTGATGATAGGGGCCAGTCTGCTGGTTGCCGTTCCATCGCTCACCTGGATCTTATCGGCGCCAGTGGTCGATTTTGAATTTGCCGTTCTCAAAGGTTTCAATTTCAGGGGAGGGCTCGTCTTAAGACCGGAATTCTCGGCGTTGATGATCGGGCTTGTGCTCTACACCGCCGCCTTTATTGCAGAAAACGTCAGGAGCGGCATCCAGTCGGTTAATAAAGGACAGGTCGAAGCCGCCAAAGCGCTCGGGGTCAAATCATCGCTCACGATGCGCAGGATAATCCTCCCCCAGGCGCTCAGGGTAAGCATTCCGGCAACGACGAACGACTACACCAGCCTCGTCAAGAACAGTTCGCTTGCGGTTGCGATCGGTTACCCGGATATGGTCTCCGTAGGCGGCACCATTATCGGTCAGAACGACCAGGCGATTGAAATCATCGGCTTGTGGATGGCGGTCTACCTTGCCATAAATCTGGTCGTGTCGGCAATCATGAACTGGCTTAATGCAAAAGTACAGGTTGTGGAGCGCTGACCGATGCAGAAACCGGCTGCCCGAGAAAAATTCAAACCATTGGCGTCGGAACCGGCACCGATCGGCCTTATCGGCCCCATCGGCTGGGTGCGCGCAAATCTTTTCAACGGCTGGTTCAATTCGTTTCTGACGATTATCTGCGTCGCCTTTCTTGGTGTGATCATCCCCCCGTTCTGCTCCTGGATGTTTTTCGATGCGGTCTGGTTCGGTGACTCAGAGACGTGCCGTGCCGCCTCGGGAGCATGCTGGACGTTTATCGGACATAAACTTCAGGTCTTCCTCATCGGTCCTTACCCGACTTCCGAGATCTGGCGACCAGCCGCCGCGGCCGTTCTGCTTGCCGCCTTGATCCTTGCCACGACGCTGCGGCTGGGCAACAAATATTTCCTCGTTATTTTATGGCTGCTCTACCCCTGCGCGGCCTACTTCCTGATTAACGGCGGCTGGTTTCTTCCCCGGGTCGATCAGTCGAGATGGGGTGGGCTGATGTTGAGCATCGGGCTGGCTCTGGTCGGTATCCTCGTTTCGGTACCGCTGGGAATCCTGCTTGCACTCGGTCGGCGCAGCCGAATTATCGCGGTCAAATCGCTGTGTGTCGGTATAATCGAACCGATCAGGGGCGTGCCGCTCATAACCATTTTATTCATGGCCTCGGTGATGATGCCGTTATTCCTGCCGGAACACCTGCAGATCAACAATATGCTGCGGGTGCAGATAGGGATTATACTGTTCTCGTCGGCCTACATGGCTGAAGTCGTCAGGGGTGGATTGCAGGCCGTGCCCAGAGGACAGATCGAAGCGGCAACCGCCCTGGGCCTCAATTACTGGAAGATGAACTATCTGGTCGTCATTCCCCAGGCGCTGCGCAACGTGCTGCCTTCTCTCATCGGTCGCTGCATTGCGCTGTTCAAGGATACGTCGCTGGTCATCATTGTCGGTCTGCTTGATTTTCTCGGTGCGGCCAAAGCTGCCGCCCAGGACTCTAACTGGCTCGGGTACGATGCCGAAGCGTATGTATTCTGCGCGCTGATATACTGGGTGATCTGCTTCGGCATGAGCCGCTATGGCCGATCCATCGAAGCACGCACCACGGTGCATCATTGAGGGGGTAAGACTGAAATTGTCGATACAAACCGAAACCACGCAGTCAGCAAAAAAAGAACGGGATGTGATCATAGCGTTGTCCGGAGTGAACAAGTGGTTCGGTTCGTTCCACGTTCTGAAAAATATCAATCTTTCTGTCCTGCGCGGTGAGAGAATCGTTATCTGCGGGCCGTCCGGTTCGGGTAAGTCAACGCTGGTCAGGTGCATCAATGGACTCGAAGAACATCAGCGCGGCTCGATTACCGTTGACGGCACACTCCTGACCTCAAAGCAGAAAGGGATCGAGAAAATCAGGCAGGAAGTCGGTATGGTGTTCCAGAATTTCAATCTGTTTCCCCACATGTCGGTGCTGCAGAACCTGACGTTTGCTCCCATCTGGGTCAGGAAAATGCCCAAAAAACAAGCCGAAGAGCTGGCGATGCATTATCTGGCCCGTGTTCAGATTGACGACCAGGCGGACAAGTATCCGGGCCAGCTATCCGGCGGACAGCAGCAGCGTGTTGCAATCGCCCGGGCATTGTGCATGAACCCGGATATTCTGCTCTTCGATGAGCCAACCTCCGCCCTCGACCCCGAAATGGTCAAAGAAGTACTGGATGTCATGGTGGAACTCGCGCAGGAGAACATCACCATGATCTGTGTGACGCATGAGATGGGGTTTGCCCGGACCGTGGCAGATCGCATTATATTCATGGAAGAAGGTGAAATCGTTGAAGCAAGTGACCCGGAGTCGTTCTTCACCAATCCGCGCTACGATCGCACCCTGGACTTTCTGAATCAGATTCTGTAGCGACCCGGTTCGTCAGCAGAGAATTGGCCGGAGAATTCAGGTACGATCTGCGCTATGAAGACCGGAAGCATCAGCATGACGATTTCTATCACCACCGTTGGAGTATTTTGAACGAATAGCCTGAAATGCCGCTCACTATAATCGGTGTGGTGCTGTTTGCCGCGCTTTGCCATGCCTCCTGGAATTTCCTGGTCAAACGTGCGGATGATCCGTTCACCGGGATGACCGCCGTTGTTTTTGGCCATGTTCCATTCGGAATGCTTGCCGTACTGGTGTCCCCTCCCGTTGCATCCGCTGCGTGGCCGTTTATTCTTGTCGGAGCGCTGCTGCATTGCGGATACCAGTTTTTTCTGCTCAACGCTTATCGTTACGGTGATCTCAGCCAGGTTTATCCGATGGCTCGCGGATCGGCGCCGCTCATTACCGCGGTCGTGTCAATGCTATGGCTCCAAGAGCGGTACGACGGATTTCAGATTGCCTCACTCTTCATTATCGGTGCAGGGGTCATCAGCCTCGCTTTCGCCGGGGGCCTGAAAAAGACCGCGAAAAAGTCGACGACCGCAGTACTGGCAATTATTACCGCCGGATTCATTTCCTCTTACTCGATTAACGACGGTATGGGCGCACGGATCGCGGGAACCGCGCTCGGGTTCTACGGGTACCTGACGATCATCAACGGAATCATCTTTTCAGGAGTTGTTGTGGTCGCCCGTCCACAGGTGGCGATCCAGGTAGTCAAGCATCGCATTTTTGAAGCGATCCTCGGCGGCGGTATCTCGTTTCTTGCCTACAGCCTGGTAATCTGGTCGTTTACCAGAGCACCAATTGCCCTAGTTGCCGCCTTGCGGGAAACCTCGGTGATTTTCGCGCTGCTGCTCGGGGTTTTCGTACTGAAGGAGAAACTTACCTGGCTGAAGATCTTTTCGGTCACGATCACATTGGCAGGTGTAATAATACTGAGAATTGGTTAAAAGGTGCTGCGCCAGCAACTTCTTGTTATTGTCGGGATTTTTTTCTCCAAGGTTTGAATATTGAGATAAATACTGTAATTACCAAGGTTATACACTGTAGAGTACCAAAAATCAGGTTCATCCGCTGATTGTAAAGATATGCCGGATCTTCCAAAGCCGAAAGCCC